>Ga0315312_1002101_pt1 | contig 14231 bp, 17 predicted proteins | sample TDP7_MG_FD_203629 | JGI IMG/M metagenome (GOLD analysis project Ga0315312, IMG submission 203629) | Freshwater sediment microbial communities from Lake Towuti, South Sulawesi, Indonesia - TDP7 | ecosystem: Environmental > Aquatic > Freshwater > Lake > Sediment | place: Indonesia: South Sulawesi... | reverse complement strand
AAGAAATGAATTGAAGAGGCTGGTGCTACAGAAGGCTAAAGCCCTGATCCATCCGGTGCGTTACCATCCATGCTGGGACCTAGTAGTTACCGAGGCCATGAGCTGTGGAGTTCCAACAATAACGTTTAACCGTGGAGCTATGCCTGAACAGATAGTGAATGGGGTTAACGGCTTCGCAGTACAGTATCCATCCATTCCACATCTAAAAAAGGCAATTGAGGCAGTAGATGAAATTGACCGTAAAGATTGTAGAAGAATCGCACTAGAGAAATTCAGCCGTGAAAAGATGGCTGAACGTTACCTTGAGCTGTATAAACTTGTTATGGATGGGGAGGTTTGGGGCCTATGAAATTATTAGTGACTGGCTCAGAAGGGTTTCTGGGAAAGCACTTATGCGCCGAGTTTAAGAAACGAAACCACAAAGTCTACGGATTAGATATAGGAGCTAGTGCGACACATCCGGGAAGCATAACTGACCTAGAGTTTTTACTTGACATCCTCACCGACAGAAAAGTAGATAGAATCATACATTTAGCAGCGAAAGCGATAGTGCGAGATGTTCACTCCAATCCCTTAGACGGGTTCGACGTGAACATTATGGGAACGGCTAACGTGCTTGAGGCGGCTAGAAAATGTGATGTCGAAGGGGTAATTGTGGCTTCATCTGATAAAGCCTACGGGGACAACAAGGTACCATACACAGAGGATCTATCGCTCCTAGGATGTTATCCCTACGATGTATCGAAGGCATGTGCTGATATGCTGACACGAAGCTACTACAAGACATATGGGCTTAAAACCTGTGTAACCCGCTGTTCCAATATCTACGGTCCGGGGGATCTGAATTGGAGTCGACTAATTCCCTACACCATAAAATGTTTGATTCAAGGTGAAACCCCCAAGTTTCACGCTGGGGTTGGAGATGTCTATAGAGAGTACACCTACGTAGATGACGTGGTGGATGCTTACATCCTGCTTGCTGAGAGGCTAGATGATGCTAAAGGGCAGGCGTTCAACGTGGGTTCAAGCTTCAAGGCGACTAGGAATGAGGTAGTTATTAAGATCTTTGAGTTGATGGATAAAGAGTTCAAGATTGAACTTGTCCCCGCCTTTTTCATGGAGATCGGATGTCAGTACCTTTCAAGTGAGAAGATCCGAAAGTTAGGTTGGCAGCCAAAGACCAACTTCGAAACGGGGCTACGGAAAACAATAGACTGGTACAGAGGTTTCTTAGGTTGACGCAAAGAGTTTGTAAGAAACTGAATAGTTGCATGAAGATAGATATGGTCATGGATAAGGATATGCTGGACTTTCAAGCATCCGAACTAGTTAGAAAGGTTTGTAGTGAATGTGAACAGTTTGAGCAGGCTGAAGATCTTTCACTTCGCGTGTTCTTGCTTTGTGGCGGGGCTGGAACCAGACTATTCCCGTTCACGACATTGATTCCTAAGGCTTTACTTCCTATCGGAGGTAAACCCGTTTTGGCTTGGATTGTCAGAGACCTCTACAGTCACGGTTTAAGACACATTGTCGTGCTTGCTAACAAACGGTTTGAAGACCAGTTCAGGTATCACGCTAGTGCTATGGAAGCCCACTACAAGTTGAAGATAGACTTTGGGTTCAACGTGAACAGTGAGGACCTGGGCACAGCGGGAGAAATCTTAAGTGTCAAAGATATGGTGACTGACACCTTTATGGTCTACTATGGAGACATAATCACAGAACTAGAATTTGAGGATCTGATACGTTTCCACAAAGACTTTTCTCCTGAGCCTTTGGGAACTCTAGCAGTGTCTAAAAGCCTTAAAGTTCCTAAAGGAGTGGTTGAAACAGATGGGGGCGTGGTGAAAACCTTCGTTGAAAAGCCCTCCATTCCGTTGAAAACATGGTGTGGCGTAGCCGTCTTCAAGCCAGAAATCATAAACTACATTAATACGGGCGACGACTTCAGCCTACATGTTATTCCAAAAGCGTTAAAAGATGGGGAGAAATTGAGAACCTACCTCTTTGAAGAAGAATACCTAGACATAGGTGACCTTGAAAACTATAAACGCGCGCATCAGTTTTTATCGAAGGGCTCTTGGAAGTAATATTGTTCTCTAACGTGGCAACCCCATCACAACCCTTTCACAAAACTTATTAACTATTGCCCCTATTTCTTAAGTAACACAAGATGGAGTGGATTCAGTGTCAAAAATTATAGAAGACCTATTTCTGCTTGAGAATTATCTGCTCGGCCTAGTCTTCCCAGCGAAGGGGTACGTCTTCTTTCACATAGAACGGATAGAGGATTACATGTACCTCTACGATAGGATATTGGATGTAGCTACGTTGACTACGGCTGGTCAGATAAGCGCCGATGAGCACCTGAGTGCCGTAAGGCTCTTGGACGAGGAAGGAAACGATATCCTAGAAGTTGAAGAGAAGAATCACATATACCATATCTTCTACGGAATTAATCCCAGCCGCTTGAAAACCTACTGGTACTTCACGAAAACTGTTGCTAGGGGAGCCCCAGATGTTACCTCAATGGTGCCCAAGGCTAAATGGGGATACATAGATGGCTTTGAGTCTCCCTTCGACGCGCCCTCACTGAAAACTGAAAAGTTCATCCCTTACGGTGAGAACATGACAGCTTTCGCCTTCCATAACCCTGGAACTGTCCCCATAAGGCGGGCGGACGATCCTATGCTGAAGTTTCAGGGTAAAATGTACGGGGTCTCTGTGATTAAGGATGTAAATCTAATAGAGGGCATACTTACCAGGAAGGTAAATGCCCGTCTAGCCACTCTTGGAGGTTTGGAGACATTCACGTACAACATTCATGAAGTCTACGGCGTAAAACCCGTACCGTTTATGGCTACAAGAGCGGAGATTGAGGAGGCCGTTGGTTGATGGTCAAAAAGGCAGATCTGAAGACCCTTCAGTTTGTGGCAACCACTACCCTTCGGAACATTGGGTTAGAGGGTGTTGGTGCTAGTGCTGAAGGAATTCCCGAGGATTTCAAGAGGTATGTGTACTACGCTAAGTATCACAACCCATCTGCCTCATTCACCGTACTGACAATCTATGAGCGACACGGAGGAGTGCTAGACCATGTTGAGGATCAACAGGGACTAACACAGTACACTACTGAAATACTTCCAAAGGGAAAACCTGACCCTGACGCACCTATAATGACTTTCAGAGGAAGTGGTTTCATAGCGGCGCAGACGAGCGGAGGAAACATCCTCGTCACGTTGAGAGTTTACGACGAGCCAGGTTAGGAAAATGTCCAGTGGCGATGAGATTCCTCGGACACGTAGCTTTTTGGATCTGATGACAAGGATAGATAACCTCATAGAGATACAGATCAAGACCTGCAAGCGAACGAATGAGTTGCTTGAGATGCTTCTGCAAATCCGTCCAGCACTTCCCAAGGTGGTTCTACCTTTGCCTGCACCCATAGTACCCACACGCGTACCAGAGTGGCAGGGAATAAGGGATGTGCTGGACAGGATAGAAGAGATGCTTAAACCCGTAACCGACTACTTAAGTGAGGAGAAAAATGCCCCTGTATCTCCAAACCGTCTCGAGTATGACTTGAAGAAGAGAATTCACAGATCAGCACTTAACGGCTATATCGCGAACGGGGGACCTGGAAACCTTGAAGTTAAGATCAATAAGTTGGAGTCTATAAGAGTTGCGAATGGAGAGATTCTTGACTTCAACCCCTACACCAAACGCCCCTTAGAGATAAAGTATGTTGAGGTCAGAACGCCTACAACCGCTACCTTCAGAATCCTGTTGTGGTAAAGATGTCTCTCAGAAGCATTTTGAGTAAAATAGACATAACCGAAGATGTTTGGTCGTATGTTACAAGGAGGCTGACTAGCCTAGCGGTTCCAGACGACATCATAAAGTTTTTAGGGAAAGGAACAGGCACAGAAGTTCCCAGTAACAAGAGCATCTACGACCTCATAGCCTTAGACCGATGGGACGTAAGACTCCCAGCAGCAAGGGCAGCCCTTATAGACCAGATCACGGACATCATAAAGTTTTTAGGGAAAGGAACAGGCACAGAAGTTCCCAGTAACAAGAGCATCTACGACCTCATAGCCTTAGACCGATGGGACGTAAGACTCCCAGCAGCAAGGGCAGCCCTTATAGACCAGATCACGGCTGCACGTATGGCTGAACTTGATCCAGCAAATCTCCCCGCAGATGTTGCGACTAACTTGGCTGCGATTCTAACTAGGCTTACAACAGCACATTTTGACCTGTCAGAACTTGAAACTGAGTGGCAATCAGATCCCGTAGTTCAAAACGTAGCATCAGCAGCAGCCACAGCCTTAACAGCCGGAAGCATAACGCCAACATACCCAACAGGAGCCGTAGAGAGAAGAGTAATCCTTTTGCCGATGATTAAAGCAGCGTCACAGGCAGCAAACACACATCACATAGGTTTCAAGATTCAGTATCGAACAGGCGGAGCAGGCCCATATTCAGACCTGAAAGACTACACGGCTAATCCGCCTCTAACACTCGCAGCAGTAGACGGCGCAACTGACTCATGGGCGCAGCCAATAGACGTTTCAGCAATAGTTTCGTCAGGTGTTCAAGTAGAGTTCAGGTTTGAAGTGGACAGTGACAGCGCAGGCAGCGTAAATTACACCAGCTCGTTCCTACTGGTCTTAGTGTATAGGATGGGATAAGACTGAGTTTACTTAGAACGTTGCTCTTAATGGCTAAGGGTGGTGTAGCCAAGCGGCCCATCAACCAATCCAATGTTTACGCAAACACAGTCGGCACAATCTATCTGGTTTCCCAAGGGAGCTACGCTAATAGGGCGTGAATCCAATGAGTATTGACTTGAAGGTAAGCGAAATTGATCCGCCTAGCGTTGTTATGGATGTTGTTAATCTGCCTGATCCAGTCTATCTTGGCTTCACAATCACGGCTTACAACTATGATGCTGTAGGCCTGTATTTTCAGATTACAGGCAGCGGAACAGGCTGGACTTTCACAACGGTTAATCTTGGCTTGATTGGTTCGGGGGCTAATCTTCGACAGAATTTGGATGATTTTTGTAACAGAGCTAGACCTGCTGCTGAAACTTCTGAGCAGATTCAGCTTATCTTGAGGGCTTACACAGACGCAGGCTACAGCATTTTGAAGTGGACTTACACTAAGACGGTTGACGTTTGGTGGATTAAGAGCGATGACGGCAGTTGGACAGAAGATCTGCTTAACAATTTTGATGATGGCACATTACAGGGTTGGGCAGGCAGCGGCCTCGAAGCTTTAGCCGTTGCTAATGATTATGTGCTAAGTGCGCCTTGGTCAGCTAGAATGAATGACGGTCTTGGCGGAGGTTCTGGCACTACTACAGGCTATATGTATAAGAGTGTTAATACTGCTGACCGCAACAATGTTATCTGGATTGTTGACGTTAGAATCAGAGTTATCAACGGTGTTTGCGACTATTTAAACCTTCAGAACGCTGGGACTATTCTTGTAACCCTAGGAGGAAATGTTCCGGAAGATAAATGGCTTAGGCTTATCGCTTTGTTGCCTAAGAATACCGCTGTTGAACTCAGAATTTTTGAGCAAATAACCGTAGCTCTTAATGGATATTGCTACATTAACGTTGACGACATCCGCATCATAAGCAAAGACTAGAGAAGCAAAACTGACTTGGAGATGTCAGGTTGGCTGATTCTGATTAGCCAAGGGAGAATATGGGCGAAACCCAGAAGGAATCCATACTCTACCCGAATAACATATATGGTAGATGAAGGAAGTATATTGAGAGGTTTAATGAAACTTAATTTAGGTGATAGTGAAAGAGCTTTACTCCTGCTCTTAACGTTGCTGTTACCCCCATTAATCAATTGGTTCTCTAACGCTATGCCCACAGATAGAGCATCCCTCGGCTTCCTCGTCGCAGCCCTTCTATCAGCCGTCCTCGTCTTCATAGAAAGGTGGCAAGAAATAAAGAGTCTGAAAGGGAAGGCGAAGTAAATGAATGAGAAAGAATGTGACCGGGTAATTATTGATGCAGCCAAAAAATATCTGAATGATCATCCGCCAGGGTTTAAACTTTTTCGGGGAAGAAAATCCTATACTGCCCAACAGATCATAGAATCCCTTGAAAAGGATAAAAATTTTAGGAAATGGTTTGTCGAAAACGTTTTAAAGCTCTCTACCGAGTTGTTACTTCGTGGAAAAAGTTGAAAAGCGCACTGTGTGCACCGAAATTTGATGAGGCAACCGAATACTCCTATAGGTGGGCTGAAAGGCTCCGGGAACAGATAGGTAACCGAATGGAGATTATCCTTCTACTTGTCTCTGATGCAGTAAGAGACAAAGTGGAAAAGGCTTTAAAAGACAATCCAGACGCCATGTTGATCCATTATAATCATGGGGAGGAGGATGCTTTAATAGGACAAGATACACGGCCAGTGGTGGATCTTGGAAATGTTAACCTTCTCAGGGCTAGAGAATCTTACAATATGAACTGTCTCTCTGCGCGCACTCTTGGAAAAGCAGCCTATCAAAACGGCTGCCTAGCCTATTGGGGATATACAGAAGTCGTATCCTTCACCTCAGATGCCGAAGAAAATTTCTGTGAAGCCTTCAACTGCGGCCTCCTACTTAGGCTGGAAGGTAAGAGCTGGAAAGAATGCCTTGAACTTACAAAGGCTAAGATGACGGAAATAATAGATGACCTTGTAAAACGTGGAAACACTTTGGCAGCCATGTCTTTAAGAGAAGACCGGGATAGTCTTCATTGCTGGGGAAAAGACATAGAGGAACCCCGTGAAGAATGCCCTGTTTCACGGTTTACAGTATTTTTGTTTGGATACAAGACGCTCTCAAAGTTGCGGAAAATTAGGGATTTTCTTAAGCAGCCTCAAGATTGAGGGGCAACCAATAATTACACCCAAGAATATTGACTAGAATACGCCTCATAAACTTCTTTCTAAGCAAGCAATCCTTCTGAGCGCAAGTACCACAATTGATACTTGTCTCGTAGACTACTTTTCCTTTGACTTTCATGACGACCTTCCTCTGAATTTTCAATTGGATGCTGTCCTTTCATCCCTTATCTTTTTTTTAAGACGACGATATAATTCCATTTGCTTCTTGTCTAACACAGCTATGCCACGTCCTACATTATCTATGCCACAAGATGGGCATTTTCCCAAGGCAGGTCCGTCTATTCCACCTTTCCCGAATGAGTATCCACAGTATCCGCATACCCACTCTACGTCCTCGACTTTGTGCCTTCTTCTAGGCTGCTTGTTTTTGAAGTTCCATCCCTCTTTTGCTATTTTCTGACCTCTATTCTCTAGGCGTCTTATAGCATCTGGAAGATTAGATGAAACTCCAACCAATTCGAAATGTGCCAACAAATCCTTAATAGAAGTCTCGAAACGAAACTTATCCCTAAGAAATCGAATTATCTCACGATCGACCCTCCCGCATTTCCATGTAGTGTTTCGGATAAGTGCTACACCCACGCCTGCCTCTCTGAACAACTGCTCTTTGTAGACTTCAAGAGTCTTCAACTTCCTTACTATCTGCGATATCCAAAAAAAGAAGTAATGCACGTTCGAATGAGGACCTTTTTTTAGTCCCCAACCCATTCTACCCCCCGATCCTTCAGGCTATATTCCCATACACTTCGATTCTTATGGTAGGAGTTTTGGAACAACTTAACATCTTTTCCTGCCAGTACACCTAGAATAGCTGAATGTAGGTGGTTGGTGGTTATTTTCGAAGCTTTTAAATGGATGCGAGCCCACTTGCACCACGATGTCCGCAAATGAGCATAAAGATTACCAATAATCCGGATATTGGAGAATGAATACGGATGATAAATAAGATCATAGTCGTTGATTCTGTCACGAAGTTTTTTGGGGAGGGGAACGCTTTCCAAGTCTCTCCTAACTACTAAGAGGGAGTATTTATTTTCAATGGATATGTTACCCGTAAATTTCTTAAAGAACTGGTCTTCCTGGGAGAGTAGAAGTGCTGTGTCGTGGTCGTGATAAGTTTTTGAATAAAAGTTGTTCTTTATAAAATTGTAAGTAGTCATTTCACGGGCAAAAAAGATTATGTTTCCATTATCCCTAGGCAATACTTTCTCTAAATATTCAAGTTCCAAACTTGTTGTGGAAGGTCCAACAATTACAAGATTTTTTGGATGTCTTGTCACGATCATTCTCAATAATTTGGCGGCCCAGCTGTACCAACTACTGTATCCCCCACACCCATGTAGATAGATAATATCATCAGTTCCAAATTTCGCTCGATAAAAAATCCTATATCGTAATGCCGGAAAAAACATAGTCTCATATGGAATTCCTACTTCATTAGCTAATTTTTTAGCACCAGCGTATATGAGGTAGTCCCCCGCGTTACCACCCGGTTGTATGAATTTAAAGGAATATTCATCATATTTCTGGAAGATTTCTTTGAGCTTCAATAACTTACTCTCCAAATTTCTTTGTTTCCCTCAAGAATTTGTTGTAGACCTCTTCAACCTCCTCGGCGACTTTGAGGTGTTCGCGGGTTCTCAAAACAAATTCCCTAGCAAGTAACCCTATTCTAGAGCGCAACTCTTCATTCCTAAGCAACTTTGATAATGCTATAGCAAGTTCCTCGGGCGATTCAAGATTAACCAATAAACCTGTCTCTCCATCTTTAACTATATCAACAATTCCACCTACTTTCGTTGCGACGATGGGCACTCCACATGATGCAGCCTCTAAGAGAACATTCGGCGATTGTTCATAATTCGATGGGAGAATGAAGACGTCAGCTGTAGAGTAGAGAATAGGCATCTCATCATGGGGTATAAACTTCTTCAGAAAAACCACCTTGGTAAGTTCAAGTCTATCTGCTAAGTTCTCGTAATATTTGTTTCCATTTCCCAAGATGACTAAAATAGCCTTCAAGTTGGGGTAAGATGCAGTAACTATTCGCCAAGCCTTGAGAAGGCAACTTATTCCCTTCACCTCGTAAAGTTTACTTACCATTAGAACCACCTTAGAATCTTCATCCAAACCAATCTTATCTCTGAAAGAGCCATCTAGGGCAGGTTTGAATTCTTCTGTATTAATACTATTTGGAATTACGCATAGTTTGGTCTTAGGAAAACCAAGAACTATATGTGTCCGAAAAGCAACTCTCGACTCACACATTAACTTTGAAATAACAATGTTAATCAAGGGAGCTAATAAACGACACACAATGGACACAATCTGCCTCCATTTCCTATTCCATAAGGGCAAGTAAAGGGGAGTCGTCACAAAACAAGGCTTCCTTTTAAGAAATCCCACTAAAAGGGCCATAATGGAGTTTAACGTGGCATATTCCCAAACATGTATCACATCAAAGTTGGTTTGCAACAACCTTTTAAAGAGTTTAGGTGAAAAACTGAAGGGTGTTCTCCCTATTTTAAAAATCATTGATGGAATTCCCTCTGAAAAGAATGGTCGCCCTTCATTGAAAAAAAAAGTTCGCGTCTTCTGTTTAGATGAATAGTAAATTTTCACCTCGTGGCCTAACCTTGTCAATCCCTTCGCAAGATAGTAGAAAGACAGCATTTGTCCCTTGCCGGGATCAAAGTAGGTTAATACCAACACACATTTCATTAGTTCTCACTCAATTTCTCCGAGAGGGACAACTTCTATGTAGTCCAATGATATCATGTGAACCTTGTTGAAATGTCCTATAATTTCAAGGGACAATCGATGAAAACCAAAATCGACCTTTGGAAGAGGAATCTCTACGATTTTGGGAAGAAGAGTACCATTATAGGCTAGCGAGGTCACATAGTTTCCATCCAGTTTAATAGTAATAGGAGCGAAATCCGAACTACAATCCCACAATCTGATCCTAAGCGTATAGTTCACTCTATGTGACATAGGAACCATATAACTAACTTGGAAATACGTGGGGTCACTGAATCTCTCATCAAATGGATCTTCGTAGACTTCTAGGATCATTCGAGAACTCCATTCAACCTCTCTCCCGTAAGCATTTTTCGTGCAATTATAGTAATCTCTCCCGCTAAAGAAAATTAAATTCTGCTTAACGGGGTTATATATTCCTGGATAAATCTCTGGGAGACATGTTTGATCAGCTACTGGATACCAGTCGTCAATTAAATAGATATCAGACTTGTTTATTTTCAGACTACTAACATGCTCCCAAAGTCTATATGATGTCTGATTTGTCGTTTTATCACTGTAAGGGGTTGGTAATCCTAAAAACAATGCGTTAACTTGACCAAAGTAAACGCCTGTATCGGAGCCAAGAATTGCTTTAACCCAATCACGATATAAAAGAATATTACCACTTGTCCATTTCCCATAGTTAAAATATATTATGAATATGCTCGGGTTGGTTCTATTAAGAGTGCTGATCCATACTAACTTATCATAAGCTTCGTTTGAAATCCAAGGATGAAAGTTTGCCTGTGTATTATATACATAATGAATAAATGTGAGGAGAATGAGAATAAATAAGATAGCAACATCAAGATTTCTATCCCTTATTTTGATAGATTTAGGGAAACTTATTAAACTAATCGTTGACATGATTGGGACTGTTGTAAGTAATACCAGACGCCAACTGTGAAGTATAACACCAAAAAAGGACAGAAGAGAACATAGGAGAAGCAGGACATTCCAAACGAAAAGTAATAGAAGGAGATCTTCCCGTTTTTTCCTATATTTCTTTATTGAAAGGAATAACCCGATAAAATAAAATGGAATCATTGGACCGCCCAGAAATCTCAGGTCTTCTATTTTTAAGGTGAGTGCACTGAAATTTTGAGGATTAAAAGTCCAATTAAGAGTCATATGCTTACTCAAAAAAACGGATAAAAATGGAGAATTCATCAAGATAATAACGAGGACGGAGACAAATGTAACAAGTGAAAGATGCTTGGCTCTATCGAAAGATTTAACTGATAATGAGTATATAAACAAAAAGAGTAATGTAACTATAGCTAAGAAAAAAGTCTCCATTTGGGAGAAACCTCCCAAAATTAATAGTAAAATTAAGATTGCTCCCCTCTTTTTTGTCAATTTTCTTAAATATTTTGGGAGTACAATAAAAAGAGAGAGCTCAACGAATATCAAAGATAAAAGATTCCTGTGTAGATCGCAGACCAAACGCATAGTGTTAACATTTAGGACTGAAAAAGTTAGAATCAAAAACTCTAGTTTCTTTGAATTGTACAACTGTTTAATCATTAAATAATTTATCAACGTGAGTGAGGCCCCCATCACTATAGGTAGGAATATTTCGAGGGTAATGGGCGATATATGAAAAAGCGTGGACATATAGTATTCCAAGGCGCTATAGAGCAATATTTGGTTGCGTTCTTCAAAGAAAGCGTAGAGACCCTTATTAGTTATGATATTTATGTTTTGAATATACCAAGGTGTGTCCCAGCCTACTGGAAACTTGTATCCTTTAACCCAATAAGGAAGAAAGAGAATAATTGGATTCATAACTAGGAATGTAAGGAGTAACCAGTATTGACCGATTCTCCTTTTAAGTCTCATTTCCCTTTCTTTCTCCAACCGACTCCATAGTTTCCTGTTACGAAATCAACCATTCCCAAGAGGGCTGTGATCTGAGTGATCACCCCATATATTAGTGCGGAAGCAAAATTCTTCTTCACTAGATAAACTACTAAAAGAAGAGCGGGGATGAGTGGAATTAGATATGGAAACTGGAGTATTAGTAAAGCCTCTAACGCTAGGAGAAGGATGGGGCACAAAGTGATCCTAAGTAGGTACATGGGAGCGAAGAGCGTTCCGAAGAGTCCGTATTTAGATTTTAAAAGCATCCCAAGGTTTCTTCGGAATACCTGGAGGGTTCCTATCAGGGTTCTACGCTTATGGTTAATCTGTCCTCGTAGGGACGTTACGTCTTCCTCGAAGACCTCTGCATCAGAAGCAATTACCCTGTAACACCTTTTGCGTATCTGAAACAGAAGGTACAAGTCATCGCTCAGAACCTTTGGGTCAATATCAGAAACAATTGACTTGCGGAAGGCGAAAAGTTCCCCACTAGCGAAGGATACGGAGTCCAAAGATGACTCCCACTTTCTTAATGAGTTACGGAAGGTTCTGTAGAAAGAAGAGTTCATCTTGTTTAGTGTTCCCTTTCCACCTAATGTGAGGTCTCCTATGACTCCTCCAATACTAGGGTCAGAGAAGTTTGAAACCAACCGAGTTAAAGCGCGAGAGTCAAGAACGGCATCATCATCTGTCATCACTATGATGTCGTTTTTAGCAATTTCTATTCCTCTGTTTAATGCTGCGGGTTTCCCCACTGGTTCTTGACGTATGACCCTGACTGCCTTTGGGGTTATGAAGTAATTGTTAGAGGAGTCTACGACTATAATCTCAACTTTTTCCAGTGGATAGTTGAGATTTAAAGTATTCTCCAGTTTCTTTTCCATGACTTCTCCACCAGCGACTGTTGGAATGATGATTGAAACTTCTGGTTGGAAAATAGGATCTTTCTTAGAAGGTTTAGTTCTCTTGTACAGGAGGTAGATTAAAGCGGGATATCCAAAGGTGAGAGTACAGAATAACATCAGAATAACAAGGAATAAGTAAATCAAAATTAATCTCTCCTCGGAATTCTAAGGTTCCGAAAAAAAGTGTAGAAAATAATCCCTAACGCTTTGAAGCTATAGGAAGGGATATGTCTGACAACCTTGGAAGTACCATGTCGCCGAGCTAGGTTATTTATGGGCACCTCAGTCATTCGGTATCCCTTGAGGCAGAGGGTAATTGTCATCTCTGGGTAGGACTCGTGTTCAAATTTGAGATCCGAACCGAGCAAGGTGTCATAGGTCAAGACTCTAAATCCACCCGTTATATCCGTTATTTTCCGACATAACAAAAAGCTAACCAAGCGACTGAAGAATGAGTTCCCTAAGTCTTTTACTGATCCAATTTGTCTATTCAAGAAGCGTGAGCCTTGAACCCAATCAACCATTCCAGTCTGAACCGGCTTCAGAAGCCGAGGTATATCCTCTGGGTCATGTTGTCCATCAGCGTCAAGGGTCACAACGATTTTTGGCTTAAGTTTTTTCGCATATTCCAGACCCGCCTTTATGACGCCTCCGACCTTTCTCCTTCTTGATAATTTAAGCACGAACGCGCCAGCATCTTGAGCCAATACAGATGTTTTATCGGTTGAGGCGTCGTCGACGACAATTACTTGATCCACATATTTTAAGGCTGCACGAATCACGCTTGCTATGGTTTTCTCCTCATTTAAAGCGGGCACAACGGCTATTACTGAAACTCTTCTCTTCATACACGGTAACCTCATTTTTACCTAATTTTTAGGACTGAGCAGTTTCCCTTAGCCTGTGTTTCTCCCTTCTGATCTTCTCAAGGCAGGCTTCGCGGATGAAGGCGCCTCTGCTTGGCCAGAAGCGGAGTTCTTTGACGAGCTTGTCTATCTCCTCAAGAACTCCCGTCGGGATAGATGCTGTTCCATATTTTTTGTTCTTGTTTTCCTTGTTCACGTGTGAAGCATCCTAGATCGCTCAGTGAAACCATAAATCTGTATTTCTACTATATATGATTATCTGTAAGGCGGGAGAAATATATCTGCATATTATGTTGGAACCTTGGTTTAGTTCTTCTGCACGAGAGAATTTTTTGTGTGCGTCACCGCACATTAAACCTTATTAACCAATTGCTGAATATTTTGGATGGGTGGAATGAGATGCCGAAAAGCACCTAGATCGCTCAGTCTAATGTTTTTTGGTGTCCATTCCACCTAGCCTAAACCTGGACCAACCTATCGCCTTGCAAGTCTTAATTATCATTTTAACCTCGTTTTCCAGGTCTTCCCCTTTGTAGCGTGTTGCCCCAATATGGAACGAAGGGTCACGATGAATGTGAAGAGTTACCCCGTTGCGGCTCTTTTTTAAAATGATGTGAAAGCCTTTTTTCTCCCATTCATTGAACTCTGAAGGAAAACCTGTGTGGTAGGTTCCCCCCTTGTAGCTGAGCTCCTCCAAAGCCTCTTGAAGCGTAAAAATATTGTATCCGTAGAGGTTCTTCTTCATTCGACTTCCCCCAATCCGTACCATTTTAGAACCGTTTGAATAGTCTTCTCGTCGTAACCATGTTCTCGAAGCGTCTTGGTGAGTTCATCTTTTCTCTGTTTATCTAGCTCTTGAATTGCCTTCTCCA
>Ga0315312_1002100_pt1 | contig 14236 bp, 16 predicted proteins | sample TDP7_MG_FD_203629 | JGI IMG/M metagenome (GOLD analysis project Ga0315312, IMG submission 203629) | Freshwater sediment microbial communities from Lake Towuti, South Sulawesi, Indonesia - TDP7 | ecosystem: Environmental > Aquatic > Freshwater > Lake > Sediment | place: Indonesia: South Sulawesi... | reverse complement strand
ACAGCTAAAATAAAGTTTTTCCAAAAATTTTTGCTTTCTATTAGTTCCCTCAAAAAAAGAGAAAAAGTTAAAATGGAAAGGAGGGAAAGAAAAGCTAAAGGAACATCGAATACAACTAAGGAGCCGTTAGCTATCAGGTTAGGCGAGAAGACTAAGAAAAAAAGAGAAATTAAAGCAGGTATTACTCCAATAACCTTTTTTAAAAAGTAGTAAACCAAAAATAAAAGGAAGCAATTAAAGAGGATAATGATAGTTCTTGACAAAAAGGTTATGAGATCTGGATTATTCCCGACACCAAATAAAAAATTACTAGCAAAATCCCACTGAATATTTTCATATTTTTTCTCTTCAGGAATTTCTGGTAGATTTAAATTTAAAAAAAGTAAAGGGATAGCGGCTATATCTTTTATAAGAGGTGGATGTTCAGCATTTATAAAATACTGATGAGTTTTCAGATAGTAAAACCCAGCTGGAATATGGGAAACTTCATCGGAAGTAAGAGCAAAACCAGAAAATTTTAATCCTTCCCAAAACTTTCCATGCACTGAAAAAAAGGTAGCAAAGAGAAAAATAAGACAAAAAAGTAAGACAAAATAATTTGATTTATCTTCTACAAAATCTAATATTTTAGCCATTAAAATATTTTAGCAAATTTAAAAATATAGCAAATACTGAATTGTGGAAAAGCTCGAATTCAAAAAGGAAAAAGGCTAAACAATGCCCTTGCCATTTTTACTCTCTTTTTTCTTTTGATTAGCACTCAAAGGTATTGACTGCTAATCATGGCCTGCTATAATAAAATTGATGAAAATCACGGAAAGGCAAAAAGCAATATTGGATAAGGTAATTCAAGAACATATTGATTCGGCTCAGCCGGTTTCTTCTCAATCACTTGAAAAAAAGTATGATTTTGGAATTTGCCCGGCAATGATTAGAATCGAAATGCAAAAATTAACTGACAAAGGTTTCCTTTTCCAACCTCATACTTCAGCTGGTCGAGTGCCAACTGACAAAGGTTATCGATTTTTTGTTGATAAATTATTAGAAAAAGAAATCTCTGAATTCGAAGACATTTTTAAAATTGAAGAGATTTTCAAAGAGGCAAGAGAGGATATTTTGAAATGGACGACTCGCTTGACAAAATTTTTAGCCGAAGAGTCTTCAAATTTCGCCATTTTACATCTTCTTAAAAAGGATCTTTTTTGGAAAGAAGGTTGGGAAGAGGTATTTGAAGAACCGGAATTTGGAGAAAAAAGAATTATCTCTGATTTTTTCAAACTTTTAGAAACTTTTGAAGAAAAAATTGAAGATTTAAAAGTCAATTCTGGAATTAAAATCTATATTGGCCGTGAAACACCATTTCCAAAAGCAAAGAATTTTAGTATCATATCTTCTAAGTTTCATTTTCTTGATGAAGGAGAAGGGATTGTTTCTCTTTTAGGACCAAAAAGAATGGCCTATGATAGAAATATCGCTTTGATTAATTCTTTTAAAAAAATTTTGGAGAAATTCTAAAATGACAGAAGAAACAAAAAAAGAATTAAATTTGGAAGAATTGAAGAAAAAACTTGAGGAGTGCGAAAAAGTAAAAGACGAATATTTAACTGGCTGGCAAAGAGCGAGAGCTGACCTTTTAAATTATAGAAAAGAGGAATTGGAGAGGGTTGGGGAATTAATAAAATATGCTGATGTGGGATTGATTTTAAAAATTTTGCCAATTCTAGATAATTTTGAGATAGCCGAGAAAAATTTATCAGAAAATTTAAAAAATGATGAAAAAATAAAAGGGGTTTTACAAATTAAAGCTCAAATTAAAGATTTTTTAAAAAATCAAGGAGTGGAAGAAATAAATTGTTTAGGTCAAAAATTTGATCCGAATTTACATGAAGTGGTTGAAGAAGTGAATTCAAAAGATAAAGAACCGGGAACAGTCATCGAAGAAATCCAAAAAGGTTATAAAATACATGACAAAGTCATAAGACCCGCTAAAATTAAAATAACGAAATAAAATTGCGATGAGATATATTTTAGACATATATTCTGACAATTCTACAATGGATAGCTTCAAATATGATCTTCATGAATTGGCAGGTATTGAAGGAGAAAATTTAGTTCTCTGCTCTTCTGCTTCAAAAAGTCTATCTAATGATGAATTTAGGGATTTTTCAATTGCAAACAGACTGAAGACACCAGAAAATGTTTTTGATACTGAATTGACTAATCCTAAAAGTGGTGGATATCTCGGGATAAAATCTTCAACACTTATTGACTTCATAGAAAAAGTTCCAGTAACTAACGCCACCGATTTCCCTGAGTTGATTGGCGATGCTTGTGATATCGCAACGGCTCTAGCTGGGACTGAAAATAATTGTAAGGTTCTTACTATAGATTATACAGTAGCATCAAACACTTTGTATTTAGGGGGAAGGATTCTATGGTTAATTCCTTTGGAATATTCGAATGAAGAAAAAATCTGTGATTATATCGATTACCTCAAAATAGAAATTAAAAAAAGGGTCGAAAACATAAAAAACCGTAAAAATAATTTAAAACATGAAAACATCTGAAATTATAGAAAAAAATAAAAAATCTATTGTTTTAATAGATGTTCAAATACCGGGTGAAAGGGACCAAAAAAGAATAAGTATTAGAGGAACTGGATTTATAATTTCTAACGATGGAAAATTTATAACTTGCGCTCATGTATATAAACAAATTCCTCAAAATGAACTACCTTTTTTAGGAGTTGCAGTTTCTAGCAAAACTGATGAAAAGGGAATAACACATTATGACAGATACAATGTAAAACTATTAAAAACGGACGAAGAAAATGATTTAGCCCTAATGCAGATAATTTCTGACAAAAATAATTTTGAAACATTCGAAGGATTTGGTGATTCTGAATCTGTGAGAGAAGGAGACGAAGTTGTTTTTATCGGCTACCCTTTAGCTACCGAATTATTAGGCATGGGATTTGGGATTACAATGAATACAAATCACTGTATTATTAGTTCTGTTAAAAGGCGAGGAATGGATGGATCATTACACTTTTTTATGATAGATACTCATATCAACAATGGTTCAAGTGGTTCTCCTGTATTTTTGAAAGATACAGGAAAGATTATTGGGATAGCAAGCGGTAGGATATCTGCGAAAATTTCTTCACCAGAAGGAAAAATATTCGATATACCAGCAAATATGGGAATTTGTAGGCCTGCAAAGTACGCAATTAATTTAATTAAATAAATTTCAAAGGTCATAAAAATTAAAAATTTTAAATTAAAGATTTAAATTATGCCAAAAGCATTAGGAATTGATTTAGGAACATCAATTTCAAAGATGGCTACCATTTTAACAGGTGAGCCAAAATGCGTAGAAAGTAGAGAGGGTTCGGTTTTAATACCCTCGATTGTGGCATTAACAAAAACTGGGGAAAGACTGGTTGGAATTTTAGCCCAAAGGCAGGCAATCACTAATCCAAAAAACACAATTTTTGCCGTCAAAAGATTTATCGGAAGGAGATTTTCTGACTCAGAAGTCCAAAAGGAATTAAAGAGATTGCCTTATGAAACAAAGGAAAGGTCAGACGGGGGAGTTGAAATTAAAATGGGAGATAAATGGTATACTCCTATTGAGATTTCCTCAATGATTTTGCAAAAAATAAAATTGGATGCTGAAGAAAAATTAGGTGAGAAAGTTGATGCAGCCGTTATCACTTGCCCAGCTAATTTTGATGATTCTCAAAGAAAGGCAACTAAAACTGCTGGAGAGATCGCTGGTTTTAAAGTTTATAGAATGATAAATGAGCCTACGGCAGCTGCTTTGGCTTATGGGTTTGGAAAGAAAAAACCAGAAAAAGTTGCTGTTTATGATTTTGGTGGGGGAACTTTTGATGTGACAATTTTAAATGTTGCTCCTGATACGGTTGAGGTTTTGGCAACCGGCGGGGAAGCCCATTTGGGAGGTGAAGATTTTGATCAAAGAATAATTGATTGGATAGTGAAGGAATTTAAAAAAGATCAAGGAATTGATTTGTCAAAGGATCCCCTTGCCTTACAAAGATTAAAAGAAGCTGCTGAAAAAGCAAAAATAGAGTTATCCAGCGCTTTAGAAACAGAAATTAACCTTCCCTTTATTTCCTCTGATACTTCTGGACCAAAGCATTTATACTACAAACTGACCAGGGCTCAACTTGAGGGGATGAGTAGGGATTTGATTGAAAGATCCGTAGAGAGAGTGAAAAAAACTTTGGAAGAGGCAAAATTAACTAAAAAAAATATTGATGAAATTATTTTGGTTGGCGGGACAACCCTAATTCCAGCTGTTAGAGAAGCAGTTAAGGATTTTTTTGGCAAGGAACCTAACAAAACCATCAATCCTGAAGAGGTTGTGGCCACGGGTGCAGCAATTGAGGCCGAAATCTTAAGAGCAAGAGAAGAAGGCAGGGCCCCTGAAGGAGAAATAAAAAGCGTTTTGTTATTAGATGTTTTGCCATTATCTTTAGGAATTGAAACTTTGGGCAATATTAATACGCCAATGATTCCCAAAAATACTACCGTTCCCACTGCCAAAACCCAGATTTTCTCAACAGCGGCTGATAATCAAACATCGGTTGAAATCAATGTTTTGCAAGGAGAAAGGCCAATGGCGATAGATAATAGATCATTGGGAAGATTTATTTTGGATGGAATTCCCCCTGCTCCGCGAGGAATTCCCCAAATTGAGGTCATCTTTGATATCGATGCTAATGGAATTTTGACAGCCACTGCCAAAGATAAGGCTACAGGCAAATCTCAATCAATAAGGATTGAGGGTTCGATAGGTCTTTCAAAAGAAGAGGTGGAAAAGATGAAAGGGGAAGCTGAAATGTATGCTGCTCAGGATCAGAAAAAGCGAGAATTAGCCGAGGCTAGAAATTTAGCTGATAATTTGATTTATACTACTGAGAGAACTTTAAGAGAGGCGGGAGATAAAATTTCTTCAGAAACAAAAAAGGAAATTGAGGAAAAGATTAATGAATTGAAAAAAGTTAAAGAAAGTGATAATGTAGAGGAAATAAAACAAAAAACTTCTGAATTATCTTTGGCAATTCAAAAAGTTGGAGCTGAAATGTATCGAAAGGCTGGAGGGAAAAAACCAGAAGAAGGAGAGGGACCAAAAACTGAAGAAGGAGAGTACAAAGAGAAGTAACGCTCGGCAACGAAGTTTTCAAAGTACCGGCTGTCCAAATCCCAGCGAGATTTGGCAGCCTGCGTTCTCGGTCTGTTGTCCGCCTTCGGCGGAACCATGCCAACAGGCCTGCGAAAGCTACTTTGAAACTTGTTGCCTCGCTTAAAGTTTTATTCGTATATTCGTAAAAATTCGTAATTCGTAGGGTTATGGCAAAAGACTATTATCAAATTTTAGGCGTTTCCAGAAATGCCTCACCAGAAGAAATAAAGAAGGCTTATTATAAATTGGCTCACAAATATCATCCAGATAAAGGTGGAGATGAGAAAAAATTTAAAGAAATAAACGAGGCTTATCAAATTCTTTCTAATAAAGAAAAAAGAACCCAGTATGATCAATTTGGTCGAGTTTTTGAAGGAGCTCCAGGTTTTGAGCCAGGTTTCGATTTCACCTGGGCCTGGGGAAGACCGCGGGAAGATTTTGATTTTGATTTTGAAGACTTTGGAGATTTGAGCGAGATGGTTGAGGAAATTTTTGGTTTTGGCGCTCCTCGAAGAAAAAGAGATTTAAAAAGAGGGAAAGATATTGAAGTTGAAATAGAAATTCCTTTAGAAGAGACTTTAAAAGGGGAAGCCAAAGAAATTACTTTAGAGAAAATGATTTTATGTAATCGCTGTCAAGGAACTGGAGCTGAGCCGGGCGCTAAAACAAATGAATGTTTTTCTTGTCGAGGTACAGGTCAAGTTCAGCAAATAAAGAAAACATTTTTCGGCTCATTTACAAGATTTACTACCTGTCCTGAATGTGGAGGCGAAGGTTATAGGCCAGAAAAATCTTGTAATGTCTGTAAAGGAGAAGGAAGAATAAGAGGTGAAGAGGATATTAAAATTTTCATTCCAGCTGGAGTTGATACAAATCAGGTAATAAAAATTGAGGGGAAAGGGGAAGCTGGTAAACAAGGCGGTAGGTCAGGAGATTTATATGTTAGAATTTTTGTAAGACCTCATTCTGTTTTCAAAAGGAGAGGTGACGATTTGTATATAAAAGTTCCGATTTCTTTTTCGCAGGCAACTTTAGGTGACGAAATTGAGATCGAAACTTTGGACTCCAACCCACCCACCACCCTCCCGCTAAAGCGGGCCCCTAAAAAGAAAATTTTACTTAGAGTTCCGCCGGGAATTGAATCTGGAAAGATTTTAAGAATTTCTGGTAAAGGAATTCCCCATTTTTCAGGCTATGGCAGAGGGAATTTGTATGTTGAATTAGTTGTTAAAACTCCAAAGAAATTGACCAAAAAACAAAAAGAGTTGTTAGAAAAATTGAAAGAAGAGGGAATTTAAGCCCCCATAACTCAACGGTAGAGTAACTGCCTTTTAAGCAGTAAATATAGGTTCGATTCCTGTTGGGGGCATAATTTTTTATGTATAAAACAGATTCTGTCTTAATTGAAAAATGTAGAAACTTAAGAAGAGAGGGTTTTACCGTAAGAGAAATAAATAGAGCAATTAAACTTTCGGTTGGTACCGTTTACAATTATATTCGGGACATTCCTATTTCTCCGAAATTAAAAGAAAAAATAATACTAAAACAGATAAAAAATACTCAAAGACTGGTTGAATTTAATATAAAGACAAGAAAAGGAAAATGCATCCCAGGTAGGGTTGTTCCCAAACCAAAAGGGTGGACAAATGAATTATTGTTCCTTACAGCTCATTTTATGTTTGATGGAGATATCCAAACTCATAGTTGTATCTACCATAACAGGAATATGGTCTTGATCAATCGAGTTAGCGCTTTAATGAAGAAAGTATTCCATCTGCGGCCGTACAATTGGTTAAACAAAGAAACGGGCGTTTATAGAATTTCTTATCATTACGTTGAACTCGCAGATTATATGAGAAATAAAGCTCAAGAACTAGGGCAATCCATTGAAACTGCTTCGTTGCCAGAAAAGAAAATATTTCTTAAAGCATTTTTTGACGATGAAGGGAGTGTAAAGTGGCGCCGGAAGCAAAGATTAGTAAGAGGATTTCAATATAATTTAGAAATTCTGAAATTAGTTCAAAAATTATTACGAGATTTTAATATTGAAAGCAAGATTGACGAAAAATATAATGAAATTGTTGTTTCAAGGAAATCAAATCTCATAAAATTTCGGAATAAAATTAATTTCTCAAAAGGTATTTATATAAATCCTAATCGTAAAAATAGTATCTGGAAAAGGAGATTAGAGAAAAGAGAAATATTGGACAAAATTATCAATTCCTATCTAAGATGATAAAAATTAGAACGCTTCGAAAAAACGATGAGAAACAATTATTAGATTTAGCTATATATTTTTTCAAAAAAGAACAGAGAGGAAAAATAGCATCGAAAAAACTTTTACCCTTGATAGAATACAAAGATTACGACAAACACTTAAAAGAAGATGTCAAAAGATATATGAAGCTAAATCCAAGAGAAGCGATAATTTTTGTAGCAGAAGATAATAAAAAATTGATAGGCTATATTTATGGCAGAATCGAAAAGAGGCCGATAATGGTTCTTAATAAATGTGGTATTATTGAAGATTGGTTCATGAAAGAAAAATATAGAGGAAAGGGGATTGGGGAAATGCTCTGGGATAAATTAATAAGGTGGTTTAAAAGTAAAAAATGTAATTGTTTAAAAACAGATGCCTATTTGACTAATAAACTCGCTATTGATATTTATCATAAATTAGGTTTTAGTGATGAAAAAATTGCAATGCTGAGGAAATTATAATTTCGCTAATATTTAATAACTGAGTTATCTCAAAATTGGCTCAGTTTTTATTTTAAATGTTAAAATATAGTAATATGCAGAGAATTATCTTACATATTGACATGGATTATTTCTTTGCTCAGATTGAGGAAAGAGAAAATCCTCAATTTAGAGGGAAACCAGTGGTAGTTGGCGCAGACCCAAAGGGAGGCAGGGGCAGGGGAGTCGTATCCACAGCAAATTATATCGCCCGAAAATTTGGTATTCATTCTGCTCTTCCAATTTCAAAGGCCTATAAACTTTGCCCAGAGGCAATATTTTTACCAGTTAATATGCAACTTTATCAAAAGGTTTCTGAAAATATAATGTCATACATCTCCAAATTGCTATCGCAATTTGGAGGCCACGATATGGAAATTGTTTCTTTAGATGAAGCCTATTTAGATATTTCTTCTTTAAGAAATTACAAAAAGGCAGAAAATTTGGCAAAAAAATTAAAAAAGGAAATTTTGGAGAAAGAAAAATTGACTTCAACAGTTGGAATTGGACCAAATAAAGTTATTGCCAAAATGGCGACTGATAAAGCAAAACCTAACGGTCTATTAGTAATTAAGGCAAATCAGGTCAAAAAATTTTTAGAACCCTTAGACATTGAAGACTTACCGGGAATTGGACCAAAAACAGCTGAAAGATTAAGAGAAGTTAGAATCAATAAAATAAAAGATCTAAAAAATTTATCAAAATCAAAACTCAGAGAAATGTTTGGGAAAGTGGGGGAAACGATTTACGAAAGAGCCAGAGGTATTGATGAAACACCGGTAACTTCGGAAGAAACTATCAAGTCAATTGGTAAAGAACATACTTTTGAAAAAGATACCAGAGACCCAGAAATTATTTTTGAAACTTTTGAAAAAATTATTAAGGATGTTTGGCAAGAAATTTTAGAAAACAAATTAGGGGCCCGCGAAGCGGGAGGGCGGCGGGCGGGTTGTAGTCTTTTCAGAACTATTACCGTTATTTGTCGATATCAAGGATTTGAAACCCATACAAAATCAAAAACTTTTAAAGAACCAACTAATAATTTAGAAATTCTAAAAAAAGAAGCCAAAAAATTACTTTTGAAATTTTTAATTGAAAAACCCAAATTAATTCGGTTAATAGGACTGAGAATTTCTTCATTGCAGTAAAAATTAGTGATTTTTTTATTTAAATTTGCTATAAAGTATTAATGGCCATTTCTTTAATGAAAAAAATAATTTTTGTTTTTTTAGGAATAATTTTAATTGTTGGTGTCTTTGGCTTCGGTTTTTTTATTGGAAAAATTCAAGTTATTTGTCCAATTTGTAAACCAGAAGAAATTGATTTTTCTCTTTTCTGGGAGGCCTGGAAGATATTGGGAGAAACATTTTACGAACCTCAAAGGATTGATATTCAGAAAATGATTTATGGGGCAATCTCGGGAATGGTAAAATCTCTTGGAGATTCTTATACTGTCTTTTTTAATCCTGAAGAGACAAAAAAATTTATCGAAGAGGCTAAAGGTTTTTTTGAAGGAATTGGGGCTGAAATCGGAATAAAAAAAGGTCAATTATTAATTATTGCTCCTTTGGAAGGGACACCTGCTCAAAGAGCTGGTTTAAGAGCTGGAGATAAAATTTTAAAAATTAATGAAATTTTAACTGTTGATTTAACAATTGATGAAGCTGTTAGTTTAATTAGAGGACCAAAAGGGACAGAGGTTACTTTGCTGATTTTAAGAGAAGGTTGGGATCAAGCTAAAGAATTTAAAATCACTAGAGAAATAATTCAAATTCCTTCTTTAAAATGGGAAGTAAAAACTACTCCCGAGGGGGAAGAAATTGTTTATTTAAAACTTTATTATTTTAGTGAAAAGGCCAGCAATGATTTTAAGAAGGCAGCCAGTGAGATTTTGGCCACTCCGGTCAAAAAAATAATTTTGGATTTAAGAGATAATCCCGGAGGTTATCTAGAAGTCGTCCAGGAGATAGCCGGTTGGTTCTTAAAAAGGGGAGAGATAGTAGCAATTGAAGATTTAGGTACAGAAAAAAGAGAATATAAGGCCGAGGGAAATGAAAAATTTTTAGATTATCCAATGGTCATCTTAATAAACGAAGGCTCAGCCTCGGGATCAGAAATTTTGGCTGCCGCCTTAAGAGATAATCGTCAAATAAAATTAATCGGAGAAACTTCCTTTGGCAAGGGTTCAATTCAGGAATTGGCCGAATTAAGAGATGGCTCCTCTTTAAAAATTACCATTGCTAAATGGCTGACCCCTAAAGGTGAGTCAATTAGTGATAAGGGGCTTCAACCCGAGATAATTGTGGAAATGACTGAAAAAGATTATGAGGAAGGTCGTGACCCACAACTTGAAAAAGCAATTGAAATTTTAACCCAATTAAGATAAAATAAATTAGTTATAATTTAGAATTCCCCGTGTTGGAAAAACAGCGAGCCGAAGGCGAGCGTTAGAAACCGAAGGTGTCTAATACGGGGGTCGGGGAATTACTATGCGGGTTATTCTTCTTAAAGATATAGAAAATCTTGGAAAAAAATATGAAATCAAGGAGGTAGCCAATGGCTATGCCAGGAATTTTTTAATTCCAAGGGGTTTAGCCAAAAAAGCTACAAAAGAAGCCTTAAAATGGTTAAAAATCCAAAAAGAAATTGAAATAAAAAAGGCCGAAGAAGAATTAAAAAAATTTCAGGCGTTGGCCTCTGCCATCGATGGTCAGGAAATAATTATTCCGGTTAAGATTGGTGAAGAAGGCCAACTTTTCGAATCAATTGCATCCCAAAAAATTTTTGAAAAATTAAAGGAATTAGGTTTTGAAGTTAAAAAAAGTCAAATTGATTTATTAGAGCCAATTAAAGAATTGGGCGAGTTTCCAGTTAAAATTCATTTCGAACATAATTTAGAAGCAGAAATAAAAGTAATTGTAGTTGAAGAAAAATAATAATCCGAATTCCCCGTGTTGGAAAAATAGGAGGCACCAGAGGTGCCGACGCAAGAAACCGAAGGTGTCTTGAGCGGGGGTCGGGGAATTTCATGGCTCGTTTCATTTTCATTGCCGGCGGAGTAATGTCTGGCATCGGTAAAGGAGTGGCAACAGCATCGATCGGCAGAATTTTAAAAAGTAAGGGTTTTAAAGTAACGGCAATTAAAATCGATCCTTATATCAATGTCGATGCCGGGACCATGAACCCAATTGAGCACGGGGAAATTTTTGTTACCGAAGATGGTGTAGAATGTGATCAGGATGTCGGACATTATGAAAGATTTTTAGATGAAAATTTAACTACTGATAATTATATTACCACTGGCAGGGTCTATCAGGCAGTAATCAATCGAGAGAGAAATTTAGAATACGGAGGCAAATGTGTGGAAGTAGTTCCCCATATTCCTGAAGAAATAATTTTTAGAATTAAAAAAGTGGCCAGAAAGACGAAGGCCGATTTTGTTTTAATAGAAATAGGGGGAACAGTAGGGGAGTATCAAAACATGTTATTTTTAGAAGCAGCCAGAATGATTAAAATTTTCTATCCAAAAAATGTTATTTTCATTTTATTAGGTTATTTACCTGTTCCAAAAATGATTGGCGAAATGAAGACGAAACCTACCCAACAGGCAGTTAAATGGTTAAATATGGCTGGTATTCAACCAGATATCATCATTGCCAGATCCGATTTCCCCTTAGATGAGCCGAGAAAGAGAAAGATTTCAATTTTTTGCAATGTCGGCAAAGAAGATGTTATTTCTGCTCCAGATATTGAATCGATTTATGAAGTGCCTATCAATTTTGAAGAAGACAACTTGGGCAATCGAATCTTGAAAAAATTTGGCATGAGAGCAAGGAAAAATAATTTAAAAGATTGGGGAAATTTAGTCAAAACAATAAAGACTGCTTCCAGATTAGTGAAAATTGGTATAGTTGGAAAATATTTTGAAACCGGAGCCTATACCTTAATGGATTCTTACATTTCAATAATTGAGGCAATAAAACATGCCTCTTGGTTTTTCAAGAGAAAATTTGAGATTTTTTGGTTATCAGCTGAAAACTACGAGGCCGGGTCTCGTAGTATTGGAGAGTTAAAAAATTTTGATGGCATAATTGTTCCCGGAGGTTTTGGCAGCCGTGGAATTGAAGGAAAAATAAAGGCAATTGAATATTGTAGAAAAAATAAAATCCCTTATTTGGGATTGTGTTTGGGAATGCAACTAGCGGTAGTTGAATTTGCCAGAAATGTTTGCGGATTAAAAAAGGCTTGCTCTGCTGAATTTTTGGCGGAAAGCCGACATCCGGCAGGCGATGAACTTCGTTCATCTTCACGCTTCGCTTATGCTCGCGTGATTGATGTTATGCCCGAGCAAAAAGTTTTAATTTCAGAGAAAAAATATGGCGGAACAATGAGATTAGGAGAATACAAATGCCAAATTAAGCCAAAGACTATAAGTTTCAAAACTTATGGAACTTCAATCATCTCCGAGCGCCATCGGCACAGATATGAACTAAATAATGAGTTTAGAAAAATTTTAGAAAAAAAAGGACTAATAATGGCAGGTATCAATCCTGAAAGAAATTTAGTTGAAATTATTGAATTGCCAAAGAAAATTCATCCTTTTTTCCTGGGAACCCAATTCCATCCCGAATTTAAATCGAGGCCGCTAACTCCCCACCCCTTGTTTAGAGAATTCATTAAAGCCTGTATTTCCTGAAAATTAATGAGGTTTAACTTCAACAATTTTAATAATTCTCTGAGATTTATCAAAAGATCTTTTCTTCTTTGTCCTGAAATGAACCATGCCTTCTTTTAAAGCATATAAAGTATCATCACCAGCTCTTTTGACATTTTGACCGGGGAAAAATTTTGTTCCTCTTTGGCGAACCAAAATTTGACCGGGTTTAGCTACCTCGCCTTCAAAGAGTTTTATTCCTAAATATTTTGGCAGGGAATCTCTGCCTAATTTTGCTGCACCTGTTGCCTTAGTTTTAGCCATAGTGATAATACTATGTTAGCAAAAATTAAACAATTTGTCAAAGACCATCGAGATGATATAATAATATTTATTGGAGTAATTTTAATTTCTTTGCTTTCTTTTGCTCTTGGTTATATTTTAGCTAAGTACCAAGAGAAAGAGCCAATAAAAATCGAATTTTATGGTCAACAAAATCATTTTTTCTAAAAAAAGAAGGAAAGGGGTCGGGGAAACTTTGTTTCCCCGTCTAGGAAAACAGGCTTTCGCCGAAGGCGAAAACGTTAGAAACCGAAGGTTTCTAAGGAGTGAAACGAAGCGAACCAAAGGTGAGCGCTCGAGCCGAAGGCGAGAGGGAGTGAAGCGACCTTATCACATAGTTTTATTTCCTGATGGTAATCGACGCTGGGCTAAAAAAAGAGGATTACCGAGTTTGCAAGGCCATTGGCAAGGTTATTTAAACTTGAAAAAATTTGCTAAATGGTGTCGGGATAAGAGAATCAAAATTTTGACTGCCTTTGGTTTTTCAACTGAAAATTGGAAAAGATCAAAAAAAGAAGTTAACTATTTGATGAAATTATTTGAAAAGGGATTGTCAAATAAAAAAGATATGGAAGAACTTCATAGAGAAGGAACGAGAGTAAAAATAATTGGTCAAAAAGAGAGATTGTCAAAATCCTTGCAAAAAATGATAAAGAAAGTTGAGAATTTAACAAAAAATAATAAAAAATACCAGTTAAATTTGGCTGTTAGCTACGGTGGTCGCTGGGATATAGTTCAGGCAGTTCAAAAAATTGTAAAGAAAAAAAATCCTCCAAGAAAAATTACTGAGGATTTAATAAGTAATTATTTAACAACCGCTGGCCTTCCTGAACCAGATTTGATTATCCGGGTTGGTGGAGAGAAACGCCTTTCCAATTTTGTTCTCTGGCAAGGAGCCTATTCTGAATTATATTTTTCAAAAAAACTCTGGCCAGATTTCACTGAAGAAGATTTAGATGAAGCCCTTAGAGATTATGCCAGGCGCCAAAGAAGATTTGGTGGGAATGCCGTAGGTTAAATTTTATTATAAAATATGACAGAAGAAATTCGAAATAAAATTTATGACATAGAGAAAGAGATAGAAAGAATTCGAGATATGTTTTATGACATCAAATCGATTCTTGAAACTCTTAGGAATGATGTGGAAAAATTAAAATATGATATCGAAGATTTGAAAAAGAAAAGCTCCTAAAATTCTCTTGACATTGCATTTTGTTTATGTTATTTTTATCTAGCAGTTCTTAAAATCTTAAAAAAGAATTGGAGGGGAATTGAAAATGATAAGAGCCT
>Ga0315312_1002099_pt1 | contig 14237 bp, 12 predicted proteins | sample TDP7_MG_FD_203629 | JGI IMG/M metagenome (GOLD analysis project Ga0315312, IMG submission 203629) | Freshwater sediment microbial communities from Lake Towuti, South Sulawesi, Indonesia - TDP7 | ecosystem: Environmental > Aquatic > Freshwater > Lake > Sediment | place: Indonesia: South Sulawesi... | reverse complement strand
AGCATTCGGAAGCTTTATACTTTGCCAGCCCAAATAGGAGCCCTGAGCCACAATGGCATTATCAAAGGCGGGGTCAGGCACCATCTCCAAAAGGCTATCAGGGCTACAGAATCTTACCACACAGAGATGCTAAGAAGGCTGGCTAATGGGGAAGACCCTGAGACGATCGCCTTAGATAAGGCAAAGTGGGTAAGTACCCTCACCGACGACCATCCCTTTGAAATAATGTATAGCCTAGCCAAAGTCTTGTCCAAGCGTTCACAATCCGAAGCTGGTAAGGAGAACTTGTTCTCTATCCCGTGAGGGAGATAAAGAGAATGGCAACCGGAAGCAGGGAGAATCTTACCCGTCCTTAATCGCCGTGGAATGCCTGCGACTCCTCTGCCATAAACCAGACATCAGCTTTGATCACCTCACTTGGAGCTTGTTCCATGCTATACATTTTAACCTTCAGCCGGGTTTTGCGCCCACGCCCCAATTTTATCACTCGCCAAGCACCATACAATCCCATTGACACCCCCTAACCCAGTGCTATAATCAAATTGGGAGGTGAATTACGAACGAAAATAAACGAGACAAGAAACTTGCAGATGTCCAAATAGCTGTTACCGCTGGTTTGGCATGCCTAATATTCTCAGCCCAATTTATACCAATTCAACAAAAAGCTGTTTAGGGGGAGCAATACTGTTTTTATTTTAGGTATTAGCGGTATGGTATATGCATTTATTCAATGGAAAAAATTATGATATCGAATTAATACCCACTTATAAGGGATAATTACCATAAGGATTTTTCAGCCTGAGTCTTTTCCCAGGATAGCCACACCGCATACGGCTGAACCTCCCATAATCAGACCTAAATTGTGGACAAGTCCCATTTTTTGGGTTTTTATTTGACGTGCCTCTGCTTTGCCTTGTAGTTGCTTATATATTTCGTATGTCATCCTCAAACCACTGGCTCCTAAGGGATGCCCAAAGCATTTTAAACCTCCGTCTGAGTTAATAGGTAGCTTGCCTCGGAGAGCGAAAACATCACTATCAACACACTCTGTAGCCTTCCCTCGGGGACAAAGCCCCAGATCCTCATAAATAAGGAGTTCTGTTATGGTGAAACAATCATGTACCTCAGCTAAGCTCAACTCGGCAAAGGGGTCTTTTATACCTGCTTGCACATAAGCTTGCTTGCCAGCCACTACTGTTTCTTCAAAATGGGTGAGGTCAGCATCGTCCTTACTATAATCACCTGGACCACAGCTTAACCCCAATCCTTTGATGAAAATGGGGTCTTGTCTGAATTTTTTGGCTAAATCAGCCCGACATAAGATTGCTGCCGCACCACCATCGCTTACTGGACAACAATCAAACAATCCTAAAGGCCAGGCAATAATGGGAGCGTTTATGGCTTGCTCCAATGTTATCTCTCTTTGTAAGTGGGCTTTCGGGTTTAGGGAACCATTGTGATGATTCTTGACTGCGATCTTAGCCAATGTTTCCTTCCCCTTCTCATAGCTTATTCCGTAGCGGTGAAAATAGCGCGTGGCTCTAAAGGCGAACTCACCCGCTGGACCACCTCCTAATCCGGAGGTGTAGGCGGGGTGAGCTTCGCTTCCGAAAGCTGGTACACCGACAATACCACTGTCTTTGAGTTTCTCAGCCCCTACGGCTAAAACAATATCGTAGGCTCCAGCGGCAACCGCATAGGCAGCATTTCTTAAAGCATCTATGCCGCTGCCACATCTGTTCTCTACTCTGGTAACCGGAATATATCGTGAACGGAGGGCGTAGGATAGGAAAACCCCTGATTCTCCAGACCAGACAATACCTAACCAAGCAGCCTGAATGTCCTTAGGCTCAATTTTGGCATCGTCAATGGCTTCATATACTGCTTCTACTATTAAGTCTTGGGCACTCCTGTCCCAGTGCTCTCCAAACTTGGTACAGCCAGCGCCAATTATAGCCACTTTATCCTTTATACTTTCCAAGTTTAACCTCCTTACCTTATCGGTTTAGCTTTCCAAAAATAGTTGTAAAAACCGCCACCGGCATGTGTTCGTCTAAAGGTCATTTCTACTGGCATACCCACTTTAACAGCACTTAAATCCCGGTCGGTCAGATGACAGTTCATTCTCCCCCCACCTTCAAAATTGATTACTGCCAGCACTGTTGGTGGGTCAGGGCTGGGGAAAATGGTGTCTATAGTGAAAGAAAAAAGTTCACCCTTTTTTTCATCGAGCCTGACACTATCAAACTGGTCTTTGCTTTGGCAGTTAACGCAGATATGCCCCGGTGGGAACTGGATTGTGTTACAGTGTCGACATTTAACACCGTGAAAATGATATATGCTGTCCCGGTCTCGCCATATTACTGGGACTGAGGAACCTAATTGTGGACGGCGAGGAGGCTCAGTAGGCAGAATTCCGCGGAACTGGAGGTATTTCTCATAGCTGGAAAGAGTCATCTTTGATTTTAGACAATCCCTTAGCCCGTGCCCCTTCTTCAATTTACCAATATTCTCTGTCACTTCCAGAAAGATAGCATCAGCTCCATCACCATAATTAGCCAGAAGAATGCGCTCTCTGGGTTTTGATTCATCTAGAGCAGCTACCAGCATCATTAGTGCAAAAGCTGTGCCAGTATTGCCTACTGTGGCAAATAATGGGTCTTGAACTTGGATTTTAGGCTCGAAACCCAAAGTTCCTGCCATGGCAGTATGACTCCAAGGGTCAGGGGCATAAAAAATGGCTTTAGTCAGCTCCTTAGGTGTTAATGCATGCTGCTTGAACAGTCTGGAAACTGCTTCTTGAAGGTTTCTAATATAACCTTCATTTACAATGAAACGATCCTCCCAAGAACGAACAAAAACATCTTCGTTAGTCCGCCACATACCAAGGAACTCATCAGTTATAGCGTGGCTCCCATTAATATCGACTGCTACTTCTGAATTTCCCACCAATAAAGCTGCGGCGCCATCACCAAAAAAGGACTCAAACTCTGATTGGGGAGCACCCAAGCGGCAATCTGAGGCAACCACCAGAGCATTCCTCATAGCTCCACTCCTCACCATGTTAATAGCAATGAATAAGGCAATAGTACCTGCTCTTATTGAATCGGTAAGATCAACAGCGATGATTTCTTTGTTCAAGTCAATAGCTGCTGCTACTGTAGCTGCTGACTGCTTTTCTTTATAAGGTAAGGTAGTAGAAGCCAGGAGTAGACCATCAATCTGTCTTCGGTCAAATCCTCTAACACACTCTGAAGCTGCTGCTACTGCCATAGTTATGGCATCTTCATCAAAATTGGCTACTGCCTTTTCACCTCCGGGACTTGGTCTACCCCAAGCCTTAGCTATCTCGTCGCGGTTAAGACGATAAATAGGTACATAAACACCATAAGACACTATTCCAGCCATTGGTTTCTCCTTATTTTCTGTTGCGAATAGCGTTTTGCCACTATGTATCTTGCTTTCTTTCATTAAGATAACCTCAAAAGCCATAGCTGTCAAATAACGATTCTCAAATCTTTCGTCAGATACCACAACTGTGATATAATTAGAACACAGCTATAATCTTGGAAGAGCCCCATCCTTTATGTTCACCTTGTGTTTTGCCCCATTACCTTGCTGGTAGCTTGAGCCGAAACCAAATTTTTCTTAAGGGTCTTGAGGATTACACTCGAGAAGGTATAAGAGCCATTTTGAGAAAAAGAAAGGCAGTTCGTCTCACAAAATGTAGTAATTATACCTATTGTGCAATTTTTTTGTGTTAGTTATAATTGAGCCCGTTTTGAAAAAGACTAATAAGGCTGAGATGTAATTAACATAATACTGAAGAGAGGGTGAGACATTGGTTCAAGCTCTTTATGTTGCTTTAGTTGGAATGATTATCGTCTTTGCCTGCCTCGGCGCTGTGCTCTTGGTAATGATAGCTATAGGTAAACTATTCCGGGCTAAAGAGAGCGAGACGAGGGAAAGCTAAGAGCGGATAACAAATGTTTTCACAGGAACTCTTCGGTTTTCTTAGTATTAGCTGGCAGACAGTGGTAATGCTTATTATTGGCGGTGTCCTTATTTATTTAGGCATCGCCAAAAATGTTGAACCTGTCTTATTATTGCCTATTGGTGCGGGCATACTTCTGACCAATATCCCCCTCAGTGGTCTAATAGAGGAAGGTGGTCCTTTTGGCTTGCTCAAGAGAGCCGGAATTGAGACTGAACTCTTCCCTCTGCTTATCTTTATTGGTGTGGGAGCTATGATTGACTTTGGCTCCTTGTTAGCAAGACCTTATACTGTGCTCCTCGGAGCCGCGGCTCAGTTTGGTATCTTTGGCACTTTTCTACTTGTCTATTTGGTGGGTGACGGCTGGCTCCATCTTTTGCCTTTTAGCTTAAAACAGGCAGCTTCCATTGGTGTGATTGGTTCTGCTGACGGACCAACTTCCATATATGTCTCAAGTATATTAGCCCCTGAGCTTTTGGCTCCTATTGCTGTAGCTGCTTACTCTTATATGGCTCTGGTGCCTATTATCCAGCCACCGATAATGAGGCTGCTCACTACCAAAGAAGAAAGACAGATAAAGATGCCTACAAAAGAGCCGAAAATATCACAGAGAATGAAAATTCTCTTTCCTATAGTCACTATTGTTGTCGTTGGTTTGATTGCACCTAAGGCAACTCCACTCATCGGTTGTTTGATGTTTGGTAATCTTCTGAAGGAAAGCAGGGTGGTAGCCAGGTTGTCAGCTACAGCTGAAAATGAACTAATCAATATTGTGACTATCCTCCTCGGTCTTACTGTCGGCGGCATGATGGTGGCTGAACAATTCCTTAAGCCTCAAACTATAATTGTCTTTGTTATGGGGATAGTAGCCTTTGCGTTAGATACCGCTGCTGGTGTTATTTTTGGTAAGATAATGTGTTTTCTCTCTCGGAGAAGAATAAATCCGTTAATTGGTGCTGCTGGCATTTCTGCTTTCCCTATGTCAGCCAGGGTAGTCCAAAAGGTTGGGCTGGAAGCTAACCCCTATAATCACCTATTAATGCATGCTGCTGGAGCTAACACTGCTGGACAGATTGCCTCAGTAGTTGCCGGCGGTGCCATATTAGCCTTGTTACTCTAAATTTAAAAGGAAAGTGATACCTTGGAGATAAGTCAAAAGAATTGGTACAATCTGGAAGCCTTTGAAACCATAGTTTCCCTGAATTCAACCCCCAGCGGTTTGAGTCACGAAGAAGCTAAAAAAAGACTGGCTCAATTTGGTCCCAATGAACTGGTGGAGAAGGAGAAGATCTCCCCATGGAAGATCTTTATTGAGCAATTCAAGAGCTTCCTCATTATTATTCTCCTTATTGCTACTATCCTGTCAGCTATCCTGGGCGAAGTAGCTGATGCCATTGTCATTTTTGTCATTGTTCTTTTTGCTTGTGTCTTGGGCTTTATTCAGGAATATAGAGCTGAACGAGCTATGGAAGCTCTCAAGGGGATGGCAGCCCCCGCAGCTTCAGCATTAAGGGATGGTGAAGAAACAGAAATACCCGCCCGAGAATTGGTACCTGGAGATATAACCCTTCTCAGAACTGGCGACCGGATACCAGCAGATGCCCGTCTCATTGAAGCTGTCAACTTAAAAACAGATGAGGCTCCCTTAACCGGAGAATCTGTTCCCCTAGAGAAAATGAGCCAACGCTTAGAAGGAGAAGTAAATGTTGGCGACAGGAAAAACATGGTCTTTATGGGAACAGCCGCTGTTTATGGTAGAGGTAAGGCTGTTATTACTGCTACTGGCATGGCTACTGAATTTGGCAAGATTGCCACCATGCTGCAAGAAGTCAAGGAGGAACAAACCCCTCTTCAGATTAACCTTAATAAAATGGGAAAGTGGATTGCCATCGGCGCCTTAGCCTTATGTTTCGTTCTGGCTGGCATTGGCATTATGAGGGGACATGAGATTTTGGAGATGTTTATCTGGGGGGTGAGCTTAGCAGTGGCTGCTGTTCCTGAAGCCTTACCCGCCGTGGTCACTATCTCTCTGGCTCTCGGTGTCCGTCGCATGGTAAAGCGCCATGCCATGATCAGAAAACTCCCTGCGGTAGAGACTTTAGGTTGTACCACATTTATTTGTTCAGATAAAACTGGGACCCTCACCCAGGACCAGATGACTATACGTCGTATTTATGTGGATGGTAAGCTCGTTGATGTTACTGGTGTGGGTTATGAACCTAAAGGCGAGTTTTTTTTCAATGGCATAGTCATTGAACCAGAACAAGAGTTGGCTTTGCAAACGCTGCTTAAGGCAGGTAGCTTATGCAATGATACATCTCTTGCCTCTGTCAATGGCGCCTGGGAGATTAAAGGTGACCCCACTGAAGGTGCTTTGGTGGTAGCTGCAGCTAAAGCCAATCTATGGCAAAGAGAACTTTACGATCTTTCTCCTCGCATTGGTGAAATTCCATTCTCCTCAGAAACAAAAAGAATGACCACTATTCATGAAACACCTCAAGGAAAAATTGCTTATTCTAAGGGAGCTCCAGAAGTAATCTTGAATTCCTGCAGCCAAATTTACAGGAATGGTCAGGAAACGAAGTTAACTGATGAGGATAGGGATAACATTTTGTCGGTTGCCCAAGAGATGGCATCTGACGCTCTCCGTGTCTTAGGAATGGCATATAAAGGACTCACTAATATTGGTGGCACACCTGAGACCATAGAACAGGATATGGTTTTTGTTGGTCTTGTTGGCATGATTGACCCTCCTCGAGAAGAGGTCAAAGAAGCGATAAAGCTCTGCGACCAAGCTGGTGTCAAATCAGTAATGATAACTGGTGACCATAAATTGACTGCTGTAGCTATTGCCAGAGAACTGGGTTTACTTAAGGAAAGTGTAGGTGTTACTGGAGCCGAATTGGACAACATGACCGATGAGGAGTTTGAGGCTTTAGTAGAGAAGATAGAAGTATATGCGCGGGTGTCTCCAGCTCATAAGCTGCGAGTTGTTGAAGCTTTAACCAAGAAGGGACATGTAGTAGCTATGACTGGAGATGGGGTAAATGATGCTCCAGCCTTAAAAAAGGCTGACATTGGTGTGGCTATGGGTATCACCGGCACAGATGTTACCAAGGAAGCGGCTGACATGGTGCTGACTGATGACAACTTCGCCTCTATTGTAGCTGCGGTTGAAGAAGGCAGAGGCATTTTTGGCAATGTTAAGAAATACCTGATTTATCTCCTTTCCTGTAATTTAGGTGAAATATTACTCATGGCTGCAGTTATTCTATTTGGACCCCTTCTGGGGTTACCTGCTGGAACTATACCCTTCATTGCCATTCAAATCTTGTATGTTAACTTAGCTACTGATGGCTTGCCAGCATTAGCCTTGTCCGTCGACCCACCCGACCCAGATATAATGAGACAAAAACCACGCCCTCGGACTCAAACTATCTTTACAGCACCTATACTCAGATACCTGGCAGCTGCTGGAGTCTGGACAGCATTAGTAACCTTAGGGGTTTTTCTCTGGGCAATAGATTCGGGGAAAGGTTTTATCGAAGCCCAGGGCATGTGTTTTATTACTTTAATATTAATCGAATTTTTCAATGCCTTTAACTGCCGCTCGCTGGAGTATTCCGTATTTAAGATTGGTCCCTTTAGTAACAGATGGCTTATTTGGGCAATACTCTTCCAAATTGCTATTACTATTCCGATATTTTACGTACCTTTCCTACAAAAAGTATTTCATGCTTATGCCTTGAGTCTCACTGATTGGATAATTGCTATACTCTCGGCATCGACTATCTTTATTGCTGCAGAAATCTACAAGCTTATTATTTCTTGGCGGCGACCCAAAGGATTAGTTCCAGTGCATGCCTATTAGGTTTTACCGGTTGCTGCTAAGTGGCATATTTATAAACCCGTTAATTTAGACTAACTTATTGCCACAGAGCCTTGACTTACAACCTGTGCTTTACTAATTACAGCTCTTAAAGGTATAATTACCCGAAGCCCCTGTAGCTCAGGGGATAGAGCACTGGCCTCCGGAGCCAGGCGCGAGGGTTCGAGTCCCTCCAGGGGCGCCAGGGGCAATAATCTCAGAGATAATGACCGGAAACAAGTTAATTGAAATTCGTTGGCATGGGCGGGGAGGACAGGGGGCAGTAACATCCGCTGAACTAATAGCCTTAGCCGCTATCAAGGAAGGTAAATTTGCTCAAGCCTTTCCCAGCTTTGGTCCAGAGAGAAGAGGTGCTCCTGTCCTTGCCTTTAACCGCATTAGTCCTGACCAGCCTATCAAAATTAGAACTGCGATAGAACATCCCGACATTGTTGTTATTTTAGATCCTTCCCTGCTCTCCGTCACTGATGTTACCTCAGGTCTTAAAGAAGATGGTGTCATTATAGTGAACAGCCCTAATACTTCAGTTGACATAAAATCAGAACTAGGCAATCAATGGCAGATAGCTGTGGTCAATGCCACTGTTATTGCTCGAGAGACCTTAGGGGTGCCCATTGTTAATACAACTATGCTCGGCGCTCTGATAAAAGCTACCGGCATAGTAGGGATTGAGTCCCTTACTGAGCCTATAAAAGAGCGTTTCGGACCTAGAGCCAAGGCAAACATTGATGCCTGTCACCGGGCTTATCAGGAAACCTTGGTTGTCGAGTGTGAGGCTGTCGTAACTAAACGGCGTAAAGCATCTCAGGCAGAAAAGCTTCCTTCTTGGCAAGAACTTCTGGTGGGGTGTGTTGTGACTGAACCAGGCAGTGCTAGCCAATACCGAACTGGAGACTGGAAATCACAGCGACCGATATGGAACCACCAAAAGTGCATTAAATGTGGTATCTGTTATCTTTTCTGCCCCGACTTTTGTATTCACGAGAATGAAGAAGGCTACTTTGAAGCTGACTTATACTATTGTAAAGGTTGTGGCATCTGCGCTCGGGAATGCTGGACACAAGCCATAACCATGGTTGAGGAGACATGATATGGAAAGAGTCGGTATGGAAGGTTCTTTGGCTGTTGCTGAAGCAGTCAGGTTAGCCAGAGCCGATGTTATATCTTCTTACCCTATTACTCCACAGACGCATATGCCGGAGCGCTTGGCAGAACTGGTAGCTAACGGTAGATTAGATGCTGAATATATACCGGTGGAATCAGAGCACTCAGCCATGAGTGCCTGCCTCGGCGCATCTGCTGTTGGTGCCAGAACTTTCACCGCTACTGCAGGACAAGGGCTGGAGTTAATGCATGAGGTCCTCTATGTAGCTTCGTCCTTGCGGCTACCCATAGTTATGGTTGTAGCCAATCGAGCTCTCTCAGGACCTCTAAATGTGTGGGGTGACCATTCTGATGTCATGGCTACCCGTGACTGTGGTTGGATTCAAATCTTTGCTGAAAATGCACAGCAAGCCTTCGACCTTACCCTATGTGCTTTCCGTATAGCTGAGGAGCAAGCAGTTCTTTTCCCGGTTATGATTCATATTGACGGATTTCACCTTTCCCACGTGGTTGAAAGTCTAAGTCTTCTTGACCAGAAGGAGGTAGATAAATTTCTACCCCCATATCATCACCCCTATGCCCTTAATCCCGATAGCCCTATAACTATGGGTGCCTATGCAGCACCTAATCTGTACACTGAAGCTAAGAAATCCCAGGAAGTAGCTTTGCGAGCTACTAAAGACACAATCTTCAGAGTCTGGGAAGAGTTCGGTAAACTCACCGGTAGACATTACCTGCCGATAGAAGGATACAAAGAACGAAATGCCGAGGTATTGTTGTTGACTATAGGTAGTTTCAGCGAGACAGCCATGATAGCCATAAACAAATTGAGAGAAGACGGTCATAAAGTGGGACTGGTTAGGTTACGCCTGTGGCGTCCTTTCCCCTTTAACGAATTTCGGAAAGCTGTAGCTAAAGCCCGACTGCTTATCGTGCTTGACCGGGCTCTATCTTTTGGTGGTCCAGCGCCTGTCTGCTCTGAAGTACAGGCAGCCCTTTATCCTATACAAAAACGACCAAAGGTGGTGAGCTTTGTTGGTGGTCTTGGTGGTAGGGATATTCCGATTGAAACCTTCGAAGAGATGATACTCCGCGGCATCGACAGGGCTCGTCGAGGAAAACTTGATGAATTGGAAATGATTGGAGTGAGAGAATAATGGAAACTCTGGCTATTTATGTTCCCCGTTTGGTAACCGCAGAAGAATATTTTGCGCCAGGACATCGAGCCTGTGTCGGCTGTGGTGAAGCCTTAGCCGTCAGACTTGTGTGTAAAGCTTTGGGTAGAGATGTAATTATTGTTAATGCTACCGGCTGCATTGAAATTATCTCGTCGCTCTTTCCTCAGACCTCGTGGCGGGTACCCTGGATTCACACTCTATTTGAAAATACGGCTGCGGTAGCTTCAGGGATAGAGGCAGGTCTGAAAGTCTTAACCCGAAAGGACAAATATTCCAAAAAGACCAAGGTAGTTGCTATGGCTGGAGATGGCGGCACTGCTGATATTGGTCTTCAAGCCCTCTCAGGAGCCCTTGAAAGGGGACATAACTTCCTTTATGTCTGTTATGACAATGAAGCCTATATGAATACTGGTATTCAGCGCTCGGGCACCACCCCCTTTGGTGCTTCTACCACCACCTCGCCGGCTGGTTCGGTGAGCCTTGGGCAAGCTACCTGGAAGAAGAATATGCCGGCTATTGCTGCTGCCCATGATATTCCTTATGTAGCTACGGCTTGTCCCAGTTATCCTTTTGACCTGATGAACAAAGTTAAGAAAGCCAAAGAAATTGACGGTCCCAACTATATTCACATTCTATCGGTATGTCCCACCGGTTGGCGGTCTTCTCCTGAATTGACCATAAGACTGGGGCGTTTGGCTGTGGAAACAGGCATGTTTCCTCTATATGAAATAGAAGGAGGTAAATATACTTTGAATTTCGACTACCCTCAACTTCGCCCGGTAGAAGACTATTTCCGGCTTCAGGGAAGATTCAGACACTTGTCTTCCACCCTGATAACCAAAATACAAGATAGAGTTAACAAGGAATATGCCAAACTCAAAGAAAACACTGCTCAGAATTCTCAGTGATGGATGAAAAGGTAGCTGCTATTATCAGCAAATATAATGCTGAACCGGGACAAATAGTGTCCATACTGCAGGATATCCAGACACAATATTACTATCTTCCCAAAGAAATTCTAATCCAGATTAGTCAAATCATGGGGATTCCTTTAAGCCGCGTCTACGCCGTGGCTACTTTTTTTCGGGCTTTCAGTCTCAAGCCCCGAGGCAAGCATCTGATTAATGTCTGTCTCGGGACAGCTTGCCATGTCAGGGGTGCTATTAGGGTGCTGGAGAAGCTGGAGCGAAGTCTTGACATCGGGCGTGGTGGGGCAACCAAGGACCTCAAATTCACTTTAGAAACTGTGAACTGTATGGGTTGTTGTGCCTTAGGACCGGTAGTCAAAATTGATGAGGAATATTTCGGACAGATGAAAACGGATAGAATTGATTCTGTGCTGGGTAGCTATGAGTGAAACCAAGACAAGTTGGACACTGAAGAAACTTCACTCACCAAAAGAACTGGAAGACTTAAGGAGACAAATATTAGACCAGAGTGAGCCAGAAAAAACCCGAGTTAGCATATGTGCGGGTACTGGCTGTCTCGCTTATGGTTGTGTCAGACTCATCGAGGTTTTCAAAGATGAGGTAGCGAAGCAAGGACTTGCTGATAAAGTTGACATAAAGTCAACAGGATGCCCTGGGTTTTGCGAGAGGGGCAATATTGTAGTTATACAGCCCAAAAATGTCTTTTATCAGCGAGTGAAAGTAGAGGATGTACCTCAGATAGTAGCGGAGACAATTGGCGATGCTAAAGTCGTCGACCGACTCCTTTACGTTGACCCAATTACAAAAGAAAGATTTGTACATCAGGAGGAGGTGCCTTTTTACCAGAAGCAGCAACGCCTTATCCTTGGTAATAACGAGAAAATTGACCCTACTAATATTGAAGATTACATTGCTGTAGGTGGCTACTCAGTCTTAGCTAAAACCCTTTTCACGATGACCCCTGAACAAATAATCCAAGAAATCAAACTCTCAGGACTCAGGGGACGTGGAGGTGGCGGTTTCCCTACTGGGCCGAAGTGGGAGTCCTGTCGTAAAGCCCATGGTGATATTAAATACGTCATTGTTAATGCTGATGAAGGTGACCCAGGAGCGTTTATGGATAGAGCTCTTCTTGAGGGTAATCCCCACAGTGTCCTTGAAGGGCTTATCATTGGTGCCTATGCCATTGATTCCCATGAAGGCTATATCTACGTCCGCCATGAATATCCCTTAGCAGTGCAAAATGTGAGAACAGCCATAGACCAAGCTGAACAAGTGGGGCTTTTAGGTAATAACATTCTCGGTTCTGGCTTTGATTTTAGTGTTCGTATAAATAGAGGCGGTGGCGCTTTCGTCTGTGGCGAATCTACGGCTCTCATGGCATCTTTGGAAGGTAAGGTGGGTGAGCCGCGAGCTAAATATACTCACACTGTTGAGAAAGGACTTTGGAACAGACCAACGAACCTTAACAATGTAGAAACCTGGGCAAATGTCCCCCTTATCATTAATCTGGGTGCCAACTGGTATAAGACTATCGGTACTGAAGGCAGTAAGGGAACTAAAATCTTTTCTTTGGTTGGTAAGGTGAATAATACTGGCTTAGTAGAAGTACCTATGGGGATAACTCTTCGAGAGATTATTTATGATATTGGTGATGGTATCCGCGATGGTAAGAAATTTAAAGCCGTCCAGACTGGTGGTCCCTCCGGAGGCTGTCTGCCAGAAACTTTCCTTGATTTACCAGTGGACTTCGACGAATTGACTAAAGCTGGCTCAATGATGGGCTCAGGTGGCATGATTGTCATGGATGAAGACAACTGCATGGTAGACGTAGCCAAGTATTTTCTTACTTTCCTTGAAGAAGAATCCTGTGGCAAATGTGTCCCTTGCAGAGAGGGAATAAAGAGAATGAGGCAAATCCTTAACGATATTACCGAAGGAAGGGGTGAAGACAAGGATATTGACCTTCTCGAGCAACTTTCTTCCCATCTTATAGATAGCTCGCTTTGCGCTTTAGGTACTACCGCTCCCAACCCTGTTCTCACTACCATCCGATACTTTAGAGATGAATACGAAGCTCATATTAGAGAAAAAAGGTGCCCAGCTGGGGTCTGTAAGGCTTTAATTCATTATTACATCATAGAAGAGAAATGTCCGGGCTGTGGGCTATGTGTTAAAGCTTGCCCTGAACAGGTTATTACTTTTATGGGTAAAAAGAAGCCAGTAATTTTAGATGAGCCAAAGTGCATAAAATGTGGCGCCTGCTATGATGTGTGTAAACTTGGGGCAGTAGGCAAGAGATAAGGTATGATGATAACCTTAACCATTGACGGACAGAAATTCCAAGCTAAAGAAGGACAGACCCTGCTTCAGGTAGCCCAGGAAAATGGCATTGAAATACCAACCTTGTGCCACCACGAAGCTATAGAACCTTACGGAGCTTGCCGTTTATGTATTGTAGAGGTTATGGCAAAAGGGCGTTCTCGTATTGTCACCTCTTGTCTCCATCCAGCAGAAGCAGGTCTGAAGGTCAAAACTAACTCACCCAAAATTGTAGAAAATCGTAAAACGCTCCTACAGCTTCTTTTGGCTCGGTGCTCGAATAACAAAATTATCAAAGCTATGGCAGCCAAAATGGGAATTGAGCAGTTACCATTTAAGACAGAATATTTAGAGTACAACGATTGTATTCTGTGTGGCTTGTGCATTAGAACCTGTGAGCAAATTGTAGGAGTAAGCGCTATAAGCTTAGTAAACAGGGGTATTACTAAATGGGCGGCATCACCTTTCTTTGAACCAGCCCCTGATTGTATCGGCTGTGGCTCTTGCTACTACATTTGTCCCACTGGAGCCATAAAAATGGAGGACAAGGGGGACACTCGGTACATATACAACTGGAAGGTAGAATTCAAACTTAAGAAATGCAAGGTTTGTGGTAATTATTGGGCACCAGAAAAGCAGTTAGAATACATTAGAAAAAAATGGAACTTACCTGACGATTTCTTTGATATCTGCCCCAATTGCAAGTAGAGCCTTATTCCTGATTTCGTTCAGATAGATTAGTGACACTTTATAATAGTGTCATTATGAAGATAGTTAGTAGATTAGCTCCTGGAAGTATTAAACTCGCAAGATATACAACT
>Ga0315312_1002098_pt1 | contig 14237 bp, 15 predicted proteins | sample TDP7_MG_FD_203629 | JGI IMG/M metagenome (GOLD analysis project Ga0315312, IMG submission 203629) | Freshwater sediment microbial communities from Lake Towuti, South Sulawesi, Indonesia - TDP7 | ecosystem: Environmental > Aquatic > Freshwater > Lake > Sediment | place: Indonesia: South Sulawesi... | reverse complement strand
GTTAGCCAGCGTCGCCTCATACTTCTTCACATAGAGGGGGTCATCCGACTTGACTGTCGAGCGGGATAGGGTGTCAGATACGACCCTAGTCGCGTGGTATGTCCTGAAGACCTTAGGGGTGAAGCCTTGGGCGACCTCCTCTAGGAAGGATTTCGCGTTCTCGGAACGAACACCTGAGAAGACGGAGGAGTCGGCCGATCCCGCAAACTCCCTGAGGTTACCGACCACGACCTCTGGGAGCTGAGCCTTGATGTTCCACTCTATGGAGTCTTTCCCTAAGAAACGGAAGATTACAGTGTTGTTATCTGTGAAGCGAACGTGTTCCGGGCGAAGGGTGGTTGCCCCGACAGTATCCGCCTCGTCCTCGTCCTTCTCGTCTCCCACCCTGAACTTCAGTGCGTCGATAAGATACCACACTGTGGCTATCTTTCTCCTGAGCGTGTCGGAGCTGTCGAGGTTGGCCTTGATATGATCCCTGATAGGCTTCAAGTAGCCTTCAAGTTCGGTGGCCTTGTCAAACTTCTCGATCTCCCGCCTCTGCTTGATGAAGCTGCTGTCCGAGAGCCAAATGTATTTCTCCTTCCCACGAAGGGGGTCGTCCCAGCGCGCAACCCACATATAGTCAGGCTCCCACACACGCCCTTTCCAGTTTCCAGGAGGAGTTTGGGCGTCAGGTGAGAGGTTGAGGATGATGTCGCTTTCCCTGACCCATGGTTTCCATCGTCCACGCAAAGGATGTTTTCCCCGACCCATAAAGATGCAAGCGGGCTCGACGGTGTAGTTCCCTAACTCAGCCCTCTCTTCGTCGATGATTGCGTAGCCGTACTTCTCCTTATTCGCCTCTCGCAGGGCCTTCCGCCCTTGGGCTAACCTCTTCCTTTCCTCCCTTGTCATGGCAAGCTTCCTAGCTCTCTCCGCCTCGATGAGCTGGATTATCTCGGAGAAATCGAAGGCCTCTGGTCCTTTGGTCTCCTCCAGACCCATCGCCTCCGAGAAGTCTTTGAAGAAGTTTCTGACAAAGACCGGGTCGTTCACGTGGTCGGTACCGAGCTTCTTCACCCAAGCTAGGGCCATCGCCTCCTGAAGTGGAGTAAGTTCGACAGTTCTCCCCCCAAGCCCCATGTGGAAACCGTGGGGCTCATACTGAGGGACTAGGACGCCGTTGTGGATCAGCCGCTTCACGGATCTTCCCTATGCTCGTTGATTCAGCAGTTTTCAGTCACACTTGGACGGACCCTTTTTAATTCTTTACGTCTTCAAAATCCTTATAGTAAGAACCGATGATTAAGACCAAGAGGCTAACCACATCATGGCGACCATCGCACTAACAAAAAACGCCCTACAAGTTCTGGAGAGCAGGTATCTCCTCAAGAACATGAAGGGTGAGATCGTAGAAACACCAGATGGCATGTTCCGCAGAGTTGCAGAGGCCGTCTCGAAGGTTGAAGCCATCTACGAGGCCAAGACAGACATTTCATCAGTGGCAGAAGGATTCTATCAGGCGATGCTGAGGCTAGAGTTCCTGCCCAACAGCCCCACCATCATGAATGCCGGTACTGAGATCGGACAGCTCTCCGCATGCTTCGTCCTTCCTGTCCCAGACTCGACCGAAGGGATCTTCGACGCCGTCAAGTATATGGCACTCATACACAGGTCAGGCGGCGGCACCGGATTCTCCTTCTCGAACCTCAGACCTAAGGGCGATATTGTCCGTATGACCAAGGGCGTCGCCTCTGGCCCTGTCTCTTTCATGAAGATCTTCGATGTCACGACGGATGTCATCAAGCAGGGCGGGAAGAGGCGAGGAGCGAACATGGGCATCCTGAGGGTTGATCATCCGGACATTCTTGATTTCATAGACGCCAAGAGGACCCAAGGGATCCTCACAAACTTCAACATTAGCGTAGCTGTTACCGACTGGTTCATGGATGCCGTCCGGGAGAATGCGGAGTATGAGCTCATCCACCCGAGGACGGGTAGGTCCGTGCGACGCCTCAACGCCGGAAGAGTCTTCGACCAAATAGTTGAATCGGCGTGGCTGACAGGAGACCCTGGTCTTATCTTCATCGATGAGATAAATCGTCGAAACCCTACGCCCGGTGTTGGTGCCATAGAGGCCACAAACCCTTGTGGCGAGCAGCCGCTTCTGCCATGGGAGAGCTGTAATCTCGGCTCCATCAACTTGAGTAAGTTCGTTCTTGGAGCGGACTTGGACTGGGCTCGGCTGAGGTCTATGGTTCAAATGGCTGTGAGGTTCCTCGATGACGTTATCGATGCGAACAGGTATCCATTGAACACGATTGAACATATCACGAAGAGGAATCGGAAGATCGGCTTAGGTGTCATGGGCTTCGCTGAGATGCTCATCCAGCTTGGGATTCCTTACGACTCCGAAGAAGGACTTCGATGGGGCGAGAAGGTGATGGGCTTCATCCATGATGAGGCGGTTGAAACATCCGTAAGGCTTGGGGAGATTCGTGGAAGCTTCCCGAACTTCGACCTGAGTATCTGGAAGGACAAGTATAAGACGATGCGAAACGCCACCACCACGACGATTGCACCAACAGGGACGATAAGCATCATCGCGGGGACGAGCAGTGGAATAGAGCCCCTCTTCGCCGTGACCTACATACGGCAGATTCTGGACGGATCCAGACTCCTTGAGGTGAACTCTCTCTTCGAGAGGATTGCAAAGGATCGGGACTTCTACTCAGAGGAGTTGATGAGTAAGATAGCGGCTCAAGGGTCAGTCCAAAACATTGATGAGGTGCCCGCGGATGTGAAGAGGCTCTTCGTCACGGCCCTCGACATCGATCCCGAGTGGCACGTGAGGATGCAGGCCGCCTTTCAGAAGTACTCGGACAACGCCGTCTCCAAGACCGTGAATTTGCCTAGTAAAGCAACCCTCGAGGATGTTCGGAGAGTCTTCCTTTTGGCCTATGAGTTGAAGTGCAAGGGCATCACCGTCTATCGCTATGGAAGTAAGCCGCAACAGGTTCTGGTCCTTATGCCCCAAGGGGCCAAGGAAGTGGAACATGTCGAGGCTGAGGCCGAGTATGGCGGTGGTTGTCCGACGGGAATCTGCCCGTTCTAGCTGGGAATGAAAGATGGGATTAATCTACCTATACTATGGTACAGGGGGTGGCAAGACCACCAACGCCCTAGGTCTCGCCCTAAGGTCGGTTGGACACGGGCACAAAGTCGTGATAGTCCAATTCATGAAAGGCCGGAAGGACATAGGCGAGTACAAGATAGCAAAACGCCTCAGTCCAGAGTACGAGATCCATCAATTCGGTGGTGAGGGATGGGTGGACCTCAAGAACCCTTCAGAGGACGATAGGCGCAGGGCTCGAGAAGGGCTCGCCTTCGCTGGAAAGGCTTTGAGGACAGAGCCGAACCTCTTGATCTTAGATGAGATAGGACTAGCCGCCCACTGCGGTCTCATCAACACCCATGACGTACTAGAGTTGCTGAGGAACATTCCGGAAAGGACAGATGTGGTGATAACGGGGCGCTGGGTTCCTAAGGAGTTGATTGAAAGAGCCGACTTCGTCAATGAGATAAAGGACGTGAAGTATCCTAAGGAGATACCGTCGGTAAAGGGGATCCAGTACTAGCTCCTCAACCCATGTAGGAAATGAGACTCCTCTGCCCCACAATAGGGGACAGGTTGGAGATTCGAACGCCCACCCTCCTAAGGTTGAGGACCGACTCTGTCAAGTAATCTTCAAGGAGGCGCCTCACAGCCCTCATGAGGACCACTTTCCCGATGGCCGCGTCATCTAGAGTCAAAGACTTGCTGTGCATAGACATCTCCGCAGTAACTACAACGAGGCTCACAGTGCGGTACGCGAGCTTCGCCACCTCAGACCTCCGTGCCAAGGCCTCACAGAGTTCGTCAAGGACCTGTAGCAACGCCTCTAGCTCCCGCGTATCCTTCTTCAGAGTGGCTATTCGACTCAAGGACTTCGGCTGACCCCTCTCTTGGACTTCTGATTCATCTATCCCATTGGCCGCTTCATGAAAGTACGCACCCAATGTCTTACCAAAGGTGCGAATGAGATCGTCCAAGGGATGGGCAGCCAAGTCTCCAATAGTCTTCAACCCCTTCTCTATCATGACCTTCTCTGTCTTCCGCCCCACGCCAAAGAGGCGGCCCACAGGTAAGGGCCGGAGAAACTCTTTAACCGCCTCCGGGACGACGATGGTTAGTCCATCGGGCTTCACTTGGTTGGCTGCGATCTTGGCCACGAGTTTGTTCGGGCCAACACCGACGGAGCAGGTTAATCCTTCCTGTCTCCGAATTGAGTCCTTGATCTCCTTGGCCAAGTTTTCGGCTGATCGGTAGTCTCCTCTGACCCTTTCCGTCACCTCAAGGAAGGCTTCGTCGATGCTGACCTGCTCGAACTTCTCACCATGGGCCCTGAGGAGCTCCATAATCCTCGACGAGATTGCCTGATATTTGGCGGGATTCACTGGAAGGAAGACCGCGTCTCTGTCCTTCAAGGCGCGCTTGGCCCAAGCTATGGGCATTCCAGACCTGACACCGAATTTGCGGGCGACGTAGTTTGCTGTACTCACCGCCCCGCTGTCCTCGGTCCTCCCACTGTAGACGCAGACTACTACGGGTTTCTCCTTGTACTCGGGGTGTTCCCTCTCCTCGATCTGCGCGAAGAAGTAGTCGAGGTCCACATGAATTACTATGCGACCCGACGATTGTGCCATGGGAAATCCTCTAGGCAGCTTCGGCTAAAACCCTTGTCGGTCGAGGACCTTTGAGTAAGACGAAGTTTCCTCGCAACATCCATCAGTAGGTCTGAGGCGGAACGCCTTAATTTGCATCATAGCAGATTGAACAGCCTACTCTTAATGCCGAGCTGGTGCAGGGATTTAGATCGGCAGCAAAATTTCCAAAGAATGTCCAAGGGATTTCTCGATCCCTCATCTCTGCGACGGCATGTTGAATAGAAGTCGAGTAGTCCTCTATACTTCATGAACTAAATAGTTAATAGGCTCTGAAATCACAAATTAGATTTGAGATGTCCTCAGCGATCCTGGGAATGGTTGCCGTCGTCATAATCAGCGTAGTCCTGCTTCTAAGCCTGAATTACAAGGGCAATGAGACCCTCAAGTGCCCGCACTGTGAACTCGACTTCACAACAGACCTCTTCTTCCTGAAGAATAGCACCCTAGTTGCGTGCCCCTTCTGCCGCCGCTGGATGGTGGTCACTAGGGTGATGGATAGGAACCTCGTGAAGAAACTATTCGCTCGGAGCGAGTAGGGTTGGTGGCGTTGGCCATCTTCCAACTATAGTTATGGAAAGAGTTCATGACGTTCCCTTCAGGTCGCAGGGATTCATCACTCAATACTACGCTCTTTTGTGGTTGTGACAAAGTTCCAACAGTCATAGCTTTGCCTCATACCATCTCCTGATTCTTCTAAGCAAATGAACAACCAAATATTCTTAATAGTAGTAGGGGATGTCAATACCTGATTCAGGAGGTGTAAGGCGATGAAGTGTCCAGTCTGTGGAGCCCAGGTGAAGAGACCGATCAAGGAGTGGGATCTCAGCCCCAAGCTTCACGTCAAGATGTATGAGCACTGTGGAAAGAAGTTTCGAGAGTACGTCAGAAAGTGATCGGTCTTCCCTTCATCTTTTTCTGGATCAAAGGACCCAGTGGGCGACCAGTGCCGATGTCGTCGACAGGACGACTAGGAGACATATCAGCAGGACTGCCTTGCGTTCGCTCATAGGGTTTTCATGCAGTATTAGGGTCCTCAAGCTCCTAGCCTTGTGGCTATAGAGGAGCCCACTCTGATCTATGAGGGTCTCCGCCCTTTCCTTTAGGAGATAGTTGGAGAAGAGGATGAGGAGGGAGTTGAGGATGAAGGGGGTCAGGGAGATAAGTAGGACAAGTTTCACGTTCATGAGGACGGCATAGACGGCGAGTGTGAGACCGACGGAGAAGGTCCCTACGTTCCCGATGAACGCCTTTCCTGTATAGCTTAGATAGCCGAGCCAGGCAAGGCACAGTAAGGGGACGATCGTCAGAATCCAGTTCTGGGTCACGACCGCCAAACCGGTCATCATTATGAGGCCTGTTAAAGATTCTAGGCCATTGAGGCCGCCGAGTTGGTTATAGGTGTTGGTAGTCACCGTGACGACTATGGGGACTAGGAGGAGGTAGAAGAGGATGTCCAATTCGACGGCGCCGAAGAAGAGGAGCCAGATGGCCTTGCGGTCTGAGGGGCGCAGAGCTATGTAGGGCAAGGAAGCGAAGACTGGGAGAAGGGCCTTATAGCGCCAACGTAGATCGATCATGTCGTCTATCAGGCCCATCGTGCTCCCGAAGAGGACGGAGGTGGCCAGTGCCAGAGCCTCTTTTGGGTAGGTCCATGTGTAATTCAAGAAGGAGAGGATGAACCAGTAGCAAACGCTAGTCAACGCATAGAATATGCCGTAGGCGTTGGGAACTAGGGGCTGCCCCGGTTTGTGGTAGTCCTTAACCTTTGGAAAGGGCATCTGTCCGCACTCTGAGGAGCCTGATACGTGAAAGTATCATATAGTATATATGGGCCTCTCTTAAAAGTGGAGAGGAACCTCTATCAGTATGTCCACTGTGATTTGAATGCTCGTTTCTCCGCAACACTATGCAAAATACCCCTTCACCAAAGAGGCCTCAGAATACGTTAGATCACTTGACCTTCACCTCGAAGAACTTGACGCACCGGAATACGTTGGGGTCGTGAAACGGGCCGAGCAACGTTTGGAACAGGCCCTCACGAAAGGCATCGTATCCCCGGGAAGCGACGTCGCGACCGAGGTGGAGATCCTTTCCTTTCCCGTTGCGAAGGCCTTGGTATTGCATGTTGGGGATGATTTCCTCAGACGGCGGTACGCTCTAGCTGAGGCCAAGAGGATAGACCTTCTTCTCAGGGAAGAGGAGGAGGCTAAGCTCTTGGAGATTGCCAAGACATCTCTCGGGTGGCGAGTCGAAAGGCGGCCATACAAAACCGGGACTACTAATGTTCTCACCATCCATTTCGCTGACTACCTGAGGAATGCCGTTGGGTTCCGCGATGACCACTGGAAACTCGTCAACCGGAGGATGAGTAACGGTGAGGTGGTTATCAATAGGGAAGAGCTGGCCCGTCTGATGAGCGAGGAAGTGAGGACTAGAATTGAGGGAGACTTAGAAAAGGGTCCTAGGGTGAACTTAGATGAACTCGCGCCCAAACTTGCCGGTCGTGTGGAGGGGATCAGGCAAATTCTGATTCAGAGGAAGGGAAGCCTAGGAGCCGAGGAGCTTCCGAGATATGTCGTCGTGGCCGCCTATCCGCCCTGCCTGAGAAAGCTCTATGACAGCCTCCTCTCTGGACAACATATTCCACATTGGGGGAGGCTCACCCTCACATCATTTCTCCTAACCATCGGAATGAAGACAGAGGAGCTGGTGAAACTATATACATCCGTCTCTGACTTCAGTGAAACACAGACCCGCTACCAGGTGGAGCACATCGCAGGCCAAAGGGGGTCAAGAACCAAGTACACTCCCCCCAGATGTGATAGCCTCAGAACCCACGGCCTTTGTCCAGGACCGGACGAACTATGCCAAAGCATTAGGCATCCCCTCTCCTACTATCGGAGAAAGGTTCGAAGGCTTCTCGAAACAGGAAGAGGTTAGCCTTGTCAGAGCAGGACTTTGTACACGGGATGTTCAAGGAGTATTATGGGACCCATCTCAAAGAGGTCGTGCCACCCTCCTCCTTCAGCCAGCGGGAATTTGGCTTCCTCCTCTTCAGGGAGAAGATGATGATTCGTCACAAGAGTTTTGCCACGGCCGAGGAACTCCAAGAATTCATCGTCTCCACGGTCCCAGCGGACGTATACTACTCCTCCGCATATTACGAGCGCCCCCAAGAGCCTATGGAGAAGAAGGGGTGGCTGGGGGCCGACCTCGTCTTCGACATCGACTCTGACCATTTGGATACTCCCTGTAAACGAGACCACGACTTCTGGATGTGTGAGAACTGCAACACCTCAGGACGAGGCTATAATCCGGGGACCTGCCCAAACTGCGGGGGAACGAAGTTCAGGATGGAGGCGTGGCTCTGTGAGAAATGCCTAGATGCTGCAAAAGGGGAGACTCAGAAGCTCCTTGACTTCCTGATCTCTGATTTCGGGTTCTCACCTGAGAAGACTGTGACCTGCTTTAGCGGCCAACGAGGCTACCATGTCCACATCGAAGAACCCGAGGTCAGGGCACTTGACCAAGAAGCCAGGAAGGAGATCGTGGACTACATAAGAGGGACTGGCCTGAGGCTTGAGTTTCACGGCTTGGTGGAGATAATTAAGAGACACAAGGTAGCGGGCCCGGACCTCGACGACTATGGTTGGAGTGGACGAATCGCACGAGGGGTCTACGACGTCCTTGCCTCCTCGTCTCCCGAGACATTCCAGAAGTTGAATGGCATTTCCAAGCCAGCTGCCAAAGCGCTACGAGACAATAGGAACCGAATTCTGGAGTCTTGGGGAAAGGTCTCGCCATGGCAGACGAAGGGTGTAAACTTGGAGACCTGGATGAACTTGGCTTCGAAGGGCGCTGCCAGACAGGCCTCCCTCATAGATACGGTCGTCACTACGGACATCCACAGACTCATCCGCCTCCCCCTAACTCTGCATGGGAAGACGGGCCTGAAGGCCATGGAGGTCCCGCCCCGAACGCTTGAGAAGTTCGACCCCCTCGAGGAGGCCGTCGCCTTCAAGGAAGGCACCCTTAGGCTCTTCGTCAATGATGCCCACACCTTCCGAATTGGAGACCAAACCTATGGCCCATATCAGCGTGAGGAGGTGCAACTCCCCACCGGAGCAGCCATATTTCTCCTCTGCAAGAGAGCCGCGAGATTAGTCCAATAGGAACCTCATCGCCTGCATAGTTAATATCTTCATTTGAACAAGTTCTACCACGAAAAGATATACAAGCCCACAAACCTCTCACAGCGTGACGCTAAGGGTTGCAATATCAAACGCTCTATGAGATTTGGAAGAGGGAGAAGGAGAGCAGCGAACTTCAGCCTCTACAGAAGGGATTCTACGCCGAGGCCAGCGCCTTAGTGCGCGCAATGAAGGATGAGGCGCAGATGCTGGATGAACGAAGCCTACGAGCTCAACTTCTGGCAAAGGAAAGGGACAGAGCCCACAGACTTCTGAGAGACATGGTTGAGATTCGCTTCCAAAAGATTTGTCGGATGGTTCTAAAAGGGGACATACCAGCTACAGACCTCCTAGCCTCAGAAGAGGGGAGCATCGTCAATGGCCTAGCGTCTGTCAAGGATGAGGTGGGTGGCATTCTGAGGGCCATTCTGAGTGGCCGACCCCCGCATGTAGCGAGGGTTCGTGCCGGCGAGAAAGCTAGGAGGGTGATGGTGAGGTTCTTGCAAGATATCCCTTCCATCGTAGGACCCAACACACGAACCTATGGACCTTTTAAGACAGAGGACATCGCCACTCTACCCGTGGAGAACGCTGAAAGTTTAATTAAGAGAGGCATTGCCTTAAGGGTCGAAGTTGAATGAAGGCGCCTAAGACCCTTATGACCTACTGCCCCAAGTGCAAAGAGCATACGGAGCACGGCCTCTCCCAGTACCGCAAAGGCCGTGACCGCCCCATGGCGGAGGGGAACAGGAGGTCCCTGGTCCGTAAGCGGAGGGGATATGGTGGCCAGAGGGATCCTAGACAGAGAAAACTCGCGAAGACTACCAAGAAGCAGGCCGTCCTCCTGAAGTGCAGGAAGTGTGGTTACGAGCTTGAAAGAGGCCTTGGGCGCCTGAGAAAATTGGAGCTAGAGGCGTAGAGGTGAAATGATGTCTTCAAGATGGTCGGAGCTGATTCCTAGGCCTCGAAGCAAGTTTGTTCGGGTGAGATGCCCGGACTGTGGAAACGAGCAGGTGACTTTTCTCCAAGCATCTTCGGTCGTAAAGTGCAATGTGTGTGACGGGCTGTTGGCCGAGCCAACTGGCGGTCGAGCAAGAATCAGAGGTACAATCATCGCTGAACTAGAATAGGGTAAGGGCTACCGGCAGGGAGGATTACTCGAAGTGAGCTCTGAACAAGTCCTACTTCCCGAACCCGGAGAACTCGTAGTGGCGACGGTAGTTCGCTTCGTGCCCTATGGCGCCTATGTGAAGCTGGACGAATACGACAACCTTGAGGGATTGCTCCACATCTCGGAGGTTTCCTCAGGCTGGGTTCGAAACATTCGGGAGCACTTGCGTGAGAGACAGAAGACCGTCTTGAAGGTCCTTCGAACGGACCCAGAGAAGATGCATGTCGACCTGTCGCTGAGGCGCGTCGGTGAGAGGGAGAAGAAGGACAAACTCCTTCAGTGGAAGCAGGAGAACCGGGGCCGAAGGCTCCTAGAGATGGCGGCCGAGAAGATGAAGGTAAGCCCAGAGGAGGCTTACCAGAAGGCGGGGGCCCTCATCGAGGACAAGTTCGATAACATCTACAAGGGCCTAGAACGGGCAGTCATGGAGGGCGAAGAACCCCTCCTCAAGATAGGGGTCCCCCCAGAATGGGCCTCAGTCCTCGTAGACATCGCCAAGTCCAAGATTCGAGTCCGTCATGTCCAGATTCGAGGGACCCTGCAGCTGACCTGCCCGACATCAAACGGCGTCGAAGCCCTACGTGAAGCCTTCTCGAAGGCCCTAGGGGTTAGAAAGCCAAAGAATGCACAGATCAAGATCTACGTGATTGGACCTCCACGGTACAGGGTCGAGATCGTGGCGGAGAACTTCAAGCAGGCCGAGAGAATCCTAGACAGTTCGGTTCAAGCAGCGATAGAGACCGTAACTTCCCAAGGTGGCGAAGGCAAGTTCACCCGCTGAAATGGGCAGGAATGAACAGGGATGGTCAAGTTTCTCCTCAGGAGATGCGTCGAGTGCGGAAGGTACACCCTTGACACGGAGAGCTGCCCTGCTTGTGGGGGGGATGTCAAGGTGCCTCACCCAGCCAAATTCTCTCCCGAAGACCGCTACGCTAGGTACCGGCGGAGGCCTAAGGAGGGTTGAAGTTGGAGACCTTTGTCAAGTATGGACCAAGTGTCTCGCTGAGGGACCCCGTGCTAGTGGCGGGGTTTCCAGGCCTGGGATACGTCGGGAAGATAACGGTAACCTACATGGCGAGGCAGCTCGGGGCGAAGCGACTGGCTGAGCTGTTCTCCCCCTACTTCCCATATCACGTGATAACGACTCGGGGCGGGGGAGTCCGCCTTCCGAGAGCCCAGTTCCGTTACTTCCAGAATCCCAAAGGTCATGACATAGTCTTCTGCACCAGCGACAGCCAAGCTCAGAGTCTAGAAGGACAATTTGAAGTGGTGGAGGGAATCCTAAGTTACGCAAAGAACCTGGGCGTAAAGACCGTCATCACGGTCGGAGGATACAGCAGCAGAGGTGGGGACCAACCCAAAGCCGTATGCGTCGCCACAGACAAGAAGCTTCTGGACAGGGCCCTCTCAGCCGGAGCGGCGCCGAGCCCCCTCGGAAACCCCATCGTCGGCCTCTCAGGCGTCACCTTAGGGATGGCCAGACTCATGGGCTTAGATGCGGTATGCATCCTCGGTGAGACGATCGGGCATCTGCCTGACCCCGAGTCCGCGAAGCGGGTCCTCACCGTCCTCCAGCGACTCTTGGATGTTATCTTGGACCTCGGGCCACTGGATAAGGAGATTGAGAAGGCGATGGACGTCTTCAGGAAGATGGAGGACGTCCAGAAGGAGATGGAGAGCCTGACCAAGGAGGCTTTGGAGAGGGAGACCCGCAAGATGACGTATATTAGCTAGCCCCGGGCTGAGGTTGCTGCCGCACCAATTCTAAGGCTCTCCCTTCAACGATCAACTCGGATGCCAAAGAGAGATTCTATCAAGGCATGTTCGTAGGTCCACTGAAAGAGAATAAGACCGTCTCAGCGCAGCATAATGCTTGGGGGAAAAGCCCTCTTATGCTTCGAGTTGTTGAATCTGCGCAGAACCTCCTCGATCGTATTGACAGGTACACCCGTTAGCCTGCTCACTTCCTTGGGAGGAAGGTTACGATCAAACAGGCCTACCAAGATCGGGTCCAGCCTGTCGTAGTCTAGGGGTATCTCGTCCGTCGCCCTGTGGCCTGGGTAGAGCTGGGGGCTACTGGGCTTGTAGGCTATCCTGTGGGGGACCCCTAGATATTCCGCCAAGGCTCTAACCTGAGTCTTGTAGAGGTGGGCGATCGGGAGTATGTCGACCCCTCCGTCCCCGTACTTCGTGAAGAAGCCTATCAGTGCCTCGCTCCTGTCACCTGTACCGGCCACTAGGAGGTTATTCGTATTTGCATAGTAGTAGAGGATTATCATCCGGGTTCGAGCCCTAATGTTCGCCGCCGGGATCCTGTGAGCGGGGTTCTGAGGGTCAATTCTTAAGTCTTTGAAGAAGCTTTGGCAGATCCCTTCTATATTCACCTGCTCCGTCTTGATCCCAAGCTGCCCAGCCAGTTCCTCGGCATCTCGGATATCTTCCGCAGGTGTGAAGGATGTTGGGAGCAATAACCCTAAGACTCGTTCCTTTCCTAGGGCTTTGACACAGAGTGTGGCTGTGAGACTGCTATCAGCTCCGCCGCTGAGGCCCACGACCACTCCTTCGGCTCTCGCCTCCTCAACCTGGGTTCGGATGAAACTAAGTATCTCCTCAGTAACCTTTGCATAGTCTAACGCTGGAACTTCAATACTCATACCGAACCGATAACCTCCCAGACTTTCTACTTCTTGGCTCCCATATTCACCAGGATCATTATGTCGTTGACATTCGTCCCTGTAGGGCCTGTCAGGATTCCGTCGCCTAGAGCTGCGAAGAAGTTGTGGGAGTCATTGTTGGCCAAGTATGTCAAGGGATTCAACTTCTTTTCGTTACCTCGGTCAAGCGTTGAACCGTCCACAACTGCTCCAGCATAGTCGCTTAACCCGTCCACACCATCCGTCCCGACCGACGCCAATGCGATGCCGTCCGTCCCCCTCAGCCTCCGGGAAGCGCTCAGAACCAACTCTTGGTTTCTGCCCCCACGCCCCTTGCCCGTGACCGTGACAGTAGTTTCCCCTCCGGCGATGATGGCGTCGTAACCGGAGAGTTGCGTTCCGTGGACCTGCATCTCCCTGGCCAAGCCAGCGAACATGGTACCGACGTGGCGAGCCTCCCCCTCGATGAAGGATGAAAGAATTATGGGTTTGAGACCCATCGAGGATGCTTTCTTCTCGGCAGCGTCCAGAGCCACTCGGTTGTTCCCTAGAACTACGTTATGGATCCTCTCGAATCGTGGGTCTCCCCGCTTAGGGGTCTCAGGGACTGCACCTTCAAGACCCCTCTCCAACCACATCCTAACCGACAACGGAGTCTTGTTCCAGATACCATAGCGTCTTAGAATATCTAGGGCTTCCCTGTAGGTTGTGGGGTCAGGAGCAGTTGGTCCCGAGGCGATGCTCGCGATGGGGTCGCCTACGATATCTGAGAGGATTAGGCAGAGGAGGGTAGCCGGGTAGACCCGGGCTGCCAGTTGTCCTCCTTTGACCGCGCTGATGTGTTTTCTGACCGTGTTGACCTCCTCGATGGTGGCGCCGCATCGGAGGAGGAGGTCCGTCGTAGCCTTCTTCTCGGCCAAGCTGATCCCTTCTTGGGGGAGGGGAAGGAGTGCTGAGCCGCCTCCTGAGAGGAGGAAGACCACGAGTGCCCTCTCGTCCAGTCCTTGAAGAAGCTTCGTGATTCCCCGAGCACCCTCAAGGCCACCTTCGTCGGGGATTGGGTGTCCGGCCTCTTGGAGCCTTATCTTGGTAGTGTGGAAGTTATGCGTCGTACCTTTGGGAACATTCACCAGACCTGCATCAATTCTATCCCCCAACCGTTCTTCAAGGGCCTCCGCCATGGCTCCACTAGCCTTCCCAGCGCCGGCGACTAAGATTCGTTCGAAATTTGATAGATCAAAATGGAGGCCGCCCGCCTCTAGAATCTGGCCTTTCAGGTTGACTCGATTCCTAATGAGAGCCCTCGGGTCGACTGCCGCGATGGCTGCCTCGACTAGGGTCAGGACCGCCCTTCTGGCTTCAGCACAGGCCAGGGTCTTGGCGTTGTGGGTGAGTTCGTCGAAGTTCTTTATGATCGCCAACGCTACTTCCCTGTCTTCCTACGCTAACTCCTCACACAGATTAAAAAGCACAACT
>Ga0315312_1002097_pt1 | contig 14238 bp, 15 predicted proteins | sample TDP7_MG_FD_203629 | JGI IMG/M metagenome (GOLD analysis project Ga0315312, IMG submission 203629) | Freshwater sediment microbial communities from Lake Towuti, South Sulawesi, Indonesia - TDP7 | ecosystem: Environmental > Aquatic > Freshwater > Lake > Sediment | place: Indonesia: South Sulawesi... | reverse complement strand
AATACGGGGGCAGTGGTGGCGCAATTGAGCTATGTCTTGTGACTGAAGAGCTGAGTCGTGTCTGCGCTTCTACCGGGGCGATACTTTTAGCCAGCACCGGGCTTACCGGCAATCCCCTGGCTACTTTTGGTTCTGAGGAGCAGAAGCAACGCTTTGTGACGCCTATCGCCACCGGGCAGAAGCTAGCTGCTTTTGCCCTGACTGAGTCCAATGCCGGTAGCGACCCCGCTGCCCTCGTCACCACAGCCAGCCGTCGTGACAATGGCTATGTCCTTAACGGAACAAAAATATTTATTACCAATGGCGCCGAGGCGGAAATCATTCTGGTCTTTGCCACGATTGACCCGGCGCTGAAGCATAAAGGCATTACCGCTTTCGTCGTTGAGAAAGGAATGAAAGGTTTTTCGGTGGGTAAACTGGAGCACAAAATGGGCATCAGAGGCTCGTCTTGTGCCGAACTTATCTTTGAGGACTGCTTGGTGCCGGAGGCAAACCGTCTGGGCAAAGAGGGGGAGGGGTTCAAGATTGCGCTTAGCGCCATTGATGCCAGCCGGGTAGTGGTTGCCGCCCAGGCGGTGGGCATTGCTCAGGGAGCTTTTGAGCGAGCATTAAGATATGCCAAGGAGCGCCAGCAGTTCGGTCAGCCCATTGCCAACTTTCAGGCAATTCAGTGGATGCTATCGGATATGGCAACCCAGATTGAAGCGGCACGGCTGCTGACCTATCGTGCTGCCTATCTCCAGGACAAGGGGCAGCCCTTCATCAAAGAGGCGTCCATGGCGAAGGTCTTTGCGGCTGAAGCGGCGATGTTTGTCACCAACAAAGGTATCCAGATTTTCGGCGGTTATGGCTATGTGAAAGAGTATCCGATGGAGCGCTATCTGCGCGATGCCAAAATCACGGAAATCTACGAGGGCACCTCGGAGATGCAGAGAATGACCATTGCCCGCCAAATACTGAAGGAGGCAGCTTAGCAGGTTGGCGACTCGAAAATTTTGACCAGAGTCTCACCCTCCATCACCACCTCGCCATTCTGGTTGGTGCAGGTGCTTTTCAGGCTGAGAATGCCCCTTTCCTTGCGCATACCGGTGACCTCCACTTCCGCCCGCACGGTATCGCCGATTCTCACCGGCTTTAAGAATTTGCCCGAAAAGGAAAGCAGGACGGGCAAGCCGGGCAATTTAGCGGCGGCCGCCGATAAAAAAGAAAGTGTCAGAATCCCGTGGGCAATCCTGCCTTTGAAGAATGTCCCCTTAGCAAATTCCTCGTCCATGTGGATGGGATTGTAGTCGCCGGAGACCTCGGCAAACTTCTGAATATCCGCTTCGGTAACTGTCTTGGTGTGAAAAGTCTTAAAGCCAATATTAATGCGAAGTCGGTCAAGGAAAGTTTCTTGTTCTGCCATTATTGCCCTCCTAAGCTAGGCTGAAGACGGGGCGCACACCTTCTCCCGCTGAATACTTATCGCCGGGGAAGATGGCATGACCCATTGTCACCCGTTTCCCGATTAATTCCATGCCGGCTTTAGTCGGGTCAATGCCGCTCAAATGGCCCATCAGCCAGGGACCCTCATCCATCTCAACCAGCACGATGGTGTAGGGTATTTCCTTCTCCCAGCCCTCGGGGGCAACGTTAACTGTGGTGAAGGTCTGAATTCTACCCTTACCCGATAGTTGTGTGATTTCCATATTATTACTGCCGCACTGGCGGCAGACCATCGTCGGCGGGGTAGTAATGCCACGGCAGTCCTGGCATTTCAAGCCAAGGAGTTTGTTCTCTTTCAGCGCCTCGTTGTATTGCTTAAAAGTTAACTTGTATTCCATCTTGAGCCTCCTACCAGCCCCTCTGGAAAATCATATTCACCAAGGTGCCCCCATCCCCGCCCAGCGTATCCGTCATGCCTATCTTAGCCCCATCCACCAGCCGCTCCTTTTCCACCTCGCCCCGGAACTGCTTGACGATTTCATAGACTTGACCGGCACCAGTGGCGCCAATGGGGTGTCCCTTTGACTTCAGTCCACCCGAGGGGTTGATGGCGATTTTACCGCCAATCGCTGCCTCCCCCTTCAGCCACGCCTCGCCAGACTTCCCGTAGTCAAAAAAGCCGAGGCTTTCGGCAGCGATGAGACTGGCAATACTAAAGCAGTCGTGAAGCTCGCAGATATCAATGTCCGCCGGCTTGAGTCCAGCCATGTCATAGGCTTGCTTGGCGGAGATTTCCCGCGCTCGGATGCGGGGTAAGTATTCGCCCTGACTTAACAGTGGCCCAGCCGAAGCCTGCCCCACGCCGACAAAATAAACCGGTTTATTGGTTAATTTCCTCGCTACCTTTTCCGATACCAGAACAAGGGCAGCGGCACCATCGGAGAAGGGGCAGCAATCATGTAGTTGGATTGGCGTGCTCACCATAAAGGAATTCAGCACCGCCTCTACAGTAACTTCTTTGCGGAGGTGGGCTTTGGGATTGAACAGGCCGTATTTATACGATTGCACCGAGACGGTTGCCATCTGCTCTTTTAGCTTGGGTAAAGGTATGCCGTATTTCGCCGAATAGAGGTGAGTAAGCAGAGCGAAAACTGCCGGGAAGGTGATTCCTGCCGGATACTCGTAACGACTATCGCTAAACATAGAGAAAGTTCGGGTAGCGAGAGCCGTGCCCATACTTGCTGCCCTTTCCACCCCTCCTGCCAGAACAATGTCGTAAAAACCGGAAGCCACCCATAGGAAGGCATCGCGGACTGCCATGCTGGCGGAGGCACAAGCCCCCTCATATCGGTTGGCGGGAATGTGGCGACAGCCGATATTCTCGGCAGCGTAAGCCTGAACCATGCCCTGCCCCTCGGCGAAGTCACCAAGGCCATTGCCCAGAAAGAGAGCTTGAATATCCTTCGGCTTCAAGTTTGATTCGTTAATTGCCTCCGTCGCCGCTTCGGCAAAAAGCTCAACGCTTGTCTTCTCCTGGGGTCCGCTGAATTTGGTCTCCCCGACGCCAACAACAGCAACCTTTCTCACTTTACCCTCCTCAAATTCAGAAAGATATACCTAATAAAGTACAATATTCTGGTAATAGCGTCAATTTTTCAGTTGAGGTGAAACCTATCCCCCTTACCCCCCTTCCCTTGAAAAGGGAAGGGGGTATTTTATTTGAGAGGGGCTTCGCCCCTCTCTTGGTATGGGACTCCCCTTTTATAAGAGCACTGGAACCCATTGGACAGGAGCAGGTGTAAAAGCTATAATTTCGGGTGATGGTCTCTCAGCCTGAACTTCAACTCCTTTTCCCTAAATCGCAAATCGCAGCTACTGTGAGTCGTCTGGCATCGGAAATCAGGCGGGACTACCGGAATAAAGACCCCCTGCTGATAAGCATTCTCAAAGGCTCCTTCATGTTCCTCGCCGACCTTATCCGGCAGCTTGACTTTCCACTGGAGATAGATTTCATTATCGCCTGCAGTTATGGCAAAGGCACCGAGACTTCCGGAAAAGTAAAAGTTGTCCACGAACCGCGCACTCCAGTTAAAGGCAGAAACGTGCTGTTAATTGAAGACATAATTGATACCGGGCTCACCACTGCTTTTGTTGTTGCGCACCTGAGAAAGAAGCAGCCCGCTTCCTTAAAGCTCTGTACCCTAATGGACAAACGAGAACGCAGACGAGTCCCGGTGGCTATTGACTATCTGGGGCTATCCGTCCCGAATAAATTTCTGGTTGGTTACGGTCTAGACTGCGACGAAAAGTACCGCAATTTGCCTGATGTCTACATATTAAAATAAACATGTTAAACAAACTTGCCGAGCTAATTTCCGTCGCCAGAGGGGAGCGTCCTGCCGACCTCATTCTGGCGAACGCCAGAGTGGTGAATACCTTTACCGGCGAGGTTGAATCGGGTAACGTGGCGATTTGTGGCGACTCTATTGCCGGCGTGGGAGATTATCGCCAGGCAAAGCAGGTGCTGGACCTGGCGGGCAAGTTCGTGGCACCCGGACTGATTGACGGGCATGTCCACCTGGAAAGCTCAATGCTTGATGTCAGCCAATACGCCCGTGCCGTGGTACCGCGGGGTACGCTCGCCATAGTAACTGACTTGCATGAGATTGCCAATGTCTGCGGCATATCCGGTATGAAGTATGTTCTGAATTGTGCCCGCCGCCTTCCCTTTGACCTTTTTCTCATGGCACCTTCCTGTGTGCCCGCCACCCACCTTGAGACCTCTGGCGCTCTCATCACCCCTGAAGACATCCGACAGATTCTGAGGTGGCGGGGGGTCCTCGGGCTGGGGGAGGTGATGAATTTCCCCGGGGTGATTGGCGGCAATGCCAGCGTGCTGAGCAAAATTAAGATGGCGAAGGGTAAGGTTGTTGACGGACATGCCCCCCGGGTTAGCGGCAAGAATCTGAACGCCTACATTGCCGCGGATATTCATTCTGACCATGAGTCAGTCTCCCTGTCGGAAGCCAGAGAGAAACTTGAGAAGGGCATGTATATTATGATTCGGGAAGGGTCTTCGGAAAAGAATCTGGATGCCCTGCTGCCTCTGATAACTGATAAAACTTATCAGCGGTGCCTCTTTGTGGTGGACGACCGTAATTGTGCTGACCTTCTCCACGATGGCGACATTGATGCCGTAGTCAGGAAGGCGATTAAACGTGGTCTTGACCCGGTGCGCGCCATCCAGCTAGCAACCATCAACCACGCTCAGTATTTTCGTTTGGACCGGCTGGGAGCGGTCGCTCCGGGCTACTTTGCCAATCTGATTATCCTGAAAGAACTGTCTGATTTCCGGATAGATAGGGTCTTCTATCGCGGTCGGCTGGTGGCTCAAGATGGCAAAGCGCTTTTTGAGCTGTGCCAGTCGGACAGAAGTGAAGTAACTAACACCGTGAACATTAAGCCGTTCGGAGTAGAGGCGCTGAGGCTGAAGGCGGGGGAGGAAGATAAGCCAGTTATTGAAGTCATCCCGGGACAGATAATCACCAAGAAACGGGTGGCAAGAGTCAAGATTGAAAATGGGCTGGTTGTGCCTGACATCACCCGGGACATTCTGAAACTGGTGGTGGTGGAAAGGCACAAAGCAACCGGAAATATCGGGGTGGGGCTGGTGAAAGGCTTTGGTCTGAAAAAGGGTGCGCTGGCTTCATCCATCGCCCACGACTCTCATAACATCATTGCGGTGGGCACCAACGATGATGACATCTATATCGCGGTCAAGGAAATTGAGCGACTGCAGGGAGGACTGGTGGCGGTGGTGGGGTGTCGGATCCTTGCCAGTCTGGGGTTGCCTATCGCCGGACTCCTGTCAGATGAGCCCCTGGAAACCGTAGTCAAGAAAGTGGAGAAGCTGGAAAAGGAAGCCAGGGAATTGGGCACAACACTCCCTTCTCCCTTCGCCACCCTTTCTTTTCTGGCACTGCCAGTGATACCAGAACTCAAGCTCACTGACCTTGGTCTGGTAGATGTTAATGAATTTAAGTTAATCAATTAAATTCCGGAGGAGAAAAGGATATGCACCAATCCAGTCACCCGCCTGTTTTTGAGAATAGGTACGACGCCGGGCGAAAGCTCGCCGAACGGTTAAGCGACTATAAAAGTAAGTCGGCTATCGTGCTGGCGATTCCCAATGGTGGGGTGTCGGTGGCGCTGGGGGTAGCCCTGACATTGGACGCTGACCTGAACCTTATAATCTCGCGCAAAATCCCCCTCCCCCTCAGCCCGGAAGGCGGCTTCGGTGCCGTTACTGATGACGGCACCCTAATCCTGAACGAGGATATCGTGAAAAAAAATAACTTGACCCCTGACCAGATTAATTATCAGGTGGCTCAGGTGAGGAAGAATATCCGTCAGCGCAGTCTGCTTTATCATAAAGACTTACCACCAGCAGTTGTTACGGGCAAAACGGTAATCGTGGTGGACGATGGGCTGGCTTCTGGTTATACCATGATGGCAGCAGTAGAATCGGTGCGCAAACGCCGGCCCAAGGAAATCATTGCGGCAGTGCCGGTAGCCTCAGCGATGGCGCTGAAAGAAGTGGCGAAAAGAGCCCGAGTGATAACCTGCGCCGTCGGTTCAGCGCCAAAATTCTACCTCGCTGACTTCTATCGTTACTGGAATGAGCCTAAAGAGGAGGAAGTCCTGAACTGCCTGCGGGAATGGCGGTTGAGGCGCTCCAAACCAAACATTGATGCCCCAGGCAAGATTGCGCCGAAACGTCCTCCTCTAACTTAACTCAAAAAAGAACGCTAGTTCTATTGACAAAATCAGAGGCGGGTGTTATACTCCGCTTGCGTAGATAAGAATTGCCATTAATAGAAGGCGAGCATCTTAAGAAGTAGGTCAAGCAAGTAAGCGGCGATTAATCGTGGTGGGGGGTGATAAACCGCCACCTTTAATTGGTCACTTGGGTGGCGGAGAGCCAATAGTGAAACCGACCCGGAGAGGTCGGTTTTTATTTTTGCTCTAGGTCGAGGAGCGATAGAGAAATTCGTAAAGAAAGGAGGTGAGAAGGAGTGAAAGGAATCTTGCGTGTCTTTGCTATGGCTGTTCTGCTGGCAACAATGGTGATTTTGGCAATGCCTGTGAGTGCTCACGATGGGGGATTCGACGAGTTTGGCTACAACTATCAGGCGCGGATTTTTGTCGGCCCAGCGGATGGGGTGGACAGAACCCTGGATGGCATGGTCTGGGGTGACCAAACCTATGCCAATGACCATCTGGTGATGAAGTGGAGCAAAGCCTGGGATGATGCTAGGTTCCACGGAGCGCCCTGGACGCCTGACGCCTGGGTGAACAATGAGTGGAACGGTGTGTTCCCGGGGGGTTCAGGAGAGGTCTGGCTCTACATGATAATCTGGGTCGGTCCCGAATTGGAGAATAGTCCTTACTGGAGAGAGGGCGGATATCCTGTCTGGGGGCAGTTTGAGGTCATTGTCAGTCACGGTGTCATGGATGGCGAGCACATCTGGGAGACTCACGCCACGCCCAGCGGTGTCGGCGGGCCCTACAAATAGACGGCTAAACCCCACCCATCCCGCCATCCACACCCAGCACCTGCCCGGTAATATATCTTGCCTCTTCGGAAGCGAGGAAAGCCACCGCTTCGGCGACGTCCTGCGGTGTGCCAAGGGAGCCAAGAGGAATTCGTTTCATCAGCTCCTGTCGCTGATTTTCGTTGAGCGCCTGAGTCATCTTGGTCTCAATGAAGCCGGGGGCAATCGCATTGGCAGTAATGCCGCGTGAGCCGACCTCTCTGGCTATCGTTTTAGTAAAGCCGATAATGCCCGCTTTGGAGGCGGCATAGTTTGCCTGTCCCGGATTCCCCACCACCCCCACAATGCTGGAAATACTGATAATCCTGCCCCAGTGCTGTTTCAGCATGTGCCTGAGGACGGCGCGAGTGCAGAGGAAAACGCTTTTCAGATTGACGTTCAGTACGGCGTCCCACTCTTCTTCCGACATTCGCAATAATAGCTGGTCGCGGGTGATGCCAGCATTGTTCACCAGAATATCCACTCGCCCGAAATTAGAAACTGTCGCCTCAACGAGTTTTTCCACGTCTGTCGCTGAGGTTACATTGGCTTTCACGGCTAGACTCTGGCGTCCTTTAGCCCTGATTTCGTTGGCTACTGGCTCGGCATCATCAATATCGCTGACAACAATATTTGCACCGGCATCTGCCAGCCTGAGGGCAATTGCCCGCCCAATCCCCCGGGCACTACCCGTTACGATGGCAACCCGATTGGATAAATTCATGTATTGCCTCCTTTGATTGACCTCATTCAGTTTTTGGAGTTTATGGAGTCTAGGGAGTTATAGAGTTACAGATTAGTCTAGGTGAACTCAATAAACTCAATCAACTCAGTAAACTCATGGGGGATGGGTTGATCAAACTCTTAATTGACGCCAGGTCGCCAAGGTTTATCGTCTGGACGTCTTTACTTATGCGCTTGATGAGCCCGGTCAGGACTTTCCCTGGTCCGATTTCAATTAAAGTGCTGATGCCCTGACCAATCATATACTCAATGGAGCGCTGCCACTGGACGCAGTGGCATAACTGGTTGATTAATTCCTCTTTTATTGCCGTGGCGGTGGTCAGGGGCTGGGCGGTGGTGTTGGCAATGATAGGCACGGTTGGGTCTTTAAAGGTAAGCCCGGCGATAATTTTCGCCATACCATCAACCGCGGACTGCATCAGCGGCGTATGAAAAGCCCCGCTCACTGGTAACGGAATGACTCGCGCCGCTCCTTTAGCCTTCGCCAGTTCCCCGGCTTTAGCCACTGCCTCGCGTGCTCCGCTGATTACCAGTTGTCCGGGGCAATTAATATTGACCACCCAGGTGCCCGTCTGCTGGCAGACTTCGGTAAGGAGGTTTTCGTCAAACCCAATGATTGCAGTCATGCCCCCTGGAAGCACCACCCCAGCTTCGGACATCAGCCGACCTCTCTCCCGTGCGAGATAAACAGCGGTAGCAAAATCAAGAACATTAGCCGCCGCCAAAGCAGTATACTCACCCAGGCTGTGCCCGGCAACAAAGGCGGGCTGAGGCAACTTATCGCCAGTGAACTCTCGGGCGGCTTGGAGAGTAGCGTAACTGACCGTGAGTATGGCAGGTTGGGCATTGATGGTGTCGCGGAGGTCAACCTCGGGACCTTCAAAGCAAAGGCGGGAAAGAGAAAAGCCCAAAACCTTGTCCGCTTGCTCAAAGACAGCTTTAGCCGGAGGGAAATTGTCATAAAGGTCACGACCCATCCCCACCGCTTGTGAGCCCTGTCCGGGAAAAACAAAGGCTGACTTGCTCATCTTCTCACCACTAGATGTGGAATGCCGAATCGGCGGTCAAGAAGTCTCAGACTTGCCGTAGAGTAAGAACTTAGCTGGTCTTTTTCTCTTTGGGTGTCTTAATCTTGATGACTTCCCTGCCATCATAAGTGCCGCAGGTGGGGCAAACGCGATGCGGGGGCTTGGGGCTGTGGCACTGGGGACAGATGTTCAATGGCGGCGGGTCAAGGTGCAAGTGGCTCCGTCTCTCGCCCTGACGCGCTTTGAAATACTTCTTTTTGGTTAAAGGTCCCATATCAAGTCCTTCCTTTACTTACTTCTCAAGTAGTTTTTGCAGTTTTATCCAGCGTGGGTCAATTTCCTGAGCCGGGCAGCAACAGGCGCCACGATTGAGGTTCTGCCCGCAGGCGGGGCAGAGCCCGGCACAGTCTGCCTGGCAAAGCGGCTTCATCGGTATTGCCAGAAGAGCGTATTGCCTCACCGCTTCCGTCAAATCAATAACATGCCGCTCGTCAATGGTGAAGGTGCCGGGTTCTTCAGATACCGGCAGGCGCTCACCGGTAAGGATATCTATCGTCGGCAGATACTCCTCCTCAATTTTAATGGCTACCGGGCAGGAAAAGGGCTCCAGACAGCGACTGCAGGTCAGGTCAGCTTCGGTCTTAATCTCGCCTTCCACCAGAATGCCTCTCTGGGTACGCATGAATCTGACCTCCCCCTTCACCCACCTCACCTTGCCGTCACCGAAATCAACTTCCTCGTCTATCTGAATAGTCCGGACCGAGCCAATTGGTTCTTTGAGCAGCCCGGCGACGTTTATCTGCATCAATCTCCTTAAATACCCTAAAAATAAGATTCAATGTTACATTATAAGTCAAGAGCGCCACGAATCGCAACCTGAGCTACTTCGCTGAGGGGTCGGACTGCATTATACTATCTCAGCGCAGGCATCGCCACCGGCTTTGATTCTATCAGTTCCCCCGCCTTGACACACATCCTTGGCATAATGAGGTTTTCCATCTCTCGCGTCTTGCCCTCAGCATCAATCGCATCCCATTTGCCGGAGAGGACTTCCAGCACGGAGACATCAGCATCCATTCCTGGTTTCAGGCTCCCTTTGGTAGTGTCAATGCCGAGGACGCAGGCGGGATTGATAGTGGTCATTCTGACCAGTTGCTCCAGCTTAAAACCAAGAGACAGAAATCGCGACATAATGGCGGTCAGCCCATACACCGGACCGATTATTGACGGCCCGACCACGTCGCTACTAATGATGTAAGGTAAGATACCGGCACTCAAACACTGCTCCGCTGCCCGGAAGCTGAAATTCATCCTGCCCGGAGCCACGTCAAAGATGACCCCCCGTTTCTGCGCCTCTCTAATCTCAGGTATAACACCCTTTTCCGGCTGCAGGATGTTACCCTGCTGGGCAGTATAGATATGCACGAGAATATCCCCTGGCTCCATCAGTGGCAAGAACTCACGCGTCAGTGTCCCCGGCACCCGCTTATCGTAGTCGCCGATGTGGACCATGATTGGCAACTTGTTATCTTTAGCTATCTTCTTGGCTTTCTTGAAGACCTCAATCCCGTTCGCCGCGATGAGTTTACCGACCAGCCTCAGTTTGATACCTTTGATTAGGCTGCGATGAGCCTCAACAATGGCAGCAATGGCGTCAGTGTCAATCTCCGACCAGTCGTTAAGCTCCGGCACGACGCTGAGCCCGACTGAGCAGGCGTGCAGGAAGCAATACACCGTGGTCTGGGATGAGGGGACTATGTATTTAGGAAACCCACCAAAAGTGGCATAACCAGCACTACCGGCGTCAACCACTGTGGTTACTGCCTGCCTCACCCCAGCCTTATCTGGCTCAGTGCTCAGCGGGTGGATATCGCTGTAAACGTGGCAGTGGGTGTCAATCAGCCCAGGGGTGACAATCTTCCCGGAAGCATCAATGACCTGTTTTACTTCTTTTGCCGGGATCTCCATAGCAAGAGCGGCGATTTTTGTTCCTTGAATGACGATATCCGCCTTCTTATTGATGCCTTGCCCCGGGTCAATGACATTTCCGTTTTTGATGAGCAGGTCGTACATTGCCAGCTCCTTTTACTCTTTTTTCAGTTTCTCAATCAGCAGAGGGATGACCTGAAACAGGTCGCCGACGATGCCGTAGGTCGCCACTCCAAAGATGGGGGCATTGGGGTCATTATTGATTGCCACGATGACATCTGACGTCTGCATTCCGGCTAGGTGTTGGACGGCGCCGGAAATACCGCAGGCGATATAGAGCTTAGGGCAGACTGTTTTACCCGTCTGACCAACCTGATGGGAATAGGGAATCCACCCGGCATCCACCGCGGCACGGGAAGCACCGACCGCCGCACCAAAGCACGAAGCCAGCTCCTCAATCAGCTTGAAATTCTCGGGTTTACCCAGTCCCCTCCCCCCTGAAACAATAACATCGGCATCCTCAAGCTTCACTCTCTCAGTGATATCTTCCACAAAGTGGAGGAGCTTGGTACGGCAGGTAATGCGCTCTTTGGCAAAGTCCACCTTGATTATCTCGCCCTTGCGGTTGGGGTCCGGGGAGTTCTTCTTAAAGACGCGGGGACGAACCGTCGCCATCTGGGGTCGTTTCACCTGACAGATGATGGTTGCCATGATGTTGCCACCAAAGGTGGGGCGAGTCTGCAGGAGGAGCCGGTTCTGGATATCTATGTCAAGCCCGGTGCAGTCGGCGGTGAGCCCGGTGTTCAAAATCGCCGCAACGCGGGGAATAAAAGCCCGCCCGAGGGAAGTTGCCCCGGTAAGAACGATTTCTGGCTTGTATTTTTGAATGAGTTCAACAAACTGCTGGGTGTACAGGTCTTCCAGATTGGTGGCTAGTTCGGGACTGTCCACCAGATAGACTTTGTCGGCACCACTGGCAATCAGCGGATTGACTTCAGCGATATTATGCCCGAAGCAGACTGCCACCAGCTCGGTCTTGAGAGTATCAGCAAGTTCTCTGCCTTTAGCTAAGAGCTCGTAACCAACGCCCTTTAGCTTGCCATTACGCTGCTCGGCGAAGACCCAGACGCCCCGGTGAGCATCAGCAGCGGGTGCTTCCACTTTGGGCGCGGCTTCAATTGAAATGGCGGCAACGGTGCAGGCGTCTGCACAGGCGCCACAGAGGTTACAGCCCTCCCTCACCTGCACTTTGTCATCAACGATTTCCAGTAGTCCAAAGGGGCAAACGCTGATGCAACTGCCGCAGCCAGTACACTGATTGAGGTCAATTTTAAGCCCCATATTCACTCCGTTAAAATAAGCCCGCTTCCCTTAATCTGGTCACCAGGCGTTCAACCTGGCTGGCGGGGTCACCGTTAAGGACTTCTGCCTTGCAGACTCGCTGCGGGAAGAAAATCTTAATTACTTTGGTCGCCGAACCAGCCAAGCCGACCATATTGGGGTCAACGCCCAGTTCCTTTACCGACCAGACTGGAATGACGGCCTTCTTCGCCCGTATAATGCCACGGAGGGAGGGGAGGCGGGGGACGTTAATTTCTTTGGTGACTGAGATTACCGCTGGCACGGGCGACTCAATAATCTCATGCCCTTCCTCAATGAGACGCTGAACGCGCATCTGACCGCTGCCAATGTCTTCAATCTTGCTGACATAAGCCACGAAGGGTATTTGCAACATTTCGGAAAGCTCGGGTCCAACCTGTCCGGTATCGCCGTCCATTGTTTGACGGCCGCAGATGATAATATCAATCTGTCCCAGTTTCTTAATCGCCGCCGAGAGAGTGTAGGCAGTTGCCCAAGTATCAGCACCGGCAAAGGCTTTATCACTGAGCAATATCGCTTCATCAGCACCCAGGGAGAGAGCTTCTCTCAGGGCTTCCTCTGCCTGTGGCGGGCCCATGCTGAGCACAGTAACCTTGCCGCCAAACCGCTCCTTCAGCCTTACCCCCTCCTCAAGAGCATAGGTGTCAAAGGGGTTGATGACATTCTTGATTCCCTGGCGAATGAGGGTATTGGTCTGGGGGTCAATCTTGACATCGGTGGTGCCGGGGACCTGCTTGAGACAAACGACGATGTTCACGGCGTTCTTGCCTTTTTTTTCCGCAACTCCAGAGTGATGGCGTTCCTCAGCACCTGATTGGAACCCTCATAAATCTGGGTGATTTTGGCATCCCGCATCATTTTCTCCAGCGGATAATCGCGCATATAGCCGGCACCGCCGCAAATCTGGACGGCATCAATGGTCACTTCCATCGCCATATCGGCAGCAAAGACCTTGCACATCGCTGATTCTTCAGTATAATTCTTGGCGCCACTGTCAATCATTCTGGCAGCGGCATAAATCAATGCCCGAGCCGCTTCAATCTTCGTTGCCATATTGCCGAGGATGTCCATAACCACCGGCTGAGCGATGAGTGGTTTGCCGAACTGGATGCGCTTCTCAGTGTAATCAACCGCCGCTTCCAGCGCCCCCTGTGCCACCCCCAGTGCCTGCGCACCGATGCCAGGTCGGGAGCGGTCAAGGAGTCTCATTGTCTGCAAAAATCCCATACCTGGTCTGCCCAGCAGGTTACTTTCGGGAACAAAGCAGTCTTTAAAAATCAATTCACGGGTGGCGGAGGCACGGATACCCATTTTCTTTTCTTTCCGCCCAAAGTTGAAACCGGGTGTGCCCTTCTCCACCAGAATGGCGCTGGCACCACGGGGACCGCGGGCTTTATCCGTTAGAGCGATAATGGTGTATATTTCCGCCTCACCACCGTTGGTGATATATTGCTTCGTCCCATTGAGAACATAACCCCCCTGGACTTTTTCCGCTGTGGTCTTGATATTGCCGGCATCACTCCCAGCCTGTGGCTCAGTCAATCCGAAAGCCGCCAGCTTCCTGCCCGCGGCAACGTCAGGGAGATACTTGCGTTTCTGTTCTTCTGTCCCGAAGTCCATCAGGATAAAAGTGCCCAGGGCGCTCGCCGCGTAGCTGACAGCAATGGCACTGCAGACGCGGCTCAGTTCTTCGGTAACCAGGCATAATTCAAGAATACCGCCACCCAGACCCTCGTAGGCTTCGGGAACAAAGACGCGGAACATATCCGCCTCTGCCAGGGCTTTCATAATATCCCACGGGAACTCTTCTGTCTCGTCCAGCTTGGCGCGAACGGGCAGAACCTTCTCCTCAGCAATCTTCCGGGCGAGGCTTCTAATCATCTTCTGCTGTTCAGTTAAAAAATACTCCAAGAAGATGCTCCTTTCTCCTAAACAATTTAGTGACGGTGATTGGTAGAACGGCTCGTGGTTATTGAGCTAAGCCCATTAGCTAAGGCAGTAGTTTGATATAAAATATCCCCACCCCAAATTATTACCTATTATAGACAGATAGCCTCAGCTACGTCAAGCTAATATAAGTGGCCCTGTCGGTGTCTACTAGCCTTGTTTAAGGTGCCCCAGCCCCTTAATCCCCTTCT
>Ga0315312_1002096_pt1 | contig 14248 bp, 13 predicted proteins | sample TDP7_MG_FD_203629 | JGI IMG/M metagenome (GOLD analysis project Ga0315312, IMG submission 203629) | Freshwater sediment microbial communities from Lake Towuti, South Sulawesi, Indonesia - TDP7 | ecosystem: Environmental > Aquatic > Freshwater > Lake > Sediment | place: Indonesia: South Sulawesi... | reverse complement strand
GCTAGACTGATGAATTACTTCAAGCGCATCGGAAAACACGCTGAGGAAGTCTTCTTGCCCATACCTGACCTAAAAGGCATAATAATTGGGGGACCCGGACCCACAAAAAATGACTTCGAGAAAGGAGACTATCTCCATTACACGCTGAGAGACAAAATAATTGACACTGTAGACACGGCGTACGTGAGCGAGCAGGGAGTGGAAGAGGTGACTGAACGAGCCCCCGAGATTTTGAGGCACGTTCGCTACGTGGAAGAGAAAAGGATCATGCAGGATTTCCTATACGAAATAGGACACGACACTGGCTTGGCGACGTACGGAGAGAAGGATGTGAAACAGTGCTTAGAGAGTGGCGCAGTGAAAACTCTCTTACTGTCCGAAGCTCTGAACGTGGTTCGGGTCACCATTAAATGTACAGCTTGCAACTATGTTAGACAAGAGATCATGAGGGATCAAGAGGTTCTCAATTTCGAACAAAGCATCAGCGGAGAACCATGCCCAAACTGCAAAGCACCAACTCTTGAACTGGCAGAAGTCAGGGGGATCATTGACGATTTGGCTGAGTTGGCTGAGCAGATTGGAACAGATGTGGAGTTGATCTCCGTCGAGACTGAAGAGGGACAGATGTTAAAGAACTCTTTTGGTGGTATCGCAGCTATTCTGCGTTTCAAGCCTTCCAGCTAATACTGGGCGGAAAATCGAACTTTTGGATATTCTGGCACTGTCTTGCCCTCGCCCTCTTCTGAAGATATGTCGATTTTTTCTGTCTTGCAGGTTCCCTCAACATCCTCTTTGGCTTGATTCAGAATTTGCGCATTTTCTTTGTTTCCCGCATAAATCACGAGTTTCTTAATCGTCGCGTTTAGCGGCATCTTTCTGTCCGCCTTTTCCTTCCGAACCGCGCTTATCACCGCCATGATCAGTGCGCCGTGCTTCTCCGCCTCCTCATCGATTTTCTCCTCTTCCGGGACGGGCCATGGGGAAACATGGATGCTCTTGTGTTTCTTTTCTGTCGCATACATGGCTTGGTATATCTCTTCAGTTACGTGGGGGGAGATGGGTGCGAGGAGCTGTAGGGCGCGGTAAATAGTTGTGTAGAGGGTGTGCTGGGCTGCCAATTTTTTCTCTTTTCCATACTTGTCGGGTCTGTACAGCCGATGCTTTATCGCTTCGATGTAGTGGTCGCAAAGCGTGTGCCACACGAAGTTTCGAGTTTCCTCTGTCGCTATATTGAACTGACAGTTTTCGAGAGCTTGGGTCGCCGTTTTGGTAACCCTTTCCAGCTTGCTGAACAACCATTTGTCTAAAGGTTCCAGCGTCACCTCTTCTGGTGGAGCATAGTCTTGCAGGTGTTGGCTGACGAAGCGGGCGGCGTTCCACAGCTTGATGAGGAACCTCCATCCATACTCCACGTCTGGTTGGCGGAAAGGTATGTCTGAGCCAGTTGCCCCTCCGCTGGCAGCCCACTGACGTGTGGCGTCAGCCCCGTACTTGTTTAGGATGTCGGGGGCGGCCACGTAGTTGCCTAGTGACTTGTGCATCATCCTCCCGTCGCTTCCTAAGACCATGCCGTTGATCAAGCAACTCTTGTACGGTTTTTGGTTAAACAACGCGAGGTGCCGAACCATGAGGTAGTATGCCCACGTGCGAATAATGTCGATGCCTGAGGGATGTAAATCTGCTGGAAAAAGTCTATTCCAGTCTTTTCGGTCTGGCCAGCCAGCGTGAACAGCGCAGGTGATTGAAGAGTCAAACCATGTGTCCAGCACGTCTCTCTCGGGGGCAAACAGGCTGGAACCACACTTTGGACACTTATCAATTTTTGGTCCTTCCAACTTAGGGTCTATAGGAACCCAATCAGGCTGTGCAACAATGATTTCGCCACATTTTTCGCAATACCAAACCGGGATGGGAGTAGCGAAAACTCTTTGGCGTGAAATCACCCAATCCCAGTCCAGCGACCTCGCCCAGTCGATCAAACGCGTTTTCATGTAGTCTGGGTACCATACAGTTTCTAAGGCATTTTTCTCCACGTCGTCGGTTAGTGTGCGGGTTTTCATAAACCACTGTTTTCGCTCCAAGATTTCGATTGGGGTGTGGCATCTCCAACAAACCCCAACCTCCTGCTGGATTTTCTCTGTTTTTTCGAGTAGGCTTTTTTTCTGTAGGTCCTTAACCACGGTTTCTTTGGCTTTCTCTATGGGCATTCCAGCATATTTCCCAGCGTTTTCTGTCATTTTCCCTGTTTCGTTGATGCACATGATGACTGGTAGATGGTGTTTTGTGACGCATTTTACGTCAGCCTTGTCGCCGTAGGTGCATATCATTACTACACCTGTTCCAAAGGCAGGGTCCACCATATCTTCTGTTATGATTTTCACTTTTCTCTCTGCGATTGGCACAACGATGTTCTTTCCTACGTACTTTTGATAGCGTTCATCGTCTGGGTGCACCGCAACTGTTACGCATGCGGGCAAGAGTTCGGGGCGGGTGGTGGCTATTGTTAATGATGATTTTTTGTCTTCTAACTCAAATCTTATGTAATGTAGTAAGCCCTCTCTTGTTACGTGTTCTACTTCTGCGTCGGCTATGGCTGTTTCGCATCGGGGGCACCAGTTGATGGGATAGGTTCCTTGGTAGATGAAGCCTTTTTTGTGGAGGAGGATGAAGGAAAGTTGGGTTCTGCGCCAGTAGTCTGGGTTCATGGTTTTGTATTCGGTTGTCCAGTCTATGGAGCATCCGAGGCGGGTGATGGCGTTCTTCATGACGCCTATGTATTTGTTGACGAGACTCTCGCAGAGCTTTCTGAACTTTTCTGGCGGGACCTCTGTTTTCTTGATTCCGTAGTGGGCTTCGGTTTCAACTTCTGTTGGCAGTCCGTGGCAGTCCCATCCTTGGGGGAAGTATACGTTGTAGCCGCGCAAGCGTTTGTATCTGGCTACTATGTCGAAGTAGGTCCAGTTGAGGACGTTTCCCATGTGGAAGTCGCCTGAGGGATATGGAGGTGGAGTGTCTATGCTGTAGGGTGGGCGGGTTGTGTCTTTCCAGTCAAAGCGGTAGATGCCCATCTCTTCCCATTTCTTTTGCCACTTCTCCTCAATCTGAAGGATGCTGCATTGTTTGGTAAGGATTTCCATTTTTGTTGAGCCCTTTATTAGTGTGTTAACTTGAGTTAGGAGATAGTGTGGGGCAATTATATTTTTTGGGTTTGCTCTCTCTAAGTCTCCATTTTAGCGCAAGCAGTTTTTCTGGGAAAATGCTGTTTTCAACATTCTGCTGCTATTAGTATCCAAATTTATTCTCAGTTATCCCTGATTTTCTCTGTATTTTTCCAGATTTTCACGCATTTATTAATGATTAATTGCGAGCAGAAAATCTCGAAAAATCGTTGTCGTTTCATTTAGTGACTATGTGAAAACCGATTGGAAAGACTATAAAGAAAGAATCTTAGGAAAAACAAAATAACAAAGGATATCCATGTCCTATTTCTTAATCAGAGGTGCGCGAGTACAGTATATGCAAAAACATTAAAATCCTTTATCAACAAATAACTACAATTGGTGTGGCGAATTTGATTACAAATATCAAACTACTGAATTTTAAGAGTATTCAAAAGGGTGAAATTGAGTTTAAACCCCTTACCATATTTACTGGTCCAAACTCTTCAGGAAAAAGTAACATTATTGAAGCTATCGCTATCATTTCTCAAATAGCTAACCAAGCACCAAACTATGCATTCACGTTACCACAACATTTGGAATTTGAACGAGCTGAATATTATCAATATCCAAAACCATCTACGGCGCTGATTGTTTACAAAGGGATGTTGGAAAAAAAAGTCAAAATTGAAATTCACCTTCTGTCAAAGAAATCAAAGCGTTCTATTGGATACTCGATTATATACACTTCGGATCCGTTAGAAATAGAGCAAGTGGCTTTTGTCAACCGAAACCCCATGTACCATATTAGTTACACTGAGGGATCCGGGCCCACGCGCACTGTAGTTAGCAGATTTGAACGTCCGCGAATTTGGAAAGGAAGACAAACTAAATCTTTAGCTAATATCCTTCTAGGGTCCGAATGTTTCACTCCATTGGAAGAAACAACGGATAAGAAGAGGCCTGAATTAGAGTCACGTCTCAGAATCATCGCGTACAGGTTGATAAACGAACTAACTGAAGAGCTCGAGAGGGTCTATCTGATATCAGCCCCAAGAGGCACAATTCCGATAGAAACGCAGGCAGGTCCAAATCCCACATGGGTTGGAAAATATGGTCAAGATTTTATCTATATATTGTCAAAAATTTACGGCCAATGGAAGTATAAATCTATACAAGAAAAGATTTCCGACTGGTCAGAGAAGTTTAGAATAGGTAATATTGCTGCTGGACTTCGAAAAGGTTTATTATTGGGAGCCGATTTTGAAGATCCCAACTTGAAAACAATATTTGATATGAAATCAGCAAGTTATGGATCAAGGCAATTACTAACAATAATAACTCAAATTTTCTGGTGCGATTCAGACAGTACCTTACTAATTGAAGAGCCTGAGATAAGTCTACATCCAGAGTCACAAATGTTAATTCAAGAGCTTTTCGCAAATGCTGTTAATGAAGGAAAACAAATCATATGCACGACACACAGTCCTTTTTTCATATTATCTTTATCAAGGGTAATTGAAAGGAAAATATTGTCAAAAAACGATGTTGCAGTATATCACGTACAAAAGGGAACTGAAGGAACAGAGACAAGACTGCTTGAATTGAATGATAGAGGTTTTGTTAGGGGATGGATTCCCAGTTACATGGATGTTGAAAATAAACTATTTGCTGAATGGGTTGAAAGTCTTGACTAAGACGCCAACTGTTCTCGATACTATGGTTTTCCTAAAAATGGTGGCAAATAAATCACCTTATGTGAATGTATTAGAAAAAATTAAAGAAATTTGCAATAAAATATTGATTTCAACTTCAATAACTAAAGAATGGAGATCCAAGGCATACACGCAAGGTATGTCTTCTTTAATAATCCTTAGGAATCTGCATGAACTTGACCAAATTGAGAAGCTGAAAAAATGTAGCAAAACATCAATAGTTAAGGCTGCAAGATTGATGGATAGTGAAAAATGTAAGAGACCGACTGATCAAGACAACTTAAAATTTCTTGAGGTTGCTCTTGCTGGAAAAGCTATCCTAATAACAGACGATAGAGTTCTTTTGAACCTAAATCCCTATAATTGCGGTAAAACAAAACTAAGAATATTGCCACCTGAAGAATTTTTAAAGGTTTTTAAATAATTTCCTGTGGTACGGTTTCTTTATACGTGTGGAGGCTCATTCTACATTATTCCAACAACGTTAAATACGTGCACATTCTAAACCTAGTGGAAGTTCCTCAAATTTCCTCTTTTCTCTTGTCCCTCACCAAAACAAGCCCGAAACAAACATATTTTCCCTGAAAAGAAACCTAAAACGAGCTTGCCGTATACTTCATAAAAATAAAATGATAAAAAGTAGGATTTGAACCCAAGGAAGGAAATTAGGCTACAAATAGGAGGTCGCGGAGAATCTTTAGAAGTAGATTGCGAGCCATCTTTTCATTAAGTCCTCGAAAACTTTCCCGAAGGATTCTTCTCTCTTGTTGAAAGACCCTTTATCCTCGTTTTCACTCCTTTCCACGGTTAACTTCCACTCACCTTTTTCGTTTGGGTTGTCAGGATTTTTAATTTTAAACTCCACTGTTCCCTTCTTGCTCTTAACTTCAGTCATGTGTGTGTAGGGTACGTAGCTTTCAAAGATGTCTTTCTCTGATTCTTCTTTTCCAGCTGTGAAGGCAACTCCACGGATGGTGAGAACTAGGTAGCCATTCTTCGATGTTTGTCCCCATCCAGGTTTGGATACGGTCGCCCTGGAAGTGTAGACAATCTTTTCGCCAAACGGAACCAACTCTCTCAACTTTTCATCCAAAGATTCCACGGGTATGACGAGGTTTTCCGACATTTCAGAGTCTCCCAGAAATCCAGAATGGACGTCATGTAAAAAAAAGGTTGTGAATCAGAAATCAATATCTAAGATTCAATGAATTATTTAATTGTGGTTCCAACTTTTTCTCCCTTTACAGCCAACAAAATGTTCTCAGGCTTAAACCCGTTCACCACAAGGGTTTTCGTCTTTCTCTTCTGAAGGATTCGAACAGCTTCGGGATCTAAAACCTGGTGTATCCCAGCCCTATGCCTATTCTCCTCAAAAAGCAGAAACAAATCGTCAAAACTCAACTTGTCAATCTTTTCCGCGTCTGGATATCTCCTCGGATCCTTAGTATATATGCCGTTTTGATCCGTGGCCTTCACCAACAAATCAGCACCAATCCTCTCAGCAACCATTGCCGCCACAGCGTCCGTAGTCATCCCAGGCCTTATCCCACCCATGACCACAATCTTCCCGCTTTTAAGCCCCTGAACAGCATCATCCACAGATGTGGGGATACTCCTCAATCCGTGGTCTCCCAGTCTCATGGCCAACAACTGAGCGAAAATTCTTGAAACCCTTATGGCGACTTCGTCTTGGTCGAACTCCCTTAAGCCCATGTCCTTTGCGATCTTTATGAATTCTCTGGCCAAGGACCCGCCTCCAACCACGACCACAAGTTCGTGACCTTGCTTTTTGAGCTCTGTGAGCAGATTGGCGTACTTGCTCATTATCTCTGGGTTTGGCGGTGAGGCTACAACAGAACCTCCGATACGAACCACTACCCTCACGAAACAGCCTCCCAGTATCTGTTTCACGCTCAAAGATAATAAAGCTCACCACTTTTTCTGAACCTCTATATACTAGAGAAACAAACACGCTTCTGGGCGACGAGCATGACCGGAATAGAACTTGTCTTCTTGGGAACAGGGGGAGGAAGATTCGCCACCCTAACCCAGAAAAGGAGAACTGGAGGAATCCGCGTCATCTCAGACAGCTTGCACATGCACTTGGACCCGGGACCAGGCGCCCTAGTCCACTCCCTAAACATGAAGCTGAACCCCCAAAAAGTGAAGGCAGTGCTCGTGTCCCACTGCCACCCAGACCACTACACTGACGCAGAGGTCTTTGTAGAAGCCATGACCCGCGGAATGACTAGCAGGAGAGGAGTTCTAGCTGCACCTCGAAGCGTTCTGTTTGGCAACGAGGTATGCGGACCAGCCATCTCCAAGTATCACCAGCAGATGCCCGAAAAAGTGATAGAGACAAAGCCAAGCGTCACTTTCAATGTCAACGGCATGGAGGTTCTCACAACTGAGGCTCGGCACACGGACCCAGACACAGTGGGATATCGACTGGAAACACGAGACATAGGAGCGATTGGATACACGTCTGACACCGAATATTTTGAGGGAGTTGGAAAACCTTACGAGGGAGTTAGACTCCTTCTGCTCTGTGTTATGAGACCGTCAGGAGAGCCTTGGAAGGGACACATGACAACCGAAGATGCCGTGAAAATCGTGGAAGAGGCTCATCCAGAGATGGCGGTGGCAACTCACTTCGGGATGAAAATGATCTTCAGGGGGCCAGCAAGCGAGGCTGAAGTGATCGAAGAGAAGACAGGAGTCCCTACCTTAGCGGCGTCGGATGGAATGCGCATTAGCGTTGGGGAGAAGATTCGAGTTGAGGCGGAGAGGAAGAAGCAGCTGGGATTAAACGAATTTGCGGAACGACTAGACCAGTAGAGATCGTATTAAGTTGGATGAAGTAGATTCTGCTTCGGTTCTAAGAGCTGAGCAGCAACTGCGCCTAGACCAGTTTCCCTGCCCTCTCTGTCCAGTTTCACCTGACCAACACAGACGGTGGACACATTCTCGCCGACCGGCGTGTAAATTCGCATCGCCCCTCTTGTGGAGTCGACTCCGCACAAAACACCTATCCCCAGAAAGTTTCTCTCAGCGTCTTGCAGTGCCACCAGCAATCCTTCCTCAATTCCCTCCATCTCCTCCATGGCTAAGCGACCGCCAGTTTCTGAAAGAGCATCCTCAACCGTGATTTGGTTCAAGGGAAACAACCGCACCTTAGCTCCCTTCAAATACTTCTTGTAACCCAACTCTCGCAGAGTCTTCCTTTTCTCCCTGTTCCTCCTCCGTATAACCTGCGGAGACTCTATAGCGATAGCCCTTCTCTTTTCCTTAAGCAAGGTTAGTATGGGCTTCAACTCATCTGTCTGCTGTATCCCAATCACTAAGTTGGGGGCAACTCTTTCCGCCAACTGAACCTTGTACCTCACTGCTTCTTCGCCTTCAACCCATCCGTCCGTGTTGACGATCAGAGAATCCGCGTCTGTTTGTAAGACTCTGCTTTTCATGGCAGCTAGTGTCTCCACGACCTTGTTCACTGCTGGACTCGGGCTTGTCACCCCCACGAAAAAAACTTTTTCCGCCTCCATCTCAAAGAGGTCTCTCAGGGGCTTGGTGACATGGCTGAACCCTATGGTTGAAGGCGGACCTAAGTCCGACTGCCCCAAATCACCGTCAATAACAGCTAGCCTCAATCCATCCCTTAACAGTCTGTTTGCAAGATAAACGCAAAAACTTGTTTTCCCAGAGTCAACCCCACCAATCACCATAACAATCACCGGTCTCTCCTGAGACGTTACCTCTTTGAACGCGTTTTCCCAAGAAATGGGAATGGTGGTTCCGTCAACCTCCTTAAAAGAGTGGTTCTCTCCCAACTTCAGGTCAAAGACGGCTTTTTTGATTACTTCAAAAGGTAGGCGTTTTCCGTCTCTTATCACAACCATCTCTCCTTCCGTAAACTTTGCGCCTAAAATCTCGGTTTCTCCTGAAAGAAGGGTTACGGAAGCCGGGCCGTCTACCAGCAGGGTCTTGCCCTTTTCAACAGTGTACCTCATTGTTTCCTTTTCCTGTGAAAAGCGTTTCCTCTTCTCTCCGCGATCTTTATGGCTGACATAACGTCTCTCCCTTCTCTCCTATGGATGGCATCCCTCCCGAAACGGCTAGTTCCAGCTTCACTAACAACTTCCATCGCTGTCCCGTTCGGCAAGGCCTCGTCCAACAGGTTGAGGAGCTGTTTAGTAATGGCGGGGGCGCCGTTCCCTATCTTTACCACACCAGTTGCAGCCTGTGTCCCGGTCAAGACCTTCAAAATGGTGTTCCCGGTCTCTTCTAGGCTTGAACAAGTGACGGTTTCCAAAACTTTTCCGTCACCCAAAACTGCCAACCCAAAAGTTTTACCTGGATCCACCCCGACAACAACCCTTTCGTAACTCTTCTTTCCCTCAACCGATCGAAGGGCTTCACTAACAACCGTTGCGGGGTCTGCGTTTTCATTGAAAATGAAGACGTTAGGATGTGTGATCAAGTGGCGCTCTTTCCCGGTTGTGATGACCACCTTGATGCTTTGGGGGACGGGTTCTCTGGGCATTAGGCTTAAGAAGGGTAAGTCTCTTTCCTTGAGCTCGTTTACCAGTAAGTAGTAGGCTTTTCCCGAAACTGTTGCAACCGCGATTTTGGCTTTCATAGCGTTGCCCCCTTCACCAATGAACCGCAATAAGATTATTGTCCTTCAACTTATATTCGCTTTTGGTTCATGTTATTTAACAATGATGCTTGTTTGAGGAGACCATGACTTCTATGTGTCATTCACTTCTAGTCTCGCAAAACTGAGAAGGAAATTTAATCAAGACAAAATTATTAACTCGGGGTTTCTATTCGGTTTTGGTGTGGAGCTCTTGCAGCGCGTGATTCCAACGGGTTGTGTTTCGCTGGACAAATTGTTGAATGGAGGGCTTCCTACTAACAGCGTGTCCCTTTTTTACGGGGAGGCTGAAACAGGTAAAAGCTCTTTGGCTGTTCAGTGCGCCGTGAACACGGCTAGGATGGGTTGTAAGACCATCTACATAGATTCAGACGGCGCCTTCTCCCCAAGACGGTTGTCCCAGATAGCCCAACACGATTCGGAGAAAGTTTCTCCTCTCATAATCTTGGTGAAGCCAACAACCTTCGAGGAGCAAGCCATGGTTATAGACGATCTTGACGCGTACCTAACTGAAAAAGTTGGGTTGGTGGTGGTCGACACAATTACTTCACTGTACCGCGCTGAGCTGGGAGGCTCGAAGGAAACTTTTGCGCTAAACCGAGAGCTGAACAGGCAGGTTGCGTCCTTGGCTCAAATTGCAAAAACCCACAAGGTAGGGGCTCTAATCCTAAGCCAGGTCAGAAGCATTTTCGCTGAGACTCACATCGGCATAGAGCCAGTGGCAACGCGAGTGCTGAAGTTCTGGTCTGATGTCGTGCTCAACCTGAAACATGCAGGTGAGCCTCGCGTGATAAGGGGTGTCCTAGAAAAACGTCCTGAACGCAAAAGCCAAGCAAGTTGCTACCTCCTCATCGGAAGTAGTGGCATCTGCGACTATGGTCGTAGAAGCTGAGGATAAACAACGCAAGTGCTAGCCTTTATCTTCTCTACAATCCAAATAATAATCGAATCACCATGTCAATAACACTCGCAGACGTTGCCCATGCTTTGTACTTCATTTTTCCCGCTTACTGCGCCAACGCGGCACCCGTAATCTTCGGCGGCGGAACTCCCATGGATTTCGGCAGAACCTTTCTAGACGGGAAACCGATATTTGGCTCTCACAAGACTATTCGAGGTTTTTTTGCCGGTTTAATTGTTGGAACGTTAGTTGGTCTTGCTCAAAATGCTGCGTTTCATTTTAGCGCGTTGCTTGGATTTGCACTCTCGCTGGGAGCACTGGTAGGCGACTTGTTTGACTCCTTTATCAAGCGACGACTGGGTTTCGCCCCAGGGTCGTCTTTTCCAATAGCGGACCAGCTTGATTTCGTTGTGGGAGCCATCCTCTTTTCCTTGATGGTTTCACCGTTGCCTCACCTGCACATAATTCTGATCGTTTTGATCTTGACACCTCCCATACATCTTGTAACAAACTTCTTGGCATTTCTTGTGGGCGTAAAAAGCACGCCGTGGTAAGAAAATCGTGTTCCACGGCTCTACGACCCGCAACTAAACCAGATACGTACTCCTTTTTCTTGGGCAGCTTAAAGAGGTCCATACATCTTCAGATATAGGATGATTTCCATAAGGAGATACGCAATGAAAATGAGGACACAACCAATTAACAATAAATTGTACGCCTGACGAGACCTGTAAGCATGCTTTGTGCTCTGATATACCATAAGGAAACCTGCGATTCCGATGCCGTAGAGAATCGTGACGCCTAAGCTTTCATACAATACCTGCTCATGCACGGCGCGAGGATAGTAGAAAAGCACGCTGCTACCATAAGGATATGCGATGAATACGTGGGGGACTATGATGTTGTACACCGCACCTCCTAGTAGGAAAACGGAGATACCAACTGTCGCAAGGGCGATAACGAGCAGTGAGGGCTTGGCTGCTACAATTCTCCAGTAGGTCTTTCGTGCAGAGTAGGCGAGAGACGAAAATTTCCTCTTGATTCGACTAGCCACGTTGTTTCTCCTCGCTTTCCATTAGATGCTACGCCACTTTCACTTACGGTTCTTCGTCCTCTAATTTAAATATTGTTTGCCTATCGGCGTTATTAAAGGCTATTATGGACCTAAAACTTAAAGGTTGCACGAGTCAAGCCTTTTCAATCTTCTTTAATAGGACAAGATTCTCTATTTTGATGGTGAGGGTTAAAGATGACCATCAAGATTCGCAAGGCGGACTTGGGGGACCTTGACCAAATAAACTCGCTGTCGGAAGAACTTTTGGGCAGCTCTGTTGGTGATAGAAGAGAAATGTTCGTGAAAGCGCTAGAGAATAAGGATTACTTGTGCTTGGTTGCGGAAACAAACGGGGAAGTGGTTGGGTTCATCGACATTTGGGCTTTCCCAGACGTTTCTCACGGGGCATATTTAGCTCAGATTCAAAACTTGGTTGTGACAGAAAAAATAAGAGGCAAAGGCATTGGAACAAGACTAATTGAAGAGGTGATCAGTTTTTTCAAGAAGAGAAAGTATCATGAACTTCATGTGTGGACTGAGAAAGAGAATAGAGGTGCTGTCCGATTATACAAAAGACTTGGCTTCAGAAAAGAGCAGCTGCTGTTGGAAATGGAATCCTAAATTCCTATTTCGTCTGAGAAAGTAAGGATTCAGCAACTTCCTTTGCCCATAAACCAGTAAACGGATTCTTCGCTACCTCACTCAAATACTGCTTCCATGAAACATCTGAAGCCTTCTTCCAGACATCGTATTCCTTCACGATGTTTCTGTAAGCTTTCTCATGTAACTCGCAGTATTGGTTTTCAGCTTCCCTCTCGCAAACCTTGCATTTCAACGCGTTTCCTCCTCTCTTCCTTTAAGGGACAGTTCGGATTAAAGCACAGCATCCAAGGTCTTCTTCCCCTCGTCCGCACATACACTAAAGGCCATTCACAGCCTTTGCAGTTCCTTTGCGCTGGCTTCGCTGTTCCTTTCTGAGGAAGCGGAAAAGAAGTTGTGCAGAGACTTTTGAAGTAGTTGGTGCAGCCGATGAAACGCTTCCTTGTCTTTCGCGAGTACAAAATCATTAGTTTGCCAGTTTTGCAGTTAGGGCAGTTTCCGATTATTCGTTCCTGCATTCTCGCCTTCTTAATGGCTTTGCTCAACGCTTGACCTACAGTTTCTTCTCTTTCCCTAAACTCCTCGAGAACCGGCTTGAGCTGGTGAACAGCTTCTATGAGTACGCTCTCCCTTTCTTCACTGTTGGTTTGAATTCGGTCCATCTTCTCCTCGAGTTCTCGAGTGAATTTCACAGAGACCACTCTCGGGCAGTGTTTGCTGAGAATATCGGCAATGTCAAATCCTAGGTCGGTGACCATTATTCTTTCTTCTGCGACGTATCCTCTGCTGTAGAGGGTTTCAATGATATCTGCCCTTGTAGCCTTGGTCCCTATTCCCTCCTCGTCCATTTTCTGCAGCAAACTACTCGGGTTGTAACGTGGAGGAGGCTTAGTGAACTTGTCCTCCCGCCCAACTCGCTTCATTTGAACCTCTTCTCCCTCTTTTATGGTGGGGAGCAAGACCTCTTCGGCTCTTATGTAGGGCTTATAAAAGCGCGTCCACCCATCTTTCAACATTCGTCTTCCCCGCAGGTAAAAGCGGTGACCGTCTACCCTTATGCAAACCCTCATGCTTTGCCTAATCGCTGGTTCGCCAAAAACAGCCATGAAGCGGCGGACAACCAAATCCCAAATCTTCTTTTCGGGTGGACTTAGCTCTCTCTCGGGCAGGTTGCCTGTCGGATAGATTGCTGGGTGTGCGGGATCGTCTTTCTCACCCTCCACAGGCTTCAACTGACCTTTTTCCAGAAGTTCTGAGGTTAATTTTAAGTAGGAAGCTTCCTTGCTCAACGCTCTGAGTATCGCTGTGTAATTGATTATTGGCGGAAGTTTTTGACTGCTGGTTCTTGGGTAGGAGATTAAAGCTTCCAAATAGAGGCGCTGGGCAATGTTTGAGGTTTGTCTCGGGGTGTATCCAAACAGGCTGTATGCCTCGGTTTGCAACTTGCCTAAATCAAAGGGTATCGGAGGATTCTGCTGAATTTTTCTTGATTCAATGCTCTCAATCTTGGCGGGTTTTCCCCTGCACGCTTCCACCACAGCGTCTGCGTCCGCTCTCTTCTCAAAAGTTTTTGTTTCGTATTCCACTTCATATGTGGAACTCCTGATTTCCACCTTGGCACTTATGCTCCAGTACGGGGTTGGAACAAAGCTTCGAATCTCCTTTTCTCTTCCCACCAAGAATTTTAAGGTTGGTCCCTGCACTCTTCCGGTGCTCAGTGTTGCGTATTTTCCACTCCAGCGGCTAGCCGCTAGAGTTAAAGCGCGTGAAAGGTTGACTCCGTACAACCAGTCTACCTCGTGTCTCGCCCTTCCAGCCTCTATCAGGGCAAAGTCAAGCTGGGGCAAAGGCTCTTCGTAGGCTTTTTCCAACTCTTCCTTTGTTAGTGTGGAAAACTTCATTCTTTTTGCTACGGCTTCTTTGCCGCCGCAGGCATATTTCAATAGGCAGTAGCCTATGAGACTGCCCTCTAAGTCGTAGTCGCAGGCGGCGATAAACCCGTCTGCGTTGCTCGCCAGCCTTGAAAAGACTTCAACCCATTTGCGAGTTTCTTTTGCACCTCTTTCCGCCGAGTATCGGGGTGCCCATTTAAAGTTGAAAACGGGGTAGTAGTTTCTTCTTCCCCTTTCATGCACAACCGTGTATAAGTGTCCTAGAGCTGGA
>Ga0315312_1002095_pt1 | contig 14249 bp, 8 predicted proteins | sample TDP7_MG_FD_203629 | JGI IMG/M metagenome (GOLD analysis project Ga0315312, IMG submission 203629) | Freshwater sediment microbial communities from Lake Towuti, South Sulawesi, Indonesia - TDP7 | ecosystem: Environmental > Aquatic > Freshwater > Lake > Sediment | place: Indonesia: South Sulawesi... | reverse complement strand
CCCGTAGATGTGGGGGTCGATGCGGGAGAGCTGCACGTTCGGGCGAACCACGATGCGGGCTGGTTCGCCCGCTTGCGCCGCCGCTCCCACTAGCAGCGTGCAAGCGAGCAAAAACCGATGCAGCATGGCAATAGAGTATCTTAGACCCGTTCCGGCACCACGAAGGGTGCGCGGTAGGCGCGGGTGAGCAGACGGTTGGCTTCCGCGTCGCCGGGGAAAGTCTCGCTAACCGGATCGAACTTCAGGCTCCTGCCGGTCCGGTAGGAAATGTTGGCCAGATGCGCCAGGCCCGCCGAGAGATGGCCCTCTGCAATGTCAGCCGACAAGTCCGCGAGCTTGCGGCTGCGCATGGCGCGAAGGAAGTTGCGGAAGTGGTCCAGGCTGGTGCCCGGATCCCGCGGGCACTCGCCTTTGGGGCCGGGCTTGTGCTCGCGGCCCAGGAAGGTATAGTAACTGCTGTAATCGGGCATTACCATGTAACCTTCCGAGCCGTAGAAAATCGCCCCCACGACGTTGTCACGGCCGCGGGTGGGATACAGCTCGCCGATGCCTGCCTCGAAATTGGTGATCCAGGGACGCACGTCGAACTGGAGCAGCAACTTGCGCCCCTCATACTGGTAGGAGGCCACCTGGGTGTTGGGCGTCTCCTGATCGGCGTCGTGCACGTAGTGTCCCCCCATGGACTGGATGCGGGAAGGGTGCGTGTTCAGCCCCAGACCCCAGCGCATGATGTCGAGCTGATGCACGCCCTGGTTGCCGATTTCCCCGTTGCCGTAATCCCACAGGTAGTGCCAATAGATGTGGAAGCGCTGCCGCGCGAAGGGCTTCATGGGAGCGGGCCCCACCCAGAGGTCGTAGTGCACGCCTGGGGGCACGGGTTCCTCCTTGACCCGCCCGATGCTGGCGCGCCACTTGTAGGCCATGCCGCGGGCCATGTAGATCTCGCCGATGACACCCTCCCGCAGCTTTCGCATGCCTTCTTGCATGGCGGGATTGCTGCGCGACTGGGTGCCGTGCTGGACGATGCGCCGGTACTTGCGCGCCGCCTCGATCATCTTCCGGCCTTCCCAGATGGTGTGGGAAGCCGGTTTCTCCAGGAAGACGTCCTTGCCGGCCTGGCAGGCCCAGATGGTTCCCAGCGCGTGCCAGTGGTTGGGGGTGGAGTAGGAGATGGCGTCGATGGATGAATCGTCGAGCAGCTTGCGCAAGTCCACCACCAGCCGGGCCTTGCGGCCCGAGAGCTTTTCGTAGTAGGCGGCGTTCTCCTGCAACACCGTTTCGTCGATATCGCACAACGCCGCCACTTCCACATTCTCTTCCTTAACCAGTTCATGAAAGCAGCGAATGTGTTCCCGGCCGCGCCGCTTCAAACCCACCACGGCCACGCGGATGCGACTATTGGCGCCCAGGGCGGCCGCGGGCAGCAAGGAGAGAGATTGCACAAACTCGCGTCGGTTCGTGATCCGCATAAGTCGGGTCCGCTCCTCAGTAAATGAACTTCAGCCCAAGCTGGATGCGCCGCGGGTTGGCGCGCTCGCTCGTGATGGCGCCGAACGCCGTGCTGTAAGGGTCGGTGTTCGGGTTGGAGAATTGCGCGTGATTGAGCGCGTTGAGGAACTCGCCGCGGAACTGGAGCTTCATCCTCTCGTGGATGGTGGTGTTCTTGATCACCGACAGATCCCAGTTATTGATCCCGTCGGCGCGGACGCCGGAGAAACGCAGGGGAAAGGCCCGCAGGTTGTAGGCCAACTGATTCCTGGTGTTGCGCTCGAAGCCGGCCGCGGTGTTAAACCAGCGCTCGACGGTCCGCTGGCTGCGGTCGAGCGGGATGTTTTTCACGTCGCCGGTGAAGATGGCGTTGCCGAAGCCGAGGGCTTGGCCGGCCTGGCCCGCGTAAACACCTTGGGCCTGCCAGCCGCTCAGCAGCGCTCCGGCCAAGCCGCGCGCCCCGGATGCCCAGCGGCGTCCGCGCCCGAAGGGCAGCTCGTAGATTCCGCTGAGGGTGATGCGCTGCGGGTAATCCTGGTCCGAGATCGTGCGATAGGGCGCTGGATCGCCCGGGTTCAGGAACTCCGTCGCTTCCATCAGTTTCGACCAGGTGTACGCGGCCTGGAGCGTATAGCCTGCCGAGAACCGTTTCTCCGCTTTGAGCTGCAAGGAGTGATACCAGGAATAGCCCTCGTTGGTCGTGGTGGTGAGGGTGGTGAACTGTGGGAAGGCGGCGAGCAGGCTGTAGCGCGGGATCAGCGTGCCCGCCCGTGCGGTGCCGGGCAGCAGCGGGTAAAACGGATTGGGCAGGTTGGCGGTGAGATAGTTGATGGCGGAGTCGTCCCGCAGCGGGGAGCGGCTCAGGTAATGGATGGGCACCGCGTTCAGATCGCGCGTAGTTTCGATGTGCGTGCCCCGGTTGCCCACGTATCCGGCATCGATCACGATGCGGCGCGGAAACTCGTGCTGGAGGCTGAGCTGCCAGCGCTGCATGTACGGCGCCAGCGGCGCGGTGTTAATGAAGGTCACGGCCTGCCCGACGTAGGTCATCGCGCCCAGTTTGGCGCCGAGCGGCTCCTGGAATCCGGTGGGGAAGGGGTTGGCCAGCGTGGCGACGAAGGTCAGGCCGCCGTCCAGCGACGGGATCAGCGTGGTCTCCTGGCTGAAGCCGGTCTGGATGACGTCGCCCCGCCGCGTGCCCAGGAACCCGAAGAAGACCCCGTAGCCTCCCCGCAGGACCGTCCTGTCGGCCAGACTGTAAGCCAGGCCGATGCGCGGCATGAGGTTGTTGCTGTCGCGCTTCCAGAGCGTGCGCGGCAAACCGTTCACGCCCGCGAAGGTCAGCCCGCCGCGCACCCGGAACTGATCGGGCGGAACCTCCGGCGTCGGGCTCTTGGCGTAATTCGCCTTGACCTGGGCCTCGACGGGCAGCGCGGCCTGGTAGTCCAAGCCGCGGATGGTGCGGTTGAACCGCTCGGTGAGCGGGCCCTCCAGCTCGTAACGGAGCCCCAGGGTCAGCGTCAGCCGCCGCGCGATCTTCCAGTCGTCCTGAAAATACGGCGCCCAGACCGTAGATTCCTCCGCGTAGCTGTCCTGCCGCACGGCCCGGCCTCCGGTGGGCAGCCCCAGCAGGAGGGAGGCCAAGCCCTGGCCGATCGGCGCCGCGGGGGAGTTGTCGAGCGGCCCGACGGTCCAGGTGGTGCCGAAGTCGAGCTGGCCGGTGCAGGTGTTGTCGTTGCTGTACTGGTTCTCCCGGTAGATGCGGTATTCCAGGCCAAACTTCAGGCTGTGTGCGCCGATAACCTTGTCCAAGGCGGCGGTGAAGTTGTGCGTGTCAGTCGGCCGCCAGAGCGTCGAGATTGAAGTGCTCGCCAGTGGCCAGGGATAAGTGGCGGTGTAGCCGGCGATGGTGAAGCGGGGGAAGCGCCGGATGGCCGGATCGACGGCGGTGTTCCAGGACGCCGGAAAACCGAGCGTGGTCAGGTCGAAACCGATGGCCTCCTTCTTGCCATCGTAGGTGCGCACGTAGCGGTTGTAGCCGTAGCGCAGGTTCATCACGAAGGTCGGGCTGAAGCTGTAGACGTCGTCCAGAGCGGCGCCCCGAGAGAGAAAGTTGAACAGCCGCCCGGTGCTCACGTTCTTGAACCAGTCGTTGTACTTCATGTCGCTCTTGTAGACGTTGACGCGGCTGAAGACGCGGTGCCGGCTGCCGATGTGGTGGTCAAGGCGGAAGGCGTGGGTGTAATAAGTGGCGATCTCCGGCTCGTCCGGCATGGGGAGGTTGTTTTGTCCGTCGGCCGTGCCCTTGGCCGTGGGAAGAGCGTAAAGCTTCAGCAGGTTGCGGGCGATCGCGCTGATGCGTGCGGCCGGAATGAGGTTGCCGGCGAAAGGCTCGCTCTGGAAGCGTCCGCCGGCCACGGAACGGCGCGTGCTGGGATCGTATATTTGGTAGCGGCTCCCGAAGGCCAACAGCTCGGAAAAATCGCCCTCGCGCTGCTGGGCGGTCGGCACCGTGAGGGTCTGGCCGCGGGGCCGGTTGGCGTGGATGCCTTCGTAGCCGTACAGGTAGAAGGTGCGGTTGCGACCGTTGTACACCCGTGGGAGGACGACGGGGCCGGACGACATTCCGCCCCAGCGGTTGTAGCTGAAGTCGCCCCGCGGCCGGGCGGTGCGATTGGAGGAAAACAGGTTGGCGGTCAGCACGGGGTCCATCTTGCTGTAGTAGGCGGTGCCGTGGAGAGCGTTCCCGCCGGACTTCAGGCTGATGTTGACCACCCCGCCTTCGGTGTTTCCCACCGTGGCGTCGAAGCTGGCGGTCTGAACTTTGAACTCCGCCACCACGTCGGCGGGCGGCACCCAGGCGGCGATCACCTGGTTGCGGCTGTCGCCGGTGGAGGTGTTGGGCACCCCGTCCAGGATGACCTCGCTACGGTTGGAACGCGTGCCGTCCATTGTGTAGCCGACGATCGAGGTCGGCTCGAAGGGCCGGTCGCTGAACGACTCGGCCGCGGCATAGGCCACGCCGGGCGCAAGCTGAATCAAGGCGTAGGGCATCCCGTGGGGAATTGGCAGCTCGGCCACACGGCGGGAGTCTATCACCTGCCCCTGCGAGGCGGTGGCCGTCTCCAGCAGCGGGGTTTCCGCCGTCACCGTGACCGTCTCGCTGAGCTGGCCCAACTCCAGCAGGATGTTGACTTCCAGCCGGTCGTTGAGCCGTAGCTCGATCCCATCCCGCACGAACCGCTTGAAGCCGGTTTTCTCGGCGGTGATTTGGTACAAGCCCGGGATCAAGTAGGGCGCCTGATAGTTTCCTTGTTCGTTGGTTTCCACCGACGTGGTGATGCCGGTGGCGCTGTTAGTGATGCGGACGGAGACGCTGGGGATCAGCGCGTCGGTGCGGTCCGTGACGCGGCCCAGAATCGTCCCACGTGCTTCCTGCGACCAGCCAAGGGCCGGCGAGATCAGCAGCGCGATCCCGGCGGCCTGAAAATGACGAGTGAGCATAAACCTACCTCCCTGTTGCTTTCAGGGCGGGCGTTTCTAGCCCGCGGTCAGAACATGATGCGTACCCGCAACCAGATGGCGCGGGCCTTGGCCCGATCGGCGGCGCGGTCGGTGTTGAGCAGCGAAGACGTGCTGCCGAAGGCTGCCTGGCCCACCGTCAGCTCGCCCGTGTTGGCGCCGGGACTCCGGAAATTCGGGTGATTGAACACATTCATCGCGGCGACACTCAGCCACAGCTCTTTGCTCTCCAAGAAGCGGACCTTCTTCGTGAGACTCACGCTGGTATGCCAGAAGCCGGGGCCTACGAGGATGTTCCGGCCGGCGTTACCCAGAGCGTCGCGCGCCGGTTCTCGAAATGCCTCGGTGTTGAACCATCTGACCTGCGAACTGCCGGTCTGACGCGGCCCGTCGTTGCCGTTGCCGACGCGGTCGGGCCGGGCAGTCTGGCTGGCGCAGGTCATGGCGGTCAGCGGGTTCGATCCCACCCGGCAAGGGCTGAACCACTGGCCGCTGCCGCTGAACAGTTCCGCATCTAGTGTCCAACCGCTCACCAGGCGATCGCCCCGCGTGGGTAAGCTGCCCAGCAGGCGGCGCCCGCGGCCCAACGGCAGCTCCCAGATGGCGGAGGCGGTGAAGTTGTGCCGGCGGTGATACCCGACCACGCCGCGGTCCAGCGCGCGGTTGTTGGCGTCCGTACTGGTGGCTTTGGCGTCGTTGTCGTCCTGGTCCAGTACGTCGGAGATGTTCTTGCTGAACACGTAGCCGGCCTGGAACATCAGCCCTTTCTCGAGCCGCTTCCGGGCTTCGAGCTGAAGGCCGTGATAGACCTGGCTGCCGCCGTTCTCCAGGTAGCTGATGCTGCTGGAGAAGCCATTGGCGTAATAGGGCCGGGAAGCGTCGCTGTTAGGATTGCGCCGCTGGTTGATGTCGCGGGTGTAAATCAGGTTGGTGCTCTTGGTCCCGACGTACGAGGCGCGGAACGTGGCCTGCCACAACGCCTTTTCAAGCGAGAGGTTCCACTGCTGCACATAGGGATTGAACAGCCGCGGATTGAAGCCCCGGGCGGTGAGGCCGGTCGGCGCCTCGGCCTGTGTCAGTACAGGAAACGGGTTCGGGAACCGGAAGGCGGAGTCGGGAATCACGTTGGTCCTGGAATCCAGGCGCAGGTTGTCCCACACCAGGTTGCCTCGGCTGAGGAACCCGTCCTGGGCCAATTGTTCGTAGAGCCCTTCCCCGAGGATGTCGGTGAACTTGCCCCAGGCGCCGCGCACGACGAAAGTGGAAGAGTTGCGGGGACGCCAGGCGAATCCGATTCGCGGTGTGAAGTTGTTCTTGTCGGCGAAATGCAGGGTCCGCTCCGGCAGCCCTACCGCGGAGGCCTCCAGCACCGGCACCTTGGTGTACGTGGCAGCGAACGTGCTGTTGACCGGCGTGTTGGGCGCCGCCTTGATCAGCCCGCCCGTGGCCGGGTCGAGGTTGTACAGCCCGTTGTTCTTGTTGTAGATCGGGCCCTGGTAGTCCCAGCGCAGGCCCAGGTTCAGCGTCAGGTCCGGCCGGGCCTTGAAGTCATCCTGGAAGAACAGCCCGTAGTTGGTGCTGCGCATGTAGCGGGCCGGGTTGATGCCCACAACGGAAGTGCGCGAGGGAATACCCAGCAGGAAATCCGCATACGCCTGAGTCGAGTAAACGCCCTGAAACTGGAAGTTGCCGTGGACGCCGCTGGCGATGGTCACGTAATTGGGCTGCTCCCAGAAGATGTTGATTCCCCCCTTGAAGGTGTGCCGTTCCCGTATCCAGGACATGGTGTCGGTCATCTGGTAGCTGGCCGAGATGTTCTTGGTAGTGCCCCCCTGCGACAGGAGCTGCACCCCTGTGATGTTGATTACCGGAAAACCGCGGGTGTCAGGGGCTGGGAGAGCCGCTGGGAACTGAATTCCGGCGCGGCGCAGCACCTCCAGGCCGTTGTTCGGCCCGCCGCCCGGGTTGTTGTCCCGTGAGAAGCCCGCCCGGAACTCGTTCAACAGGTCGGCCCGGATGTTGAAGTTGTAGGAAACGACCCCGGTCCACAGCTTCCGCGTCGTGGCCCGGAATCCCATGGTGGGGAGCGAACTCTCATATTGGCGGTTGTCGAACTGGGTTCCTCCCACCCGGCTGTAGAGCCAGTGCCGGTCGCTGAGCTTGTGGTCAACGCGCAGGTCGAGAACTTCCTCGCGGGAGGTTCCCGTCGGCCCGCCGATCTGGTGGTTGTTGCTGACGGAGGTCGGCGTGCCGGCGTTCGGCAGTGGATAGTAGGTGTCCTGAAAGAACTTCGAGACCGGGCTGATCAGGCTGGCGGGGACGGTATTGTTCGGGAACGGCTGGCCGGTGAAAGGATTCCTGATCGAGGCGGCCAAAACCCCGTTCCGCATGTCCAGCGTGGGTACATTCGCCAGATAGTTCTGACTGCCCCGTTCCCGCTTGGATTGCCAGCTCAGGCTGAAAAAGGTCCGGTCCCGGCCATGGTACAGCTTGGGGACGCGGATCGGCCCGGAAATATTCCCCCCGAACATGTGGTAGAGCCTGGACGGCTTAATGATGGCGGTAGCCTCCCGCGCGTTCAGGCCGGGCGTGTTGTAGTAGTAATAGACGTCGCCCCGGACAGCGTTTCCTCCGCCCTTGGAGATCTGCTGGAACACGCCCGGCGAGGCGTACTCGGCCGAGTTGTTGACGGCCAGGATCTTGACTTCCTGGAGGGCCTCGCTGCTCATTACCGAGGAACCGGCGGGCCCTCCGGCGCCCAGGGGCGCCGAGATGCCGTCGATCTGGAACTCAGCCTGATTGTAGTAGGCGCCGCCCATGCTGTAGCGCGTGCCGCTGTTGGTGTTCTGCACAAGCGGGTTCAGGCGCATCAGTGTCCAGGGCCGCTGGTTCTCAGTGGTGGGGCTAAGGAAGTGCACCTCGCCGCCCGCCACCGTGCCGCTGATGGAGGAGACCTCCGTTTCGACCAGGCCAGGTGTGAATGTGACCGTAACGGTCTCGGTGAGGGCCCCCAACTCCATGGCCGCGTCTACACGGACCGCTTGGCGGGCGCCCAAGGCTATGTCCGCTTTGACGAAGGTCTTAAACCCTTCGCGCCTCAATTCAAGCCGGTACGTCCCGGGCACCAGGTTCGGGAACTCGTACAGCCCCGCCTCGTTGGTAGCGCCCTGACGGGTGATGTTGGTTTCCTGGTGGGTCAGCGTCACCTGGGCGCCGGGCATTAGCGCGCCGTTCGGGTCGGTGACGGCGCCCAGAATCGTGCCAAAAGTCGATTGCGCCAGCAACGGGCCGCCGGTCAACACCGCGCCCAGCAGGACTGCACACGCCATAGCGGCGGGGACTGAGAAGCTGTGAAAGAAGCGGGCCACCACTCGAGCAGACAGGCAGAACTGCCTGTCCCACGCTGCAAACAGAGCACTTAGCCACCTGTGGGACAGGCGGTTTCGCCTGTGCGCCGATTTTTTCACAGCTTCTGAGGGACTGCGCATGGTTTGAAACCTCCTCTGGAGGGAACCATACACCAGAACAGGGCGGCGGCCAAGTTTCCTGGGGCGGGTTAACCGTTGGTGTAACGTTACCGGTGCGCCAAGCCGACCCTGCGCACCACCTGGGCAAGACGCGGATCCGTCCGCAGGCGGTCGAAGAGGGGGTCCACGTTGAGCCACGCCAGCCACCCGTCGCGCTCCTGGCAGGCGCGCTCCAATTCCCGGAAGGCCTGGTCATTCTGCTTCAGACCGATGTGGACCAATACTCGGCTCATGGGCGACACGTACTCCCGCCGCGACCGGGCTTCGAGTTCCTCCAGAATCTTCCGGGCCTCTGCCTGCTGGTCTAGCACGCCGTGGCAGAGTCCCAGCCCGCCCAGGATCAGGGGGTTACCGCCCGGCAGGCTCCGGGCCTTGAGCAGGGCAGTGAGGGCTTCCTGGTCCTTTGCCTGGGCCAGATAGGCCATGCCGAGATGGAGATAGCCGGAGGGGAAATCTGGCTCAAACTCCAGCGCCTGGCGGTACTCGCGAATCGCATCGTCGTAACGCCGCATCGAGTACAGGGTGCGTCCCAGATCCCGGCTGATGGCCCGGGAAAGGGGATCAAGCGCCTGGGCCTGCCGCATCTGGGCGAGGGCCTCCTCCAGCCTGCCGGTGGCGCGGAGGTAGCCTGCGTACCAGTGGCGGGCCGTCGTGCAGTTGGAGTTCAACTCCAGCGCGCGCCGGTAGTCTTGCCCGGCGCCCGGCCAGTCCCACTCGTAGAACGACTTCACAAAGCCGAGCGAGGCATAGGCCTCTGCCAAGGTATCGTCGAATTGGAGCGCGCGCTGGGCCGCCGCTCTGGCCTTGGGCATGACCTCGCGCGCCGGCGAGACGCCGTAAGAGGCCAGCAGGGCGTAGGACTCCGCCAGGCCGGCATAGGCCAGGGCGTAGCCAGGGTCCTCTGCCAGCGCTTGCTGGAAGTGCTCAATGGACTTCCTGAGACCCTCCTCGGTACGCTTGCTCCACTGGTAGCGCCCCTTGAGATAGTCCTCATAAGTCTTCGGGTTGATCGGGCGCGCCACCGTCAGCCAGCGCTGCTCGCGGGGATCAAGCCGCCCTTTGATGCCCTCAGCAATGGCCCGGGCCACTTCTTTCTGCAAGGTGAGCACGTCACGCAGGTCGCGCTCGTAGCTCTGGGCCCACAGGTGCCGGTCGGTAGCGGCCTCGATCAACTGCGCGGAAATCCTCACGCGCTCGCCCGCCCGGTTCAGGGAGCCCTCGACCACGTAGGCGACCTGCAACTCGCGGGCGATCTCCGGAAGGCGTTTCCGGACCTGCTTGTAATGCATGGCGGAGGTGCGGGAGATCACGCGCAGGCCGCCGAGGCTGGCCAAATCGCCAATGATCGCATCGGTCATGCCGTCGGCGAAGAAGTCCTGGCTGGGGTCGCCGGAGAGGTTGGCCAGGGGCAACACCGCCACGGACGGGGGCTGCGGCGCCGCAGCCGGGGGCCGCCACATCCGGGTGACCGCCAAGTAGGCGAACAGCCCGGCCAGCGTCAGCGCGCCGGCCAGTGCCACTGACCGCGCACGGCGTCCCACGCCGGGCCGGGCAACGCGCGGGCGGGTGCGGAAAACCGGCGCATAGCGGCCCTTGGGGAACTCGATCAGAACCGGATCGCCCGCTCCGTCGGTCTCGTAGTACTTTCTCAGCCGGGAGCGCAGCCGGTGCGCCTCCACACGCACCAAGGGGTCGAGACGCGGATCAAAATCCTCGCCTTTGTCGAAGACCTGAAGGCCGAGGATGTATTCTTTGATCTGATCCGCTTGACCGGCGAGGGCCTGTTCGACCGTGTATCGCAGCAGGCGGCTCAGGCGGCCGGCGTGCGCGAACGTCCTGCTGGTCAGGATGCGGTGGAGCTGCGCCTGAATGGCTTCCGGCGATGCGAACTGCTCGCTCACGGGCTGGGGACCCGAGAGTATTCTACTCCGGAACCGGCCGGTGGAGGGGAGGCTCCATACCAGCACGCAGCGTTCCCCCACAGGCCGTGCTGCCCCGCCCGTTCCGAGATCTCTTGCGGCCGCGCCACGGCGGGGAACGCCTACCCAGCCTGGGCCGCCGGCGCGGACGTCAAGGCCCTGTCCAGGGAGACGGCGCCGGCGCCTCTCAGGATCACCAGCACAGCCATGGCGATCACCAGCAGGTGATACTCATAGCCTTCACCCTTCTGGGTGCCGAACCAGTTCATGAAAAAACCGAACTGATGATGAACCAGGGCGATCGCTACCACCATGTTTACCGCAATGCCAAGAGCCGCAACGCGCGACAGCAGACCCACCATCAGCCCCAGGCCGCCGAAAAACTCCGCGGCAATCGCCAGGAACGCCAGCACAGCAGGAATATGCATGGTTTCCGTGAAGAAGCTCATGGTCCCGCTGAAACCAGAGCCCCCGAACCAGCCCAGCATCTTCTGCGCGCCATGCGCGAAAAAGACGACGCCCAGCGCCACTCGCAGGACCGCCGTGGCGGCGTCATTCTCCGTGCAGATGAGTTTTCGGAACATCGTATGTCCTCCCCTATCTGTTATTCCCCACCCGGATGACTTGAGTATACCAGTGTCCTGCCCCCGGCTACCGCGTCAGGTCCGAGTCGGGCTCGGTGGCCTCGCTAGCGAAGACAACTTCGCCGTGCGCCATGCCGACCGTGACCTTGTCGCCGGGCTGGAAGGGGCCACGCCTGCCGCCGTCTAAAAATGTGGATAGCATCATCTTCCGCCTCCTGAGCGGCTCCCCAAGCTGGGCTACACTGGAGGACACGTGCCGAGATGCGGGCGATGAGCGCGGTGATATTCCTGGCCAGCGCAGTCTTCCTCCTCTACGTGGTGATCGGTTATCCTCTGCTGCTGGCCCTCTGGGCGAGGCGGCGGCCCCGAGAGCTCCTCAAACGGCTGGAGCACAGGACCGTTTCCGTGCTGTTGCCGGTGCGCAACGGCGAGCCGTGGATCCGCCGCAAACTCGAGTCCGTGCTGGGGCTGAACTACCCGCGCGAGCTGATGCAGATTCTGGTGATCTCGGATGGCTCGACCGATCGCACCGAGGGCATCGTGGAGGAGTTCGCCGCGCAGGGCGTCGAGCTGCTTCGGATCCCGGCCGGCGGCAAGGCCGTGGCCCTCAACCGGGGCCTGGAGCGCGCTCGGGGAGAGATCCTGTTTTTCACCGACGTGCGCCAACCCCTGGATCCGGAGTGCTTGAATCACCTGGTGGCCTGTTTCGCCGATCCCGAGGTGGGCGTGGTGACCGGAGAGCTCATCGTTCTGAGGGGCGACCGTCAGGAAGAAGCCAGCGTAGGACTGTACTGGGAGTACGAGAAGTGGATCCGCCGCCAGTTGAACCGGCTCGGCTCGCTGCTGGTGGTCACGGGGTGCGTTTATGCGATGCGGCGCGCCCTGGTTGTTCCTCTCCCTGCGGGTACCCTGGCTGATGACGCTGTGCTGCCCGCAGCCGCGTTGCTGCGGGGCTACCGGATCGTCTTTGAGGAGCGGGCCCGGGCCTACGACTTCCCGACCCGGCTGGACACCGAGTTCCGCCGCAAGACGCGGACGCTGGCGGGGTTGTTCCAACTCGTCCGCTTCCACCCGGCCCTGCTGGGCCCCGCCAACCGGAGGTGGTTTCACTTCTACTCCTACAAACTCTCGCGGCTGATCCTGCCCTATGCCTGGCTGGCCATACTGGTTTTCAGTTTCGGGTTGCCGGGAGGGTGGAAGGCCTGGAGCCTGGGAGTGCAGGCTCTGTTCTACCTGCTGGCGCTGTTGGACCCGCTCGTCCCCGAACCCTGGCTCCTGAAGCGGATCTCCTCGGCCAGCCGAACCTTTGTGGTCTGGATGCTGGCGGCGCTGTGTTCCGCCGCGGTGTTATTCCTGCCCCCCGAGAAGCTCTGGAAGGCCCCCTCGGCCGGCCCGCCGCATGGCGGCCTGCCCGGCGGTTAGCCGCTCACAACACGCTGTGCAGGACGATGTAGGCATCCAGGGGCGGAGAGATGTGCTTGATGTAGTACAGATCGTATTCCAGGGTGACCTGTGCGTCCGGAGGCTCCGAGCAGCCCTTGCGATTGATTTGCTCCCAGCCGGTGATGCCGGGTTTCACGCAATGGCGCTGCCGGTAGTAGGGGAGCCACTGGGATAAGATCCGGGCGTATTCCAGCCGTTCCGGGCGAGGGCCGATCAACGACATCTCCCCGCGGAGGACGTTGAACAACTGGGGCAACCGGTCCAAGCGCAGCCGCTCCAGCCAGCGGCCCAGCCGGGTGGGGCGGAACCCTGCGCCTCCGTCCAGCTCAGTTGCCTGCCGGCAACGAAAGGTAAACAGGATGAAGGGCAGGCCTTCAAAACCCACGCAGGTACGCCGCTCGAAGACCGGACCGGGAGAAGTGAGCTTGATGGCCGCCGCCAGAAGCCCCACCAGCGGCAACGACACCACGATGGCCGCCAGCCCGAACAGGTTGGTGTACACCGACTGGAGGGCCACGCTGCCGGGGCGCGAGCCCAGTTGTGCGTGATAGAGCAGGTGCCACGGCCGCAGGTGCCGGACGGCGACGCGGTGCAGGAGCGCCTCGTAGAAATCCGCGGCCGATTCCACCTGCACTCCGGCCAGCCGCAGGTGGAACAGCTTGCGGACCGGCAGGCGGTCGTAGTGGTCGGGAGCGCCGACCACGATGCGATCCGGGCGCACGGTGGTGACAATCTCCGCGGCCTGGCCGAAGGAACCGAGGACAGCTTCGCCGGCCAGGGAGTGGCCCACCGCCACTGCGTCGTCGAGGAAGCCGATCGGCACGCATTGGGACCGGGAAGGGCCGAGCTCTCTCAAGCGGCCGGCAATGTCCCGGACCACCGGGTCCGCCCCCATGAACAGCACCTTGTGAAGCACGAAAGGGTTCCAGACCACCGCCGCGTAAAGTAGCCGCCAGGCGAACCAAGCCGTGATCGAGAGGAGTCCCCACAGCGTGACTACCGGCAGCGATGGGGCCCACGCCGGAGCCAGGTAGACGATAAGGGCGGCCACCAGAAAGGCGATTCCGAGGGCCGAGCCGATCCGGACGAGCAACTCGATTTTAGAGCGAGGTCGCGGACACGTGTAGAGACCATCCCAGGCAAGCCAGAACTGAGCGGCGAGCGTGAGCGCGCTCAGGAACCACCAGGCTTCCTCCTCGATCATCTCCGGGAAGAATTCGAAGCCAAAGTCGATGTAGGTGGCCAGCAGGTAACATGCGGCCGAGAGCAAAGACTCGGAGACGAACAGGCTCACGGCCCGGGGGGTGTTGCCGGTGGCCGGGGCGGGGGCGCGCGGGACGGAGGCCATGCTTCACCGGGGGCTGGAGCAAGAGTGTAGCATGCGTCTCCGCCTCAACCGGCCGGCGGCACGGGAGCAGAGGCGGGGGAGGAAGACAACGTGGCCGCCTCGGGGGAGGGCAGCTTCGCAGCCAGGGTGGCGCGCAACGTGTCCGCCAAGGCCGAGACGACGACTGGCGGCAGCAAGGAGCCGAACTCGTGCCGGAGCTCGATGAAGTCCCCGGGGTCCAAGGGGACCCGCAGACTCCAGCACTGGTTGGCGGGAACCGGACCGAGTGCCTCCTCCTGGCACTCCCCCTGGAGTTGCAGGCGGACGAAGCAGAACCCAAGGTCCCGGCTAGCCTAACTTTCGCAGTTCGAGGCACATGACCCTTTGTTTTCAATGGCGATACCCCCTAGGTCTGCACTACAAACGCAGGCCCACCGGC
>Ga0315312_1002094_pt1 | contig 14253 bp, 7 predicted proteins | sample TDP7_MG_FD_203629 | JGI IMG/M metagenome (GOLD analysis project Ga0315312, IMG submission 203629) | Freshwater sediment microbial communities from Lake Towuti, South Sulawesi, Indonesia - TDP7 | ecosystem: Environmental > Aquatic > Freshwater > Lake > Sediment | place: Indonesia: South Sulawesi... | reverse complement strand
CAACCCCCTTCAAAATCTCCTCATTCTCACTTTGGAAATCCGGTGCATCCTGCGAGTATGGCGCCTCGGCGCCACTCGTACACCGGGATGATTTTCACCGTCTCCAGCTCCGCCCCCACAACCCGCACCGTCCACTACCCTTTCCCTATCCTGTTCTCGCTGCCGTCTCTCGCCCCGCCAAGATATTCCATCTTTTCGGCGTACCTCTTCGTTACACCCGAGGTGTCCGTGATCAACAACGTACTCGACAAATCAGTTGGGGGGATTGGTTCAAGAATCCTCTCTTCGTGTACGAACCTGACGACACGCTGCCTGGCTCCAACCACTTTGAGAACTTGCGCTCCTATAACTTCGGCAGTGCGATGCGGCTCGCACAACCATACGGTACCGTGGGCTCTGTCTGAGAAGGCAGGATGATGGGCGTCCGCATCGGATTCCCGACGATCGAGCGATTTCCCCCGAGTACAGCCCTGATGACACGCCGGACACCGTGGAAAAGGAAGCGCTCAGCCCAGCCGCATGCGCTTTTGCGGACATCAGCATTCCGCGAGTCCAAGCATTTTCTCCCATCTTCTCGGCCGATCAGCGGGGATTCTCCGCCTGAAATGCGTTTCTGGGGTTTCAGGGAGAGTGGTGGAGGTCAAAGGGGAAAATACCTTTTGCGAACTCGTAGCTGAAGATAAAAGCGTCGGTTACGAATCCGCTCGGTGCTACGGGTAGGGTGCTCCGATTTTTGGTCCTCAGAAGACACATCTAATCGCCTATGAATTCGTGCTTCTCAAGCAAGAAGAACTCTGTCATTCTGCCTGACAGGCGAGCACTCTGTGCCGGCCCGTCGTCTCCACCATTCGTTGGTCTTTGCAACCCATTATGCTGGCTTCGGCCCGAACGATTAGAGCGGCAGGGACTGAAGCCATGAGCATTGCGGCAGAATGTGGTCGTGCGCATTCAGCCGAACTGCTTGTTGCCAAAGGCACGCAATGAATGGCCTTTCCCGAAGACTTGTTAGGAGAGGCTCGGGACGCTATACTGACTTAGAGGCGGGATGAGAACGCCGGTGTCCGAACGGGGCCGGCAGGCCTGCTGGACATTCTGACGTAAAGGAGACTACCACCGTGAAAAAGAGCATGAGTCGTCGCAGTTTTCTTTCGAAAGCCGCTTTGGGCGGCGTGGGCCTGCTCATTCTAAAAGACAGCCGGTCCGCCCGCGGCGTACCTGCCAACGAGAAGATCAACGTCGCTCTTATCGGCGTCGGGGGCCGCGGTACATGGTTCGTTGACACCATACCGAGGATGGAAAACGTAGTCGCCATCTGCGATGTCAACGACCGGAAGGTCGCCGAGGCCCATAAGCGGTGGGCGGGTCTGGCCGAGCGCTTCGCGGTTTCACCACAGGAATGGGAACGGTCGGCAGCCCCGGCCTTCCGCCGGCTGGCTGACGAAAAGGTTTTGGCGTTTCAGGACTTCCGCAAGATGCTCGATAAGGTAGGAAAGCAGATTGACGCGGTCATCATCGCCACTCCCGACCACACCCACGCTGTCGCATCGGCTGCCGCCATCCTCGCAGGCAAACACGTTTTCTGCGAGAAACCTTTAACGCGAACGGTACACGAGTCCCGCGTCCTGACGAAATTAGCCAGGAACCAAAAGGTAGCGACGTCCATGGGCAACCAGGGAACTGCGGCCGGCCCGTTCCGTCGCGCGCTCGAGCTCATCCGCGATGGCACAATCGGACAGATCAAAGAAGTACACGTCTGGAACTCCGAGGGTGGTGCTGACCGGAAGGAGCCGCCCAAGGGCAGCCAACCTGTCCCCGATTACTTGAACTGGGACTTGTGGCTTGGTCCCGCATCGCTCCGGCCGTATCATCCTGAATGGATGATCCGCAACCTCTGGCGTGATTTCGGCACCTGCCAACTTGGCAACTGGGCCAGCCATAGCGCCAACCTCGCCTTCATGGCGCTGAAGGTCCATGAGCTGTGGCAGGCTGATCCAACGGGGCAGCCGAGGCCGCTCATCCGCTTCGAGGCGAAGTGTTCGGGGATCAACCGTCTCTCGTTTCCCCGCTGGGAAGTTGTTCGCTGGGAGGTCCCTGCGCGCGCCGAGTTCCCTCCAATCACGTTCACCTGGCACAACGGGGCCGCTCCCGGCAGTCGAGACCTTCTCGAAGGCCTCATTGGCGAAGGTCTGGATTGGGGCGACAAGAAAGAGAAAAAGTACGCGGATTATGCCGGCGCGGTGATCGTCGGCACGAAGGGCAGAATCCACGCGACCGGCCACAACGCGACATTCCGGCTGCTGCCCGAGGACGACTTCAAGGGTGTCTCCAGAGATGCTCCAAAGACGGTGGATGCCTCGCGCGGCCACGAGATGGACTGGTTCATTGCCTGCCGGGGCGGCAAGCCCGCCTGGGCAAGATTCGAATATGCTGCCCCGCTGACGGAGTTCCTCATGCTTGGCAATGTTGCGACTCAGGTCGAGGGCTGCCTTGAATTCGACCCTGTGGAGTGCAAAGTCCTCAATAATGCGGAGGCGGATAGCCTCCTGCGCAGCAAATACCGGGAAGGATGGTCATTGTGAAGAGGGAATGATTATGAAATGGAAATTCTTAGCAGTGAAGGCTCTCATGGTGGCGGCTCTTCCGGCGACCCTTTTAGCCGGTCAGCCCGCAAGGTCGCCCGAAGGCATTCCGAAGCATCAAGAAGATCAAATCCGTGCTTCCGTTCCCGAGAAGGCGCGCATCGTGGCCAAGAGAAAACGCCGGGTGCTCATCTGGAGCACGCCATCCCATCTCATGGACAAGGATCCCCATAAGGGTTACTGTGTCCCCTACGGTCTGTGTGCCATGCGTATCATAGGTGAGAAGACCGGCGCCTTCGAGCCTGTTGTGAGCGATGACATCGCACTGTTCCTGTCCGAGAACATCCGGCAATTCGATGCCATTGTGATGAACAATAGCTGCGGGCCGTGGATCACCCCGAGCGACGCCGCGATGGAGACCCTGAAGGTGTATGGCGAAACCAAACAGGCCGTCGAGAAGATACTCCGCCAGAGCCTCCTCGACTACGTTGGAAATGGTGGTGGGATCGTCGCCTACCACTTCGCCATCGCCGCAAACGCCCATTGGCCAGAATTCCGTGAGCTTTTTGGAGCCACTTTCACGGGCCACCCCTGGAACGAAGAGGTTGCAGTACTGGTCGAGGAGCCAAGTCATCCGCTCGTGGCAGCCTTCGGCGGGAAGGACTTCTGCATCGCCGACGAGATATATCAGTTCGGCCCTCCCTACAACCGGGATAAGCTCCGCATCCTTCTTTCGCTTGATACCGAGCGCACCAACATGGGCGTCAAGTGGATTCAGAGGGAGGATAACGACTTCGCTCAGGCCTGGGTGAAGTCCTTTGGCAAGGGACGCATTTTCTACGCGGGCTTCGGGCATCGCACAGAAATCTGGTGGAATCCGGCAATACTCCAGTTCTACCTGGACGCTATCCAGTTTGCGGTGGGAGACCTGGAGGCGCCTACGGAGCCGAGGGACTCCGCTCCGGTCCACCGTGCGCCGGGGCCGACGCCGCCGGACGTCCGCGAGTCGAAGATGAAGGCCCACCAGGTCCCCTTCCCCACCGAGGAGCAGATTAAACGGGTCGAGGACGCAGCACCGGAAATTGCACTGGCAAAGCCCGTCAAGCCCCGCCGAGTGCTCGTCTGGGGTCACACCTGGACACACGCTCCCAACCCGTTTGCGGAGAAAGCGGTCGAGATTCTCGGTAAGAAGAGCGGAGCCTTCCAAGTTGTCGTCAGCGACGACCCGAGGCTCCTGTTAGGAGATCGCCTGCCACAATTCGACGCTCTTGTCCTTAACAACATTCACGAAGCTGAGCCTTTTCTTCCGGAGGAATTCAACAAACTCGACCCCGATAGGCAAGCTGCCGCCAGGAAGTTTGACCAGGCAGTCAAGGAAAGTATCGTCGAGTACGTTCGCGGTGGCAAGGGGCTGGTCGGCATCCATGCCGCCACGGCCGCCCTCCAGAACTGGCCCGAGTACGGCAACCTGATAGGGGGCTATTATGGTAGCCATATCCATCAGGAGGTGACCATCAAACTCGATGATCCTGCACACCCCATCAACGCCTGTTTCGAAGGGAAGCCATTCAGAATAATGGACGAGGTGTATATCTTCGGTGCACCTTACTCCCGGAAGAACCTGCGGGTCATCGCCAGCCTTGACTTGAGCCAGATGGCGGACCCGGAGAAGCGCCCCGACAGGGATTACGCCGTCTCATGGGTCAGGAGCTATGGCAAGGGCCGCGTCTTCTACACGACCCTGGGCCATGAACCGAAGACGTACTGGAACCCTCTTTTTCTGCGGCACCTCCTCGCCGGAATCCAGTTTGTCATGGGGGACATAGAGGGACAGACAGCCCCGACCACGAAGTGACTCCTTACAACTATCCAGGGTCGCCAGAGCAAAAAACTCGATGACTTGCGCGCAAGTGGGCCGGCAAGAGAGGTTAATCAGGAAAAGGCAGCACCTCTGGTCAGGGAAATCATAACGCCGCCCCCATAATCTCCGCGCAACGACGGAACTCGAAAGCACACGGTGGAGGCAAGCGGTTTACTGAGCCTGTGCGACGAGCAGACGCCATGAAGCATCAGTATTCGAAATGACCCGGTCCCTGCGGGCGAAATGACAAAAACGCGACTATCCGGCGCTGCAGCCATCAATCACATGAGCCGACTTTCGTCCTTGCGACCCAGAACCCAATCGAGCTTGAGGGGACTTATCCGCTCCCGGAGGCTCAGCTCGATAGATTCATGTTCAGCGTCAAGGTTGACTACCCGAGCGAGGAGGAAGAGCTTGAGATAGTCAAGACGACGACCACGTCTTTCCAGCCCGACCTCCACAGAGTTCTTTCCGGCCAGGAAATCATCGAGCTTCAGAAAATTGTCCTGCGGACTCCAGTCCCCGACCACGTTTATAAGTACGCGTTGAAGCTCGCTCGGACCACGCGGCCGCGAAGGGAAGGCTCGCCCGATTTCATAGACGCCTGGGTGAGCTGGGGTGCCGGCCCGCGAGCCACCCAGTATCTCATCCTCGGCGCAAAAGCCAGGGCTATCCTCTATGGTAGATATTGCGCCCTCGTTGAGGACATCCGCGCCGTCGCCTCTCCCGTCATGCGACACCGCATAGTCACCAACTTCAACGCCGAGTCCGAAGGAATAGGCACAGACCACATCATCGAGCGCCTTGTGAAATCGGTCCCCGCCAGAAAAGACGAAAAGCCGATCAAGGTTCAGCCGCCGCGGCGCCTCCTTCGCGACCTTTGCCCTCAAAACAGGCCCCGCAGTCCGAACACCCGAAGATTGCAGCCTTGGACTGCGGTAGCTTGCTGCCGCCTTGCAGTTGGGGAGCGAAGCTCCCGCCTTGGTGCGTTCGACAGGCGTCCAGGGGCCCAGGACAGACCTGGCCGCCTCGAGATAATTCGTTGACGACCATAAGGCGGGGCGGGATGCTACGAAGCACCACTCTCTGCGCATTCTGCGCTCTCTGTGGTCAATCCCTCCCACGACTGAAACATTACATCCAACCGGACATTCTGATTGACACACCGTCTGTACCCCCTTACTATGGCCGCCGCAGTAGATGGAATAATATCCTCAATACTCGTGGGGGCGGTGTCTCACACCAACTGCGCGGAGAATGACACCGTCCACACCACTGCCGAAAGGGGGGCCTCCACAATGAACCTCCGAACACTTCGCTGTGCCATGTCAGTCTTTCTTTTGGTATCCCTCAGCTCAGGCCTAATTGCCGCCGAGTGGTATGTGGCGCCTGCGCCACTGGGAAACGACAGCAATGCCGGCACGAATGAGTCTCCGTTTGCGACGGTTCAGCGGGGTATTGACGCCTCGTCCGATGGCGACACCGTAATTGTCGCGCAGGGGACATACGTCGAGAAGATCCACTTCAACGGCAAAAACACCGTCCTCACGAGCGCCGATCCCCTCGACCCCGGTGTGGTGGGGAGTACCATCATTGACGGGAACAGAGCGGGTTCCGTCGTCACGTTCTCCGGCACGGAAACCGAAGCGTGCATCCTCTCCGGCTTCACAATCCGGAATGGCGAGGCTGACTTGGGCGGCGGAATCTGCGGGGGAGCAGACCCCAACCGCACCCACGCCACGATCCGGAACAACATGATAGGAGCGAACCGGGCAGTGGAATCTGGCGGCGGGCTGTACGGGTGCGACGGCACGATCCGGAACAACACCATCGCAGGCAACTTGGCTTCGCGGGGCGGCGGGCTGAACCTGTGCAACGGCACCATCGAGGACAACACAATAACGGCAAACTCGGCATACTCGGCTGGCGGGCTGCGTCAGTGCGACGGCATCATCCAGAACAACATCATCAGTGGTAACTCGGCTTCGTGGGGCGGGGGGCTGTACTACTGCAACGGCATCATGCGCAGCAACACGATAACAGGCAACTTCGCTACGTGGGGCGGCGGGCTCTATGAGTGCCAGGGCGCGATCCAGAGCAACACGATAAGCAGCAACACCGCGAGCATATACGGCGGCGGACTGGTTTTTTGCAACGGCACGATCCAGAGCAACATCATAAGGGGGAACCTGGCGCAGGAGGGCGCCGGACTGGCCTCCTGCCATGGCACGACCCACAGCAACACGATAACCACTAACACCGCGGGAGCATACGGCGGCGGGCTGGCTTACTGCGAGGGGACCGCCCGCAACTGCATTATATGGGGCAACACAGCCCTGACAGGGCCGCAGGTTTATGAGTCGAACATGCCCACCTATTCTTGCATCCAAGAGTGGAGCGGAGGAGGCGAAGGGAACATGGCGTCACAACCCGAGTTCCTTGACCCGAACGCAGCCGACTACCGCCTGCAAGCGGGCTCTCCGTGTATAGATGCCGGTTACAACGACCCGGCCCTCCCGGCCACGGACATTGCAGGGATGCACAGGATCATGTTCGGCGGAAAGAGCCTGACTGTTGACATGGGGGCGTACGAGTATTACGTCAACGCCCTTTCGCCCGAACTCGGCGGCAACGCCGTCCTCACCTGGAGCAGCCTCGCAGGGAAAACCTATTCAGTTCTCTGCTGCAGCGACCTGGTCACCTGGCAGACCGCTGCCGAAACCGTCCCCTCCCTCGGCGACACCACAACCACGTGGACCGACACGACCGCCCCCTTCCTGTCTCCCTCCGTCCGAACGCGGTATTACAGGACCGTCGAGAAATAGGGTAACTACCCAGTCTTGGAGGGGCCAAGGAACTCACCGCAGAGCACGCAGAGGGCGCAGAGAATCTCCGTTTCTGGCATCCCGCCTTCGGCGGGACCCGTGGAAGATCATGGGCAAGATGCCCATGCCGCCTCAAAACGCGCTCTCTCCGTGTACTCTGCGCTGCAAATGGCCGCTACGCGGTAGGCTGGCAGGGCTCTCGCAAAGCCGCGAGGGCCGCAAAGGACCAAGCCCCGTGCATCCTTGGCGCCTCGCCACCTTGGCGCCTTTGCGAGAGACCTTATGCGGCAATCTGTTCGTGGGTCCCTGCGCGAGAAGAAGCTTCGAGCCGCCGCGTTTCTCTCGGAACCTCACAGCCAAATGGGTGTCTAATCTTAAAGGAGCCACAAGGGAGGAGTGTGCCTTGTCTCAAACGCCCTACACATGGAGAAACCACGATGAAGAAAAACCCAGTGGCGCTTTCAGCTTTCCTGTTCGCCTTGCTTGTGTGCGCCGCGGCGTTCCCCCTGTACAGCATCTATTCCCCTGGGATTCCGGTGGAGCAACAGCCGGACTGGCCGGCGGGCCTCGCGGATTTGCTCAACTGTCCCAACCACGTTTACGGGTATGCGGGGGGGTATGCTCCCGCACTGTACGACCGCCTCTTCTTCGCTGGGGACGCGGAGGATTTCAACGACTTCATCGAGCGATACGCCAGGATCCAGGGGATGGCGCACAAGCTTCTTCTGCACCCGGGCCGGGGCGAATTCGACTGGCAAATCTCAGTGTGCCCGAATGTGCGAGACCTCAATGGAGTGCTGGAGCTGTGGGTTGGCGGGGAGGTCGAACTCGACAAGGTTATCGTCCCGCCGAAAGTGCAAGTCTCAGCAGCAGGCCCGGACGAGAACATTGCAGAATTCATCCGCAAAATTGAGGCAAGGCGCTCTGGAAAAGGAGAGCCAAAGGGGCCCCCTCCTCCGCCCCAGCCGGCGCTGAAAAACGGCAAGCTGTTCAAATCAAGCAGGGTGCTCTATGGAAAGGCAGCTCTGACACAAGACAGCTCGCGGCTTCTATCGGTAACTCTCGACGAGTCCGGCGGAACGCGCACGGGGTACGACCTTCTCTATGCCGACCTGAATTTCGACGGAAGGTTCGACGAGTCGGAGAAATCCACAGCCAGTGTCATGAACAGGCACGGAACCTGGCTGGCCTCTTCGTCCTTTCCAGCTATCGCTCTGGGTGTCCCTTTCAACGAGAGCGCGAGGAAAGTCCCGGATTCCTGCCGCGTTACAATCGGCTACCTCCAGTATCCGCGGTACGGCGTGGGAGAAGAGATCTCTGTTACCGCCCGATTCAAATTAAACGGGAGAGACACGGAGTGGGAATTCGCCTTCACCGGAGGAGTCAAGCCCGCAAAGAGCCTGGAAAAGGCTTCCGTTTGGACAGTCGGCGAGAAGCCGACGCTGGAGGCGTTTGCCAGGCCGGATGGCTACATCAAGGGGAACCTGGGCCTTGGACTGAATTTCGCCGCCGGACAGAACAAGCTCGAATGCTGGAAGGGAGGGCAGCCGGTGAAGGCTCAAGCGGAAATCAAAAAGCTGGATGGCGTGGTCGTGCACCGTGGCGAAGCCACGCCGGACAGATTCAGCTTCGGCTGAGGCGGCCTGGCCCGGTATTCCGTGAGGATACCACCCGGAGATTATGTTGTGGAAGTCAGCCTTGACACGGGTCCGCTCGCCGGTTTGCTGAAAAGCTCCATCAACATAAACTTCGACGGGGAGAACGTGACACCATGAAAAGAGCCGCGGCTATGCTCTCGGTGGTGTTGACTGCCCTGGTCTGGTGCAGCGGGCTTTGCCCGGCGGCTTGAGATCGGCTTTCCGCCCATAGGATTCGTCCACACGTTGCCACGGGAATAAAGCCGCAGCGCTTGTGATGAGCCCGTCGCGCCCGCTAAGATTTCACGGACGCCCTGCGAGCCTCCAGAATCCCGGAACATAGAATAGCCACGCATCTGGATTCTTCTGGCGATGACTAACGTGGGGAGCCGATGCGAACGGCGGGGCCCGCCGACGAAAGACCTTCCTGTGACGGTTCGCAAATTCCGGTTTACGGAATGACATTCACCCGGTAAAAGCGCCGCCTCGGAGGAACCGTCGCAGAATCAGACAATTCGGCAGTCTCGGCCTGAGCGGTAACCGGTGCTCCCAGCAGATGCCATGCGCAGAGGTCGTCCGAATAACAGACGCGATAGCGTCTCCCGGCCACACTGCTCCAGCACAGGACGGTGCCGGACTCCTCGGGCAGGATATTGAGCACTCTCAAGGAGGATTCACGGTCGTCAGGGTTCGTTCCGGCCTCATACTCCTGTTCGTTCGTGAACCCATCGGCGTCGTAGTCGCCGCTTGGATCGTTGACCACTTCTATACTTTTCCAGATCGACCTCTCCCAGTAATCCGAAAGCCGGTCGCTATCCGTATCGTCTTCATTTCTAAGAGGAAGCTTCACAGGATGCATGAAACTCCTGACCCATTCCGGTTCCGGTGGGTTATCCCCCTTCTCCAGCATCTCAGTCCATTTCTCGTCCGTCAGCCTGTCATCCATCGGCCATTTGAACTCGTAATAGGAGAAAACAGGTCCCGCTCCCAGAACGATTCTTCCGTCCGGGACCGTGTAAGCAACGATGATTAGCTTGACGTAGCCGACGCCCTCCTCTAAGACCCGATAAGTATTGAGGTCGGTGTGGACATCCGCGATGAGCGTTGTGTTCGGTCCTTCCTTATCGGAAAGACCTTCCAGGAGTGGTTTCAGAACATCCCCAAAGCGCCTTATGAAGTCATAGTCATCCTCGCTAAGCTCCCTGCCCTCCAGTTGGGCTATGGACATATCCACCAAACGGTTCAATATATCCTCCAGGTCTCTGAGCCTACGTCCCTGGGGAGAATCCAGCACGTTCATGTCGTTAAGGCCGACTCTCATCATTCGCGTCAAAGCCGATAGGCGGTTGAAAAACTCAGGCACCGGTTCCACGTACCCCGGGGCAGGCTTGGGCGGTACGGAAGATGGAGGAGTATAGCTCTGCTTTGCGTAAAGAATCGTGTCATGCCTGAGCTCTGTCCACGAGGCGAGTGCCGTGTTGAGCTGTTTATCCTTCCAGGCAGTCCCCCGCATGAAAGCAGGATACCCCTGTCCGTAACTGCCCAGAAGTGATTTCAGCGCGTAGAGCCAGCTCCAGTAGAGGTTTTTGTTCCAATCCTCTTCCGCGAACGAATCGAAGAGCGTCACAAGCTCATTCAGCGACCTATCGTAATCAACGTAATCGGTATCGCCTTCACGCTCCAGAATGGTCAGCGCCTCGTCTGACCCGAGCACCGCCATCACGTCTAATCCCCTCGGGAAACACCGCATTGGACCAACCGGCGTCATCTCCATCGTGAAGGGATTGCCCGTCCCGATATACTCCTGGACCACCGGGAAAACGAGCTTCTGAAACATGTAGGAATCGGGGATGAACCGCTGGCCCATGAACCTCATCCCTTTGGTCTTCTCCAGGAGCTCATCGAGCTTTTTCGGCGTGATGGGCGGGAGGACAAAGACCTGTCCCGTCCCACCGTAAATCTGCGGACTCCGCAGCAAAGCCAGCTCCACTTTCAGATCGAACATCTTCTCCTCGTCGTTGAAGTCCTCCACGACCACCGGCGAGCCAAAAACCTTCAAGATGGATTCCTTGTATTCATACGGGGTCAGGTCATCGGCGAGACCGACGAAGAAAGCAGTTACCGCGTAAATGCGGTTCCAGATGTCCGCGATGGGCTTGTCTCCAGCCTGGAGGCTGTCCAGGGCGAGGGTTATGAGGCAAGCCTGGATGGTCTGAATCCTCGCATCTTCTATCGAAACCAAAGCTTCACCTGCCAGCCCCCAGAACTCGCTCCCCTTCAGCAGGAAGGACATCCTCCCGTACCACATCATGGCCTTGAAATACTGTCTTAGCGCGTCACTTCGGGTGTAATGCCCCCTCGGAACGTATTGCGAATAGTCCTCCAGGTATATGAAAATCGCGCTCGCGTTCAACCCGGCGTGCTCATCTATCCTGCTCAGCTCATAGCCCACTTCCGATGAAACAAAATCGGGAACGCTTACTTCCTCGCCCAGGAGTTTCATGGCAACCGTGAAAAAGGCAACGTTCCTTCTCGCGGCTTCCTTGAGGTCTTCGGAGAAGGATTCATACTGAGCGAGCGATTCCTCCAGTAAGGCGTTGGACATCACCACAAGGTCCCCAAAAAACTCATTCTCCTCCACACACTTCAGAATCCCATCAAACTGAACGTGATAAATGTGGAGCAGAGAGTCCGAGGTGACAAAACATGGTATCCCCTTGTCTTCCAGCTCCAAGTATGGATCAACCATGTCGTTGTACATCTCGCCCCATGGAGCCCTTGCATCCACAACCACAAAGCCATTGCGTTCGATAGCTTCTTTGTCGTCGTCGTCCACCCGTAAGAACCGGAAGACATGCTCAGCGTTGGCCATGTCGCCGAGCTGGATGGGGAGCGAATAGGATGGAGCACCGGGAGATGCGGAGATCGGTCTGGGACTATAGTAGGAAGATAGTTCCACTCTTCGTATCCCCTGCGTCTCGTTTTCTTCGGTCGGGTTCCTGTCGCCACCGCACGTCGCTGTTATCAGAGCGGCCCAAGCAACACAGAAAACCACTACAGACGTTCGTTCATTCAACGCACTCATTTCCTCCACCTCCCTGGAGCGAAGGCATCAACTCGGAAAATCTCGAGCTTTCAGCCTAACACCGACAGGTTGCATTCTACCGCAAGGCGAAAGCGCTTCCAAGCTGAAAGTCCAGGCAGACGCCGAGCGGGAGAGCTGGGAGCACCGCATTGATAGCGGACCAAAACGCCCACGCCACCAGGACGAAGATTCCTGGCCGGGCACGCCTCAACCTGATGGCTGGGTCTTCAAGGAAAAGAGACAAGTACAACGTGTAGGATTCTATCGGGAGCGGTCGGGATGAGGAGGATATGGTTGGAGGGAAAGGGATGGTGTGAGGATTCCGGATAGGGTCAGATGAAGTGAGCCGCCTGGCGTTTTTCTATGGGGATTGTTTCGGGGAAAAGTAGGTCTGGGCAAGGGAAAGGACCCGCGAGGAATTGGATGAGGGGTGCGACTGGACAACGGCAGAGGAATTTCGGGGTGAATTGGTTGACCCATCGTGGGTCTGAATCGCCTTGAATGTGGTGATGGGATGCACCACTCCCCCTGGCCCCGCGCAGGGGCAAGCTCGTCGGGGAACGTGAATACGGCGTGGTAGTATTGCACCGTTTCGAGGAGGTCTTGGGCGCGGGACTCCATCCAGTCCGCTTTTGCGGCAGCCCGGCATTTGGGGTCCCGCGGTCTGGCGGGATTGCGGCATGAGTCATGGCAGACGTCAGTGTGACCGCACCGGTCACATCGCCCCACATGCCCTCCGAGCGCTCTGGTGCGACACAGCGCAACGTCCCTCAGCACGCGACGCTGCCGTGGGAACGTCGCTTTCCCATACCGTGCGAGGTACGCCGAGCCGCATTGTCGCACGATTTCCGCCAGTTCCAGTCGCGGCGTTTTCATGATTGTGCTCCCTGATTCAGCATCACCCTGAGAGCGTCCTGCGCTTTTCTCTTCAGCCGGATGCCATCCTCGGCCAGAGGGAGATACAACGCAGTGGTTCGCAGACTCCGGTGACCCAGGATGAGCTGGATCGTTCTCAAATCGGTCCCCGCTCCCAATAGATGCGTGGCAAAGGAGTCCCGGAACGTGTCGGTCGTCACCCGCTTGGACAGTCCGGCTTTCTTTCGGGCGTCCGTGCAAACCTTGGTGGGCGCCCCTTGGGTCAGACCAGCGCCTCCTCGTTGCGGAGGGAACAGCACTCCCCTGCGGCGATACGTTTCGTGTCGCCGGTCAAGTGAGAAACGCTGGTCGGTGCGGCTTCGTAGTCGTGGCGCAACCGTCCCGCCCGTGGAAGATCGTGGGCAAGATGTCCATGCCGCCTCCAGCGTGCAGAAGCACACAGGGGGCCACGGCGCCTTTGTGCCTTCGTGGTTACAGTCCCCCGCAACAGCACCTCTCAACCACCGAGACACCAAGACACCGAGAAGGCCCGCGTTCACTGCCCGTAACTGGGGCAATGCTCGTCAGAGGAAACCCCCAATGGCAAATCCGCAGACCGAGCCGTTGCATTCGGCTCGTCTTTTGCCCATGTTCAGTGCTCCTTTTTGCTTCTCTGGCGTTGGCTGAGCCCCAGTGACCCCCAAATTTTTTTCAAAAAAGCGCGGGAGATCTCCAACTTTTCCGTGTATGTACTAATGAAGGGAGAAACCACCAACAAGGAGGGAGAAGAGAGGACAAGCACACTTCCTATCGCAATCCTCGCTTTCGCAGTCAGCCTTTCTCGGGTCGCTTGTGCGGGAACGTGGTACGTGAATGGCTCGGCGGCCCGAGTTCGGCGATGGAACTACGCCGGAGAAGCCGCTCAAAAGGATTCAGGAGGGGATAGATGCCGCGTCCAATGGCGACACGGTCATCGTTGCGGAGGGAGCGTACCTCGAGAACATCAAGTTCAAGGGCGGGAACATCGTTCTGCGGAGCAGTGATCCGCTCGATCCGACAGTTGTCACGACTACCATCACTGACGGTAAGCAGACCGGCCCGGTCGTGACATTCATAGGGAACGAAGACCAGACCTGCGTCCTGTCCGGATTTACCATTCGCAATGGAAAGGGCGACATAGGTGCTGGAATCGTGGATATGGCGATGGGGTTTTCCGAGACCCATCCCACGATCGAGTACAACACCATCGTCGAGAACTCAGCCTACCAGGGTGGCGAGATAGCGCTCTGCGATGGCTTGGTCAGCAATAACACGATTGTTGGCAACTCGGCCTTCGCAAGGGGGGCTGGATTGCGTGAGTGCAATGGCATTTTGTTCAACAACATCATCAAGGACAATTCGGCCGAATGGT
>Ga0315312_1002093_pt1 | contig 14255 bp, 13 predicted proteins | sample TDP7_MG_FD_203629 | JGI IMG/M metagenome (GOLD analysis project Ga0315312, IMG submission 203629) | Freshwater sediment microbial communities from Lake Towuti, South Sulawesi, Indonesia - TDP7 | ecosystem: Environmental > Aquatic > Freshwater > Lake > Sediment | place: Indonesia: South Sulawesi... | reverse complement strand
CTACAGGGGTGCCGCCGGACACTTCAAAGTTAAGCCTGACCTTGTGACCATGGCCAAAGCCATTGCTGGAGGCTATCCTCTATCTCTTGTGGCTGGAAAAAAGGATATAATGAACTGTGTCGTACCAGGCGTTGTTTCTCACGCAGGCACTTTCAACTCCAACTCGCTTGTCATAACTGCGGGGATAGTGACTCTTTCAAAGATACTGACGGAAAAAGCCATGAATGAAGCCACGAAACTCTCTGGGATGCTGGCGAAAGGCTATGAAGATATTATAGAGGACACTAAGATCAACGCGCTAGTTAAGTGGGGTGGAACAAGCGGCACGGTTCACTTCACGAAAGCTAAGAAAATTGAGAACTGGAGGGAGTTCCTAACCTCCGACGTTGCTAGGTGGTTCCTCTACACGGTGATCATGCTGAACAGGGGAATTGTGCCCAGCGCTTTGGGTCCAGATGAGCAGTGGACGATTTCCGTGCAACACACAAAGGCAGACATAGACAAACACTTGGAGGTCTTTAAAGAAATCGCGGGACACGTAAGAACACTTGACATTGAAATGCCAATGGTTGAGGCAGTTTAAATTCGCTGGTAATTATTAAAGAATCCCCCTAATAACCCTCTTTCTTCTAACGAGCCAGGTGTTACTATAAATCCTGATGTAAGTTTATTCTGTGAGTAATCGTCCAAGTCGATGATCACACTTGAGATCAACGAGCGCTAGCGACATCTCCCGTGTTCTCCCCTTTCTTTCTGCTTGGGTCCTGATTGTTTGATTGGATGGTGATTTTTAGTCGTACATGCATATAAAATAAATGTTGTAAAGGAGTACGTACAGACTGTAGGCAATCAGTCCGATTATCACAGCGTAGACTATCCATACTCCCTTCTCAAAGCGTTTAGAAAGGAAACGGTGAGCCAAGAAGAGTATAAATACCAATGAAATTCTGATGGACAGGGTCATGGTAAACCATAACAGATATGCTAATGAGGTTTCAAGTCCCGATGTAAAGCTGATTCCAAGTCCAGTAAGGAGAGCGTTCTTTTCTACCAATCCTTCACGTAATCCATACCATGTAGTCAGTATATCAAAGATAGCAAGATGAAAAAATACTAATCCTAAACAAGTAAATCTTTTCATCCTGCATTCCTGATTAAGCCCATTAACAACTCCAATATTTGATGATTATGAATCGATAATACTAAGCAATCTTCTGAGCCGTTCTAGGAACTAACGTGCGCCTATGAGTTGGTGTTAGCGTTTGAAATCAACTGATGTGTCTTTCCATCTTTTCGTGTATCTGTATGCCCCTCTTCAACAGTTCATTGAAGAACTCTATGGGGTCTAGGCTTGCCTCTGGGGGAAACACTCCCTTGCTCTCCACTTTTCCTTTTGCGATCATCTGCGCTCCAATCGAAAGTGGTATCCCAACGTTTTTGCCGTATGCTGATTTTCCTCCCCACTCGCCCATTGGTGGATGACTGTTTTTGAGGGTGATTTTCGCAGGCTTTCCACCTTTCTGTCCCATTACCTCAACAATCAATCCGTAGGCCCAGACTGGGTTTTTCTTTGCTTCTGGATTCTGAAGAAGGAAATTGAACATGAAGTCTGCTGGCTTCACCTTCTTTCCATTCACGTCGATTGGTCGTGGTTGGTAGAAGTTGTATTTCACCATCATTCTGACTAACTCCATAGTTGCTGGCGGGAAACATCCTCTCACCTCAACCTTCTTCAGCTCTGGGAATGTTTTAGGTAAGGTTCGTGTTTCTTCGTGGGGAACGTATACAACCTCTTGCTTGCCAATCTGTTCATGAAACTCCACAGTTTTTGCCCCCTCGAGGGGATTAACCTTCACGAATTTGCCATTCTCATAGTAGACTCTCTCTTCTACGGCTGGGTCAAACTCCCAAAAGGTTGTATACAATAGACCAAGTGCAATAGCTGTACATCTGAAAGCGGCAAATGCGATCTGCACTTCCTCTGCACGATCGAGTTTACTTATTCCATACTTGGCCATCAGATTGGTTGTGCCAGGAGTGGCTCCGCAGCCAGCTACATACGTGATCCCCGCTCTTTTCGCCTCCTCGTCGAGGGCGTATTGATCTTCTTCGCCAGCCAAGTCTATGCCGTTTATTCTAGATTTTATGCAAGCCTTTGTCACGTTAAAGTCAAACCTGAAGGGTAGGGCGCAGGCAACGATGTCGAAGCCTTTCATGGTGCTAGCAAGTTCATTAACGTTGTTTGCGTCAACTTTGACAACTGAAAGTCTCTTGTCACCCAGTCTTGAGACGAACTCTTGCGCTTTCTCAACAGCTATGTCTCCTATCACAATTTCCGAGAAATCACTTGTGTTTACTAGGTCCTTCGTGGTTTCTGAACCTATTGCACCAGTTCCACCAAGAACCAGTACTCGCATTTTAATGACCTCAGCTATGATTCAGGATGAATTCCTATAAATTTATCGTTTCAAACGACTTCACAAATGCTTTCAGACAAAGCGCAACCCTATTAGACCAATGCATCTTCTATTGTCATGAGGAATTGCCATGCCTAAAGTCGTTGCTGACCTTCGGGAGAGCCGGTTTGTTATAGAAGCTCTGCGAAAAATGGAGGCAAGGGTGGTTGAGAAAATGATCAGTCCTGGAGACTACGTGGTAGGTGAAGGATTTGCTGTCGAGCGCAAAACTTTTCGGGACTTTATCCAGTCTATCTTCAAGAAGCGACTATTTGAGCAGATCGAACGTCTCCATCAAGCTTATCCACGGTGTTGCTTGTTGATTGAAGGAGACATCGAATATGGTCTAACCAGCCTCTATAACCCTCAAATATTCTGGGGTGCGCTGGCAAAAGCAACAGTGGATTGGAATATCCCTATCGTTTTTACTGTAAACGAGAAGCAAACAGCCCAGTTCATCTTTAGCCTAGCGAAAAAGCTGCAGGAGGAGGAAGGAGAAGCAGTTGCGGTTAGATACAAGCCAAAGTTCTACACAAGAGCAGCTCAACAGCAATTTGCGGTGCAGGGGCTGCCCAAGGTAGGACCCAAACTTGCGGACAGACTTCTGAGAAAGTTCGGGAGCGTTCACAGGGTGTTCACCGCCACAAGATTCGAGTTGCTGAGGGTTGAAGGGTTTGGAAAGAAGCGAGCAGAAGAGATCAGTCAGTTTTTGGACGGAACCTACTTGCCTGCAAAGCCGGAGGGCGTCTGAGGTTCGTTGATGCTTTTGTATCCGCTCAAGTTAATGCGAGTTCCCCTTTTTGTCTCAATGCAGGGCGAAGGGATAAGAAAAAGGTATTGTACATGGGTTTTTGTTGGTGATATCGTGCGTTATTGTGCCAAAAAGAAACTTGTCTCATGTCTTTCTTCATGGATTCACGTGTTTTGGAGCTGAGTTATGTAGGCAAAACTCGGCACTTTGCATACTCCGCAACATGTGAGCGGTAATTTTAAGTGATATCGGTGTTCTTAGTTTACTAATCGCACCATGATTCACCGAAGTTCTGAGAAAGCGTTTTTGGATACAAAAGCATCAACAGTTTTCCCGTTTTTGTCTTCACTCATCCCAGTTCTCTTTTGAGTCTCTCTCTTTGTCTACGAATGTATCTTCTGCTATACCCAATATAAGGGTCAACAGTCTTCGCCGCTTTCCAACCGAACCAAGCCTTCATCTCCGGCAAAGTCGTTGTTGGATCTTCAAGGAAACGTGTCGCCCGGTTTAGTCGGAAAAAATGAGGATAGTAGCGGTCCCCCATAGCACGTTTAACAATGTGGATTGCTGTGCGGGGTGAGAAATTCCAGACTCTGCCCTCCCTGTTTCCGAGACTACGTCTTGTCAACCTAAGTTTCTCTATGATAAGATCTACGTACGGATAGTCAACAGGGACTTCTAGGGGTTCTCTCTCGCCGCCTTTCTTTGGTGTAGCATCAACAATCAGCAAACCGTCTCTGACCACGAAATCCTCCCTTGTTCTTTCTAGGGCCTCAGACTTCCTCACCCCAAACCAGTATAGAAAGGCTAGAAAAGACTTATGGCTCAGCATCTTGCTCTTAGCGAACTTTACATTTCCCATGGCATCTTTGAAGGTTTGAAAGTCTATGGGTGCCGTTATTTTTCCATGCTTGTACTTAGGCAACGCTAAACCACCTAAGAGGAATTGCGTAAAAAGTACCTTTTGCGCAAATTAATATTGTTTTCTGACATTGCGCAATATACCTGCATAATTGCGAGTTTTGTGCGATTTGTGTTCTCTCCATTTTGACGTAAGCTGTTTTTCTGAGAAAAATCTGTTTTCAACATACCTTTTTAATATATGATCCAAATACGTCGTGTGGGGCACCAGAGTTTTTGCACTGCAGCTTTTGTTTTCCGAGAAAATAGTGTTTTCAACATTCTACCTTTATTAGGATCCAAATAGAAGAGGCTGAAAAGATGGAATGACCTTTTCCTCAAATGATAATAGACACTAGACCACTAAAAGGGTGTTTAGTGAAAAGGAATGGATAAAACTCGCGTTAAAGGTGACCTTCAGAGATTGCGCAAAAGGGGGTTCTATAGTGAGACGGCCTTGGTCAAGGTGCTTGAAAAGCATGGGTACAAGGCTGTCCGAGTGCCGGTTAGCAACCCAAGCCGCAACCCCTTGCCTGATGTTATCGCAAGACGCGATCAGCATGTTTATGCCTTTGAAGTGAAAAGCGCAAGTTACCGTGCATATTTTCCTAGGGAGCAAACTGAAAAACTGTTTGGTTTCCTAGACCAGTTTATTCCCATTTCCCATCAATACAAACACGCGGTTTTGGCTGCCCATTTTGGCAAGCGATGGATATTCCGCGAGATGAGTTGGAAAGACCTGGAAGAGGACAAATTGGCTGAGCGAGAACGTATTTTGAAGGGGGATAAAGGTAATTTCGATCTTAAGAGTGGCTGTGTGACTCATCGGCCTTTACTAAACTTTGCAATCTCATCTTAAGAGTGACAACCGCCCACAACAACATCTTTCATTTTCAACGACTTAAACCAGATTGATCAAAAAGGTATTAACGTATGTGCTTCCTGTTTCTTGGCCATTTGTGTATTCTATAAACTAATGTGGCTATTATTGCAGGTGCCCAGAAAAAATAGACGGAGAAGAGGTTGACGTATACTGACAAATCATTGGGAATCATCAGGAAAGTTATCACGCTAATGATGTACAAGGCCGAAATTGAAATAAGTGCTTTGTGAAAGAAAAAGTCAAACAGTTCCCTTTTCAATGGTTCATCAACAAGCCTTTTGTTCATCCAGTAGCCCAGTGTCACGCCCACAGCGTTGACAAAAAAATAAAAGGCAAGGAAGGAATAAAAAACATCCCAAGGAGGACGAATGTTAGGGTGCAAAGACCATATTTTCACCGTCAAGAATTGAATGTTATACGATGAAATATACTCTTCGAGAGGTGGTGATGCCCACGCCCAATCTACAGTTGAAAAGAAAGGGAAGGAAAGTATCCCAAAAGGATAGAGGAAAGGTATGCGATCCGCATTAGCGACAATTGTGGAAAACAAAGACACCGCAATTGTGAGAAAGACCACACTCAATATGTAATCTACGCGCGCTCGCACTCTATGTGATATATAAAAAGATGCAAAAAATAAAAGCCGCATGATTATCCAATTCTTTTTGAAATGATTTGAAATATTTAAATATTAAGGATAAATGCTCGACGTATTGGTGTTAACATGGCTACGAGAACAATTGAATTCCGGATGATCTATGTTCACGCACGTTTTCTGTGGTGAGTAAACATCATCAGACAGTGAGGATTTAAGCGAGCAGCGCTGGACTTTATTAAGAACACTACGATTAACGTTCGCCCTGCTTAGAACGATATTAGAAAAGTTTTTGAAGAAAAACAATGTTAAAAGTGCCGACTAGCACGTACATTTTGCGTCTTTTAGTAAAAAATAGAAATATTCGTCTTTTTTCGAAGAACCATGCTAAGCAGCCGAACGATGCTCTTCTTCCGGCAGTTAGAGGACTCCTGATTTTGGAGTGGAAATCTTCTGGAAAACTCCAATTTGTGGTTCTTTTTTAACCATTATCGGTGCTTTAGGTGAATTATGGAGTGTTGGAAGGTTCTATTGAGTATGATTATTTAAAATTCGAAAATTGTCGTTGTTCTCTTCTGAAAGTAAGTGAATTAATCAGTGAATTCGTTAAAAAAAAGTCTCAGGTAGAAGTCTGTTTGTATCTGCCTTTTGCTCTGAACTGTTTCTCGTAGATCTCTCTAACTCTCTGAATGGTGTCGGCTTCCTCGGGGCTCTTGTCGTCTCGTATCCGTGTTATTCTTGCAAAGCGCAGTGCCATTCCACATTTGTATTTGGGGCTTCTCTGAATCTCGTTGTACGCCACCTCAACCACAATCTGAGGAACCACAATAACTCTTCCCCGCTCTTCTTTGACTGCCAATTCCTTGAGTCGCCTAGTCATCTGAATGATTTCTTCGTCAGTGAGCCCCTTGAAAGTTTTCCCCAGCACCAAGAACTCCCCAGTCTCAGGTTCTCGAGCCGCCAAGTGGTAGTCGGAGAGCCAGTTGTGTCTCCTGCCATAACCGTACTCCGCCTCCACGATAACTAGGTCGAGGGGTTCCAACGACATCTTGATCTTGAACCAACGCTTTCCACGAACTCCTGGAGTGTAGGGGCTGTCCAGTTTTTTGGCTACCAGTCCCTCGTGTCCTTTATCTATGGCTTCTTTCAGGAACTCGTCCGCTTCTTGAGGATTACTTGTGATTATCTGCTTAGTGAGGGGTATGCTTCCAGCAATTTCTCTCAGTTTCTCCCTTCTCTCCATATAGGGAGTGGTGGTCAGGCTTTGGCCGTCCAAATATATAATGTCAAACAGGTAGAGTTCAACTGGGATTTGTTTAACCATAGCTTTTATGTCGTGGACTCTTCGAAACCTTCTCATTAAGTGTTGGAAGGGCAATGGGTTGTCGTCCTCCCCCAAGGCTATGACCTCGCCCTCTAAAACGGCTTCTCGCACCGTTACTTGGTTTCTAACTAGCTGAACAACCTCTGGTAGGCTGTCGGTTACATCAGTTAGTCTGCGACTGAAAATTCTGACGGCATCCCCAGACTTGTGGATCTGAATGCGGGCACCGTCCAGCTTGTACTCGAGGGCAGTTTCACCCCCATGTTCTCTGAGGGCTTCACTCACGTCTTGAGCTGTTTGAGCTAGCATAAGTTTGACGGGTCTGAAAATCCGAAATCGAATCTTCAGAACCCCTTCTTTGCCATGCACTTTGGCTATTGTGGCGACCTCTCCTATGTCTCCGGTTAGCATGCTTGCCGTTTGAACAACGTTGTGAGGAATGTCGAAGGCCTTTGAGACCGCTAGTTCCATAAGTCCTTCGTGGAAACCTGTCCTCATTTCGCCAATCAGGACCTTCACGATGTACTTGACTTCTAGGGGTGTGGCTGTCCCTAACAGCGTTTCGAGAAGGCGCTCCTTCCGCTCTCTGGAACCATAACCAGTGGCTTCGGCTATAGCCTCTAAACTTCGCCTTACCTCGAGGATTGTCAAAGGCTTCTCCAGCAATGTGGCTTGTTTCTGGATTTTTGCTGCTTCAAACACGATTTTGGTTGCTGATCCTATGTCGCCCGTTTTACTGAAAGCTTCCGAGAAGCTCCTCCATTCCACATTGGTTAGACGTTTGATCACTTCACTCAGTGTGGCCCAGCTTACTTCCAGCGTTCTTTGATCCCACTTCGGAAACGCTCGACCCAAGATCATGGAAGTTGCAGGTTCTACCTCGTCCCTATTTAGTTGCATAAGAAAGTTCGCTACCAGATCAACCATTAGGGTACGTTTGGAAGTACCCTCCAACTTCTCGCAGAGTTCAGCTAAGATTCGAAACTCGGTTTGCATGAATTCTACCGCGGTTGAATTGCTCCGCAGAATTTAATCCTTCAATATAACATAAACGTTTTTACGGGCTCAATCATTGCACAAGAACATTTGAGGAGTGTCAAAAGGCTGAGAGTTTTTCCCTCACTTCCTTTATCTTCTTCTCCAGCTCTGCAATCTTCTTTTTCCCTTTTATTGCCTTATAGCAGTCTAGGGCATACTCAAGCGCGCTGAGACCGAATCGGTCGTAGCCTTTTTTGAAGGCAAGGTCAGCTGCCTTAAGAAAACGCTCAACTGCGGCTTTGTAATCTTTTAGCACGTAGTTGCACTCAGCTGCCTTAAACAACGCGTATGAAGCGTCAAAATCGTTGCCAACCTTCTCGTACAGCTCAGAAGCCTTAAGGAATTTATCCACCGCCTCCTCATGCTTCCCATCATCGCAAAGAGCTGTTCCTTCTCTGTGAAGTTTTATCGGATCCTCCTTAGCCTTTTCTTCACTCATACCCTTTCACCGCAATGGCATGGTTTTTACCTATAGTCGCAATCCATGCTTTTAGGCTTTCCGTCCTTATAAGCGGCACAGTTAAAAGTGAAGGATTTAAGATCCATTTTCCAAATTACATAACGGCTTCCGAGGAAGACTGCATGACCTCAACCGAAACGCTTCCGGAGAAAGGAATCTACACTTTAGTTTTGTCTTTGCCCAGGGAAGCGCTGGTGAAGATAGGGAAGCTGGGTACCAAGAGGTTTCCAGCAGGATACTATGCCTACACCGGGTCGGCTTTGGGCACAGGCTCCTCAAGCCTGAAACAACGAGTTACACGACACCTAAACAAACGGAAACAAAAGCTTTGGCACATAGATTTTCTCTTGGCTCACGAAAACGCAACCGTAACCAGTGTGATAGCAGCCCATACCGATGGAAAAGCAGAATGCGATATGAACCTTTCCATAAAGAAGAAGTTGAGAGCAAAAACTCCAGTCCTAGGTTTCGGCGCTTCCGACTGCAAGCAAAACTGTGGGAGCCACCTCCTGTATCTTGGTGATAAAAACATCAAGTCACAGGTCGCTATGCTCTATGCCGATAAATTGAGGGCTAGACCCTTCGTTTTGGACTTCGCCAAAAAATTAGCATGCTTAGACATTCCACTCCAAAAGCCTCAAATCTCCTCAAACCCTCGTATCAAGTAGAAAGCTGAATAGTTGACATCCAATTGTCCATCACCATACAGCGAGCCACCGTTGATGATCTGGAAATGCTATACAGAATTGAGAGGGAATGCTTCACGACAGAAGCTTTTACTAAGGAACAGATAGCCTACCTATTACAAAACCCCAACGCCATAAGCTTAGTCGCACAAATAGACGGTGAAAACGCTGGATTTATCATCGGCTTAACCTACCCCAGCAACAAAGAGAGAATCGGCCATATCTACACTATAGATGTCGCCGTAAAGCATCGGAGAAAGGGAATCGGGCTGAGGCTCCTAAAGGAGCTTGAAAGAATCTTCGTCGAGAAGGGTGTTGAAACTTGTTACTTAGAGGTTCGCATTGACAATGTGGCGGCGCGAAAATTGTACCGCAAGCAGGGCTACATAGAAACGGAACTGCTGAAAGGTTACTATCCTATGGGTACTCATGGAGTTCAGCTTAAGAAGAAACTTGGAGTCTAAGCGTTTCTTATAAGCTGGTCGGTTTTGAAGACTCCCGTGTTTACGCCTCCTCCGCCTCACGTCTCGATGGCCCAAACAACAGCGTCAGGAAGAACCCGGTGAGGAACCCTCCTATGTGGGCTTCATGGGCGACATGCGGGTTAACACCAGTCAGAACATAAACCGTTTCAAGCCAAACGCTCAGGAGGACAAAGACGATGGCGGGAAGTGGTAGGGGAATGAACCCGACAAATGAAATCAACATCCTGAAGGGAAACAGTATGGCGAAAGCGGCTAAAGCTCCAAAAATGGCTCCAGAGGCACCTATAGCGGGAATAGTGGACGTACTTCTCATGTAGACGTGTAATAGTCCCGAACCAAGACCAGAAATAATGTAAAATGCCAAGAACTTGGAACTGCCCATAGCCCGTTCACATTCGCCGCCTGAGATTAGGAGAAAAAGCATGTTCAAGACTAGATGAAGGATGTCTGCGTGCAAAAACATTGAAGTGATAAGCGTGGAAAGTTGCTCACCCTGCATGATGCTGGCGGGAATCAAGCCGTACGTGTAAATAAAATCTTCATAAGCTTGCTCAGGAAGTTTCGTCATGTAGTAGAACACCAAAGCGTTTGCCAATATAAGTAGGTAGGTTACAACCGGAACCTTAGACGCCAAAGGCTTCCTCTCCCACAGTTTTTCACGAACGTTTTGTTCCTTCCCATTTCAGCCTCTTTTCGTCATATTCCTTTCGCGTCATGTACGGGCGTGCTGGAACCCCTGTGACAACAGTGTTGGCTGGGACGTTCTTTGTGACAACAGCTCCGGCGCCCACCACCGCGTTTTCACCTATCCTGACTCCAGCTATTATGCAAGAGTTCGCGCCAATGATTGCATTTTTCTCCACCACTGTCCCTTTTAGGCGTTTGCTGATTGGATAGGGGTCGTTAGTGAAGCAAACGTTGGGCGCTATGAAAACTCCGTCCTCAATGATGGTTAGGTGGGTGATGTAGGCTTTTGACTGAATCTTAACGTTTTTTCCAACTTTCACTTTGCCGTCAAGCTGCACTGAAGACCCTATGAGCGTTTTCTCTCCCACAACGCTGCCTTCTCTGATTAACACGTTGTGTCCTGTCTCAACACTGTCAGCTATGGAAGCATCTTCGTAAATCACCGTGCCAGATCGGACAACGCAGTCTTTGCCAACCTTAGCGCCCTTGCTGATAGAGTCATATTTTTGGATGCTGAAGGATTCTGGAAAGCGAAAGGCTTTGATGGACTTTCTAGCTGGGTATCCCACAATCACATTTCTTCCTATGAGAGAGTCCTTCCCTATCACCGTAGACCCCAAAATAATGTTCTCGCCCTCCAAACATCCATCAACCCGTGCTTTAGACGAAACAAAATTCATTCTTGCACCCTCATAAATCCAAATGAAACGCATCCGCTTACAGAAGTTCTAAACTGTAGAAGTATATTAAGAGTATCGTGAAGATGCTTCTGCAAATCCCCATTTTCATGCTGGAAGGTGTATTGAATAGTAATATTTAATATATTGCTCTTCCATAATATGCCTAGATGTGAAAACGAAAGGATGACAAGATGCCTGAACTACCTATTATAGGCAGTTTACGACAGAAGTGGAAACGTTCTATTCCATCTAATATTTTGAAGGCTGGTCCCCTCCTTAACGTTAGGGAGGGAGAGGTAATTATTCTAACGTACACGTCAGCCGCAGATAAGATGAAAATCTTCTCAACTTTTATCCGCGAGGGCCTTGAAAATGGCGATGCAGTTGCTTATAGTTACCCAGATGAGGAAAGTGAAACCGTTAGGGCCGAGCTTAAGGATCATGGAATCGACGTGGAGAAATACGAAAAAGATGGCACTCTGCGCATGAGGAGCCTAACCAAATTTTTCATGCCAAACGGTAAATTGGACTTTGAAAGGGCGGTTGTCGATGCTCTAAACTGGTGGACTGAGGCGAAAAGGAGAGGACATAAGCACGCGAGAGGCATCGAAGACGTTGGCAACTTTTCTTTTGTTAATGGGCAGTGGCAAAAATACGTTAAAGACTATTGGTTAGACCCCAGGTGGGACGATCCAAATGTTTCGGAGTGGGTGACGTCTAAAGAGCCGGTGGGAGTTGTGTACGTTCCGTTCCTCATGGAGATCACCGCCATCAATGTGGAACGCATGATGGAGAAACAAGTTACTGAACTTTTGGAAGCCTTCGGTAGGGGAAACGTTGCGCCAGCGAGATTCATTGACCTTATTGAAGATGTAGACTCGTTCTCGAGGTCAATAGGCTTGGATCATGAAGGACTGGCTGGACGTAAGATTCTGCTGGAATTTGATCCGATTTCTGACTACGAGAAAGTTGTTGAGGATTTGGCAAAGGAGAGCATGGCTAACGTTGAGCCTATATCCGTTTTCACATCTAGCATAAGCCCCATCCACACGCGTCTAGCTAAACAACCTGCAATCAAGTTTTTCCTAACGTCAATTTCAGTGTCCACTCCGGAATCAACCTCTGAAAACAAGGTGATCTTACCCGCTAACAACATGTCCCTAATTCTGGACGCCATTAGCGGGTTGTTAGAAACCCATGCTGATGCTAATGTCTGTTTTGTTTTCCATGACCTCTCAGAACTGTTAACATCGATGGGGCAAGAGAAAACCTTCATCTTTCTGCGCCATGCACTGGATATGCTGTCTTCAGAAAAGATAACTGGTCTATTCTTGCTGAACGCCAGCGCCCACGAACCCAAATTAATCTCAACAATAAGAGAACTATTCAGTAACCAACTAACCTACGATGAAAACGGATTAAGAGTCGTAAAGATTTCCTAAGTTTCAAGCGGACATGTCTGCCAAAAAGATGGGCAAGTGTTTCTCCGGAAGAAAAAAGAACCATAGTCTCAGAAACTAAACTATAGAAGATATATGAACTAAGAAATTATGAGATAACCACTGATCAACTGTGATCGGGCGGTCTACTCATTGGCTGAAACGGATATTCGCAACGTCTTGGTTATCGGTTTAGACGTTGTCTCACTAGCTTCTTCCGCGAGGAAAGCTGGCTACCAAGTCTACGCTGTGGACTACTTTGGTGATCAAGACCTTAAGCGCGTGTGTCGCAAAACTCGGTCAATCATTAGGCAGAGGGCAGGAGAAAACTGTGGACAATTAAACACCATTTTCAGTCCCAAAGCCCTCATCCAGCTAGTAAAGGACCTCCTCAAAGACAATAGGATAGAAGCTGCGTTGCTATCTTCCGGCTTGGAAGACGCCCCAGAGGTTTTGTTTGAGCTTAACAATTTGATCTCCATACTCGGAAACCCGCCTGAAGTTATCCGGAAGGTTCGCAACAAGATGGAGTTTTTCCGGGAGCTTGGACATCTGGGAATACCCCGTCCGGAGACAGCATCAGCTGAGAATTTCGAAGAGGCTAGAGAGAAATCTAAGGACATTGGGTTTCCAGTTGTGGTTAAACCTTTAAGGGGTTTTGGAGGTGTGAGGATAAGAGTAGCGAGAAATGCTCAAGAATTGAAACAAGCATTCCGAGACGTTGCTCTCTATGATAACAGGGTCTTGATTCAAGAACACGTTTCTGGAACACCGGCAAGCGCCTCCCTGATTTCATCTACCAACAAAGCCGTTGTTTTAACATTAAATGAGCAACTTTTGGGAATGCGCGAGGTTGGTCAACGAGAGCCCTTCGGCTACTGCGGAAACGTTGTTCCGCTCTCAGTGGCAGCAGCCATCGGAGATGCGTGCAAAAGCGTGGTTGAGAAAGTTGTCCTGCATTTTGGTCTTGTTGGATCTAACGGCGTAGATCTGGTGATATCTGAAGAAGGTGTACCTTACGTTATGGAGGTGAACCCTAGATTTCAAGGAACGCTAGAGTGTGTCGAGCGAGTTCTTAGAACCAATGTTGTAAGGGCTCACGTGGAAGCTTGTGTCCAAGGGATTCTTCCAACAATTGCGAGAAAAACCTCGAGTTTCTGTGTTCGATTAGTTTTGTTCGCTCCACAACCTTCAATTGTGCCTAACTTAAGCATCCTAGAGGAGGTTAGAGACATCCCCTTGCCAGGAGTAATTATAGAGGAGGGCGAGCCCGTCTGCTCCATCGTTGTAGAGGGAAAAAGCAGAAGTTCTTCATTAAGAAAAGCGAAGAAGCTAACTGAATCAATCTTCAAATTATTGTAACCAATTATAGAGAAGCAACTTTTCTAGACGACCTATAACTGGAAGCCCAACTATTGCCGTGACCAGAGCTGACAGCGCCACTTTTATTGGAGTTTCAAAGGCCCCAGCAGCCCACCAGAGAATTAGGATGTTTACGTCCAAAGTGTAGAAAAGCCGGTAAGTCTGGCATGGTACCAAAATGAAAATCCTGAATAGTACATCAGCCTCTAACCCGATGATGGTACATGTAGCAATAATGTATGGCAGTCTTTTCGATTTAAAATTCCATAAACCCTTCCTCATCATCACGACGACTACCAAGAGGATAAAGTATGCCATGTATACATCCCACATTCCCCAAATGGGAAGCTGCCAAGCAACGGGAGTGATGAAATACATTCCAAGCAACGCAGTATAATAGATCAAAACGATTTTCCACCTTCCTCTGAACAGAAAACCAGAAGTCATGGCGCCGATGGGAGCTCCAAAGGTGAAGAGAAACTCGTATACGTCTCTAAAATATATGGAAT
>Ga0315312_1002092_pt1 | contig 14255 bp, 15 predicted proteins | sample TDP7_MG_FD_203629 | JGI IMG/M metagenome (GOLD analysis project Ga0315312, IMG submission 203629) | Freshwater sediment microbial communities from Lake Towuti, South Sulawesi, Indonesia - TDP7 | ecosystem: Environmental > Aquatic > Freshwater > Lake > Sediment | place: Indonesia: South Sulawesi... | reverse complement strand
TGGAAAGAACCTGCGGTAAAAGCCGCATTTTGAACCCCGCAATGAATTGCGGGGCTAAATATTTAGCCCCCAAATTTATTTGGGGGTTTTCCCCGCGTTTTACGCGGGGTTCTTTTGATGGGCAAGAATTTAGAAAATGGCTGGGCCAGGCAGAAACAGCGGCAAAAATAAAAATAGCGCTAATAGCAAGCTCGTGCGCGATTTTGTCAATAGCCTGAGCGATGAGCACCGTATGCTGGTGGTTCTGAAAAAGGAATTGTACGACGGCACATGGCAGCCGATGCTCGATGACTTGCGAAATCGCTTAGACGGCAAGCCATATATATTTAAGCTGGCAAATAGAATCGAAGATGACATCAAACGCATCAAAGAGATGCAGAAATTCGAAGCTAAGCATAACATTGATTTGGCTGACTACGTGGAATTGCCGTAAAGAGGGTATGAAAATGTTAAGAACATCACAAAGTAGATTAATTTTGGTGGTGGGTTTTTTAGCTTTGTGTGTTACCAGCGGCTGCGCGGTAGTGAGTTTGTCCCTGTGGGGGGACTCCGCCTTGCTGGAACCCAAAAACAGGGCTGCTGCCGAGGCAGAGACACCAGCCACAATTCGTGCAGACGATGGTTTGCACGCTCTTGTCTCGCCGGAGTTACTCCGGTCTGCCAAGTTGAAAATAGTATGGCAGAATAAACTGCCCATCAGAAAAAACGAGAACTTGGACCAATTGTTTATCATTGGCAATCGTATCTATGCGCTTTCGGACCACAATTACATGGTTTGCCTGGATAGAGAAACGGGAAATGTGATATTTAGCAGGCCCGTAGCGCCAACTGGTTTTCCAGTGGTTGGCCTGGAGCTCTGGCGGGATGAACTTATATCTGTAATCGGTAATAAACTGGTGGAAATTTCACCGAACAGCGGAATGGAGAATAAAGCTAAGTATCTGGAATTTAGTGTAGTTTGTCCCGCCGCTCGGAACAGCTCATATTTTTATGTGGGCGGGGCTGACAGACGCCTGCATGTGTTACATGCGGAAAATTATGTTCAAGTTTTCCAGGTGGCTGCCCAGAACGAATCGATGATTACCTCGATTATCGCTGATGAGAGATTTATTGTCTTTGGAACTGATGCAGGCAATGTAATAAGTTTTCTGCCGGATAGGCCGAAGCAGCTATGGCAATTTGATGCTCCCGATGCTATCGCTGGGCCGATTGTGCGAGATGGAATGTCCCTATTTTTTGCCAGCAAGGATATGAATGTCTACAGGCTCGACATTGTTGAACCGATGTTGGCAAAGCTTATTTGGAAGTATCAAATGCCGGGGATTCTCGAAAAAGCACCGCGAGTGACGCCAGCAGCGGTCTATCAGTATACCTGCAATGAAGGTTTGACCGCGATAGATAGACAAAGCGGCAAGTTTATGTGGTCATTAAAGCAGGGCGCCGATATGTTAGCCGAGACTGGAGGAAAAGCTTATGTCATTACCAGCATTAGAACGCTGGTAGTGATGGACAATACCAGCGCAAAGTTGCTGTACTCAGTTAATTTTGCGGACGTTTCGAGATACGCAGCTAATACGATAGATTCAAAAATATACATAGCTGATGAACGTGGCCGCGTTGCCTGTTTAGAACCGGTTAAATAGTAAATGGTGAGGTATTAAAATATGGCAAAAGAAGGCAAAATTTCTAACGGCGTAAAAATCAAGACAGCGTTGATAAGTGTTTCGGACAAAACTGGCGTGGTTGAATTTGCCAAGAAGCTCAGCAAAATGAAAGTTAAGATAATCAGCACCGGCGGAACAGCTAAGAAGCTGAGCCAGGCAGGTATAGACGTTGTTGGTATCGAGTCAGTCACCGGCTTTCCGGAAATGATGGATGGCAGAGTAAAAACACTTCATCCGAAGATACACGGGGCACTATTGGCGCTGCGTGACAAAAAGGAGCATATCGCGGCGATGAAACAGCATGATATTGAACCGATTGATTTAGTTTGTGTGAACCTTTACCCGTTCGAACAGACGATCGCCAAGCAGAACTGTGTATTTGAGGAGGCGATTGAGAATATTGATATCGGCGGGCCGAGCATGCTCCGCTCGGCTGCGAAGAATCATAAATTCGTTACGGTCGTGACACAACCCGGCCAATACGATAAGCTGATCGAAGAAATGCAGAAAAACGATGGCGCTGTTAGCGAAGAGCTGCGGAGCGAGTTTGCACGGGCGGCATTTGCACTGACCGCCTCTTACGATGCGGCTATATCAAAATACCTCAATAAGATATCCGGCGTAGAGTATCCGGACAGGGTTTCTATTGCGGTCAAAAAAGAAAAAACGCTGCGTTACGGCGAAAATCCCCACCAAACGGCAGCGTACTACAAGCTGCCGGAGAGCGGTGAGACATCAATCTGCAGCGGCACGCTATTAGAGGGCGAGACAGAGATTAGCTTTAACAACCTTCTCGATGCCAACGCTGCCTTTGAATTGGTAAAGGAGTTTGATGAGCCGGCTGCCGTTGTTGTTAAGCATCTTAACCCTTGTGGCTGTGCCGTTGACGAAGATATTCTGGTGGCTTATCGCAAGGCTTACGAAGGTGACGTGGTCAGCGCATTCGGGGGAATTATTGCTTTGAGCCGGAAAGTTGATGTCGAATTAGCTAGAACGATTATGGATTCCTACAGCCGATTCGGAAAAGCTCTTGGAGCTGGTGGTTTTTTCGCCGAGGTGATTATCGCGCCTGAATTTGAGAAGGATGCGATTGAAATAATCAGGACGCTCAAGAGCTGGGGCAGCAGGGTTCGGCTGATGCAGACTGGGCCGATTGATAGAGCCAAGATTGACAGCGGCCAGTTCGATATCCGCTGCGTGGTCGGCGGTATGCTTCTGCAAAAAAGAGATTTGGTCGGCTGGGAGCCGGAGGCGCACATCTATCCGACCAAGGCTAAACCTGCTAAAGAGCAGCTTAAGGATTTGAGAATCGCCTGGCTTGTGGCCAAACATACCAAGAGCAATACAATTGTGCTGGTTAAAAACAGAAAGGTCATAGGCGTTGGGGCTGGACAGATGAATCGTGTTGAGTCCGGCCTGATCGCATTTAGGCACGCTGGCGACCAGACCAAAGGCTCCGCAATGGCTTCTGACGCATTCTTCCCATTTCCCGACAACGTGGAAAATGCCGCTAAGGTTGGTGTCGCCTGTATTGTTCAGCCTGGCGGCTCACAAAAAGATGACGAGGTCATAGCAGCCGCAGACAAATACGGCATCGCAATGGTCTTTACCGGCAAAAGGCACTTTAAGCATTAAAAGAATAATTTTTGAAAAAAGAGGTTACAAGTTATGCGATATAGAATCCTAATTGAGCAGGATGAAGATGGAATGTTTGTTGCCGAATGTCCTTCTCTACCCGGATGTATTTCACAAGGAAAAAGTCGAAGAGAAGCGCTCCAAAATATTGGTGATGCTATTCGAGGATACCTAGAGAGCTTAAAGAAACATAACGAGCCCATTCCGCCATCGATTGAAGAAGAGATTATTGAGGTGCCAATTTGACGAAATTACCTGTGGTATCTGGAAAACAACTGTGTAAGATGCTGAGTAAGATCGGTTATTTTATAGACCACCAGACGGGTAGCCACATTATTCTCAGGCAGGATAGCACGCCTCATCGGCGATTGACCGTACCAAATCACAAGGAAATTGCAAGAGGAACTTTGAGAGCTATAATACGACAAGCTGGATTAACTATTGACGAGTTTAAAGAATTGTTATAATAAATACAATAACGCGATGGTCTTTACTGACAAGAGACATTTCACGCATTGATCGTGCTGTTTAAAAGACCGATTCGGAAGAGATTTTGACCGGCGCCTGTGGGGTGGGAAAAACAGCAGGCGCCGGATTTTTTATCGGTGTTCTTGGTTCTGTTAATCTGCTCCCAGGACAGTTACAGTCGGCGGCTGAATCAGGCGGAGATGCTGGCCTATTCTTTCACGCCACAGAAGCACCTCGTGCAGGTTTTGTTTGGCAACGTCGGCTTTCAGTGACAGTAGCTCATACTCGTCTGCCTTAGCAAGCAGCTCCTCTGCCTCAGCGAGCTGACGCTCAAGACCGGAAAGTAACACCTCAGTTTGAGCCGTGCTCAGTGAGTATGAAGCCAGGTCGCTGTTAAGGCGGTTCAATCGGTCGCCGCCTTCAGATTTATTTATCTCCTCACGTCGTTTTGCCAGCTCTATTCTGGCTCTGGCGAGTTTTTCCTCCGCATCTGCGAGCTCAGCAGAACTGGCCCGTCCTCCATCAACGAGTTTCTCGGTGTTTTCGAAACGGCGAATTTGCAGTTCGTACATCCGCTGCAGTTCATTGGTAACAGGGTCATTCTTGAGCTGTTCTTTCGTTTTAGCTTCGATTTCGGCTATCTGCTTAGTTGTTGCTTCGATAGTGGCGCTGTTCCTGGCTTTGTCCAGCTTAGCGCTGTCGATTTGTCTGCGCAAGCGATTAATCTCGCTAAGGACCGACAGGCGCGACAGATCGCGAGAGCCGGAGATTTCTCTGAGGTGTTGCTGCATCCCCACTAAATCTTTTTCTGGACGGTCGGTTTCCTCCGCTGCGAGCCGGCGTTGACTGTCAAGTCTTTCCATGTCACTGTTAAAAGCCGCAAGAAGGGCACGACGGAGGTTCTCGATAAGGACGTTCATAAACTCCTCGGCTGCCGGCTTTGTATTCTCCTCAAGCTGAACTACCACATGCAAAATAATCGCTTTCTCAGCAGCAAAGCTCGGGGACGTAGCGGGGGCTGTGGGGCGAGGTGTCTGCATGGGTCTGGGTCTGCGCCCGGTGGTGGTTCGCAGTGGTTGTAATTTTGGAGCGGCTGAGGAGCTTCCCGGTAGGGTTGGGGGACCCTCTATGCCTGTCATCTCCATTTTTTCCTCTGTCATCTCCATCATCTGCTCTGGTTCAAACTCGGAGGATTGTTTGGTTCTCTCCACGGGCTTTGGCAGTATAGTGTCAGCACCAACGAATGCAGCAATTTCGACCTCGATGAGTTCGAGAACCTTATCCGGTGAAATACCTAATATTTCACGGGCGGCTTTTCCACCAACATGGGAGCTGCGCAATAAAGCGTACATGGTGTCATAATCAAGTGGAAAGATGGCTGGGTCGGCTGTCACCTTGACCAAACAGCTCGCTCTGCGGGTGTTTGAAATTTCCTCTGCAGACTTTTCGGCTGATTGGGCTGTGGCTGCTGTCAAGAAGACAACGGTTAAGAAAATGACGGTGCGTTTTGCGGTCTCCATAATAAATCTCCTTTTGAATCTTTTTTACGCTGACTATTCTGGATTTCGGACAATCGCTGGCGGGCCACTTCCGCCCACTGATTTTCAGGAAAAAGTTCAATGACCCGCTTATAAGTCTGAATGGCGGAATCTTTTAAGTTAAGCTCACGATACATTCGGTCGGCCTGATAGACGAGGATAAAGGCGGTATTGTCCACCTGCTTTTGGATTTCTTCAATGGGATCAGGAATACTTGCAAGCTCCGCCTGGAGTTCGTCAAGGCGTCGCTGCCTTCGTTCACGTTCGAGAACTTCCTGGATTAGTTTTAATGTGGCATCGGTTCTTGCTTGCAGTTGTTGAATCTGCGCCTGGAGCGAAGCGATTTTTTCCTGCTCTTGGGTTGTTTCGCCGGTTTTGGTTATAAAGCTCCATATTCCAAGAGCAATTAAGAGCATGGCAGCCGCAGTGAGAGGGATAGCTAAACTTGCCAAGCGTTTTTTTCGGGCACGACGACGGACGGCAGAGAAATCAATAGAAACCGGGATTGGTCCCCCGGCAGTTTGGTCGGCTTTTTGCAGCAAGTTTATGATTTTGTCTTCTGTCATAAGTTATTCCTCTATCAGTTCAGCCAGGTCGCGCCTTAGGCGCTCTCTGGCACGGCTCAGCCTGACCTGCAAGGCGTTTTCGGATATGCCCAGGATTCGGCTGATTTCGGTTGTCGAAAGCTCCTGCAGATACCTCAGTACGACCGGCTCTCGATATTTGGCCGGCAGAGCCATCATGGCACGACGGATACGATTGAAAGTTTCGCTACCCATCAACGCTCTGTCCGCAGGCCGATCTTGTAGCCGCCTCAATCGCAACTTGGTTTGTCGCCGCCAAAGCATCTGCTTATATCGGTAGCTGCGGCACTTATTTATGGTTATGGTAAAGAGCCAGCTTTTCAGGCTGCATTGGCCACGGAATTTTTTTAGTCCAACAAACGCTGCGAGGAAAATGTCCTGAATGACATCTTCGACGTCGCCGGGCCAGCCGAGCAGCCGATTAGCCAGCACAGCAATATCAACTGAATACTTTTTAACAATCCCGTCAAAAGCGGAATCATTGCCCTGATTGAATTGATTAACCAGGCATTCATCATCGTTCTTCTCGGCCATGACCGTTATATTAGACCGCCAAACGGGAAAAAACTTACAAAAAATTTTAGACAATCAGAAAAATGCCATGCGATGGCGGCAAGGGTGAAAAAACCAATGAAGCGTCGGTATTCTGTTTTGTTGGACTTTGTGAAAACTTACTTTTTCTTTGGTTTTAGGCCCGCGGCTTTGCGAAGTTTTTCGGCCATATCGGTTTTTTCCAAAAAAAGCTAATTTTACTCTTGACCGTATTGTAATAGGTGTGTACAATGTAATTACATATAAAAAGATATGTTTTTCAGTGAGTGCTTTTATGAAAAGCCGTATTGTAAAAATAGGAAATTCGCAGGGCATTCGCATTCCAAAGCTCCTTCTTGACCAGCTTGATTTAGAGGGGGAGGTTGAACTGGCGGTTAAACAAAATCAATTGGTGATCCGGCCAAGCCATCATCCACGCCAGGGCTGGGAGGAACAATTTAGAAAGATGGCTGAAAAACGAGATGATCGATTGTTAGATAAAGATGCGATAAGCCTAAGCAAATGGGATGAAAACGAGTGGCAATGGCAGTAAAACGCTTTGATGTCTATCTGGTCAATCTCGATCCGACCGTAGGAAAAGAAATCAAGAAAACACGTCCTTGTCTGGTGGTATCGCCAGATGAGATGAATAAATATATTGCGACTGTAATTGTCGCTCCGATGACGACCAAAGGGCGGCAATATCCAACCCGTGTGCCCTGCCAATTCCAGAGAAAACATGGTCAGATAGTGCTCGACCAGTTGCGCACAGTGGACAAAGTCAGACTTGTCAAAAAGCTCGGACGAATCGGCACAAAAACCCAGCAGGCTATATTGGCGGTACTCGGCGAGATGTTTGCAGAATAGTACGAGCGACGAGTCACGTGTCGCTTTTTGATTTTAATCCTGCGGCCTTTCGAAGCTTATCTACCATGTCGGTTTTTTCCCAGGTGAAATTCGGCAGATTTCTGCCGAAATGGCCGCCATAAGATGTCTCGGCATAAATCGGACGGGCAAGCTGTAAGTGCTCAATCATTCCCTTCGGCGTCAAAGGGAAAAACTCTCTTATAATTTCGCTTATTTTTTTCTCACTTATTTTCGCGGTTCCCTCGGTGTTTACCAGCACGGAAATCGGTTGTGCAACTCCGATGACATAAGAAACTTGCAGTTCGCAAATGTCGGCAAGGCCGGCAGCGACGACGTTTTTGGCGATATAACGAGCCATATAGCTTGCACTTCTATCGACTTTTGTGGGGTCTTTACCGCTGAAGCACCCGCCACCGTGGCGGGCTTTTCCGCCATAAGTATCAACGATGACTTTTCTGCCTGTGACGCCACAATCGCCCTTCGGGCCGCCTATAACGAACCGGCCAGTCTCATTAATGTGGAATATAATATCCTTATCAACCAGACGCCTCGGCAGAACAGGCAAGACAACTTTTTCGATTATTTGCTTTCGCAATTGCCGATAAGTAATAGACGGTGCATGTTGTGCTGCGACAACAACTGTGTGAACGCGTTTGGGCTTATTGTTCTCGTACCCAACTGTCACCTGGCTTTTTCCATCGGGCCGTAGCCAGGGCAGTTTCTTGCTCCTGCGAGTTTGTTCCAGTCGAGTGGTTATAGCATGTGCAAGCTGGATGGGCATTGGCATAAATTGTGGTGTTTCCCTGCAGGCGTAGCCGAACATTACTCCTTGGTCGCCGGCCCCTTGTTCTTTGTGCAGGCCCAGCCCTTCGGTGACACCCTGCGAGATGTCGGAGCTTTGTTTTCCGACTGATACCATAACGGCACAACTTTCACAGTCAAATCCCAGTTGCGGGTCATCATAGCCGATTTCTCTTATCGTTTGGCGGACAACAGTGGGAATATCCACGATGGCTCTTGAAGTAATCTCTCCTGCGACGATGACAAGATTATCTTTAACCATCGTTTCGCAAGCCACCCTACTTTGCGGGTCCTGGGCGAGCATCGCATCAAGGATAGCATCAGATATATGGTCGGCCACCTTGTCGGGATGGCCCATCGTTACGGACTCACTGGTGAATAGGTATTTATCGGCGTCACAATGCGGATTGCTGGGAATCAATTTTTTTGCCATTCGTGATTTATCCTTTTAATAATGGTAAATGGTAATTAGAAACTGGTAACTGGTAATTACCAATTACCAATCACCAATTACCACAGTGACGAATATGATAAAAGACGTTTGTATATAGTCAAGCTAAAAATGGTTGATGTTGAATGAAGCATTACACTTTTTGCCCCCGGTAGGTCATCAGAACCTCCAGGTCTGCTACGTCCACTTTGCCATCACCGGAAGGTAGCGGTGCTATATCAACGTATAATTTGGTCTGGCCCTTTTCACGAATAGAGAATTTCTCTCGACTGACCTTTGTTTTCTTATTGACCAGACGGCTTTTCCCCGTGTAGAATCGTGGGCCAATCTGGGGACACCATACATATTTAATTTGACAAGCACTGTATAAACGGATACGATTTTAATATGGCAAGGCTTGCAAGAGTAGTAGTTCCAGGTGTTCCGCACCATATCACGCAACGCGGCAATCGCCGACAGGAGACATTCTTCTGCGAGGCAGACTACGAAGCATATATGGAGTTATTGGCTGAATGGTGCAAACGCTGCGGTGTAGGAATATTGGCTTACTGCCTTATGCCCAACCATGTACACCTTATAGCGGTGCCGCAGTCCGAAGATGGATTGCGACGCGGCATAGGCGAGGCGCATCGGCGTTACAGCCGAAGGATAAACTTTCGCCAGGGCTGGCGTGGTCACTTGTGGCAGGGACGATTTGCTTCATATCCGATGGACGATCTATACCTGATGAAGGCGGTGCGTTACATTGAATTGAATCCGGTACGAGCAAAGCTATGCAGAGTTCCATGGCGATGGAAATGGTCGAGTGCTGCATCGCATGTATCAGGGCAAGGAGATCGGCTGGTAGATGTATCGGCGTTGCAGGAATATGTGAACGACTGGCGTTCATTTTTAGCTGAGGGTTTGGATGACAACGATGCGGAGTTATTGCGTCGGCATGAGCGGACTGGACGGCCTCTTGGTGGGTCAGGATTTGTGGAGCGTCTTGAGAGGATGCTTGGCCGGGTACTACGGCGAAATAAGCCTGGCCGAAAACCCAAGAAAAAACAGAAATAAGTATGGTGTCCCCAGAATTGAGAATTGGTGTCCCCAGAATTGAATCAGAATTGAATTTGTTGTCCCCAGAATTGCTTACAGCTTATCACCTTATCCAGTGGTCTGAATTTCTGGGAGTATTATAGGGAAAAAAACATTGCATTTCAAAATTATTAGGATAAAATTCAACATGAGATAATGAAGTCTCTGAATATATAAAAGTATATAAACATAGCTGTATTAAGTTGTTGGTTCTTACTGTAAGGGAGTTATATGATAAAAACCGTTCAGAAAAAAAGGGTGTTAATATTTCTACTCATTACCTTGTGTTCTCTAATAAGTTCCTGTGTTTCACCGGTATCAGTTTCTAACTCAGTTAAAGACTTATACACACAAGATGATTTACAAGAAATTGAAAAAATACTTGCTGAGAATGTATCGCAATATAAATTACCTGCGTTAATTGTCGGCATTACTTCTGATAGTGAGGATTTATTCGTTGAAACTAATGGGATAAGAGTGTTGGGCCAATCGGAAAATCTTCTCAAAACGGATTTGCTGCATATGGGGTCAAACGGTAAGGCTATGACTGCGACTATGATAGCTATCTTAGTAGAACAAGGGGTTCTTTCATGGGATTCAACTCCTGCGGATATTTATCCGGAAATAGCTGATACCTTTTCACCCGAACTTAAATCTATAACTTTAAGGCAACTTCTTTGTCACAGTGCAGGTATTCCTGGCTTTACTGATGAAGATGAGTTTGTGAATATACCGGCATTAAAAGGAAATCGTATCCAGCAACGATTAGAATTCACGAAGTGGATTTTGGCTCAGAAACCGCTGTATACACCGGGTACATTTCACTACTCGAATGCAGGGTATGTGATTGCAGCTTCGATGGCCGAAGCCAGGACGCAAAAAGGCTGGGAGTTTTTGATGCAAGAATTACTTTTTAAACCTTTGGGCATATATGCCAAATTTGGTTGGCCTGCAGAAAATTCAAATAATCAACCATGGGGACATGCTGAAGTTGGCGGGAAACTTTGCGCTATTTCCCCCGATAACAAGGAATATCTAATACCAGAATGGTTGGCACCTGCAGGTGATATTAGTATATCTTTGCCTGACTACTTAAATTTTCTCAGGTGCCATTTAAAGGGGTTGCAAGGTCATTCATCACTATTAGATAAAGATACCTTTAAACTTCTGCACAGTATATATAATGAAGAAGGACCTAGCGGAGTTGGAGTTGCATATGGATGGGGTATTAAGGAATTAAATGGAGTAGTGTGTAATGTTCATGTTGGGAGTGGTGGAACTTTTTATGTTTGCGTTGCATTAGTACCTGAAATAGATGTTGGAATAGCAGTTGCATGTAATGCAGGTAATGGTGCTGCTTCAGAAGCTTGTACAAAATTATTAAAATTGCTTCTTGCAAAGCATATAACCAAAGTTAAAGCGTTATAAGTAGAACCTATCCCAAAACCTATGCAAATTTGCGTTATCAATACTGATAACGCAAATTTAAGGGGTTTGGCCGATTAAGGCAGCGAGAAGCTAAAAACTTAAAACTAAAAGTGTAAAACTGCGGAATTCCGAAGTTTTACATTTTTTGCTTTGAATTTTACACTCCTTGTGCCGGCTCATCCGCAGCCGCACCGACTTAGCCAAGCCCAGCCTTTCATCTAAGCAAAGAATGCAAAGTGAGATTAAGGCATTTAATTAGAGGAGCGTATCTTATAAAATACTTATAGTCTTTTTGACTAATCAAAAAGACTATTTACAATTGTGCTAAAATTAAAAATGAAATCGAGCGGACCGAGCTATTTTACTTTCGATAATCACGCCCCAAAAGGCGGCTGCCCCCGCCTGCGCGGGGGCAAGCTCGTCCCCGTGAAAACTGGGATCTTCTTAAATGACGGCACCGTAAAGTTTATAAGAACACAAGAGGAACTCCACCAACTTCGTTGGAAGTAATTACGACAGTAGTCAGTTGTAGGGGGCCACATCATTAATTCTTACAAAACTATATAAGTATATACGCATATACTTATATACTATTGCGGCCAGAACCACATAATCTCTGATGGAGAACACAAAAGAATTACAGCAGCGTAGGGGTCAGGATTGCGGCTTGATATGAGCCATTCTGGAATCGGGCAAGCACGTTTGAACCATTGGATTCGACCCTTCGACTGCGCTCAGGGCAGGCAGGCTCACCACAAGTTTGGAATATACTGGTTATACCGAATGGATTCGACAAGCTCACCACAAGACTATTTTCTTGAGCTATCGTTAAGTGTCCAATCGTATTTTATGTGCTGGACAGAATAGTTTCCTACTTCAAGAAAATCTACGTCCCGCTGGGCAATATAATTGGTAATGAAATTCAAAACAGCGCGAGTAGCAGGCTGCTGGTCTTTGAACTTTTTGTCTGTACCGAACTTACCAATGAATTCTTGGCCGTGCCAGGTCGATTGAAGTATCGCGGAAAGATAAACTGTTCGCTTATCTCTATCGATTTTCAAAGCGCGGCCGCTGGATAAAAACCTCTTTGTCTGGTCTTCTAACTGCTGACTGAGCTTGTATCCATAATAAGGCTCACTGCGCAAAGGCGGACTTGAAAGACTGGCGTAAGATATAGCAAAATATATCCTCGGCTCTTCAAACTCTTTACGAAAAAACCGCTGCTGGATTTCTCTAAGCGTAAATTCTTCATCCATTACCATGAATTTGTAATCAGTCCATATACCCTTGATGTGCCTGATACTGTGAGGGCCCCAGAAGAGACTGAGGATTCGCGATGCGGCAATAGGATAGTTGGCGATAATGATATTGAGCATCTGGATATTATATGCGTTAATCCAGAAGGCGATTTTATCCTCTTTAGGCCAACAGTTATATTCATTTGGGTCCAAATTGTCGAATTCGTTAAGCAGGTTTTTCAACTCCAGCTTTTTTCGCCGCAGCGCCCGATAGTCAACCATTCCGTCCTTATCGACAAAGTTGTTCAAGATGTCGGCGCATTTGTCGTGAAAGGAAACCCGCCTTGCCGGATCCCGTGGAGCGGGGGCTGAAAATTTTCGATTTGCGATTGCCAATTGCCAATTGAAAATCGAAAATTGAAAATCGCAAATCGTAAATAAAGTCACCAAAGCTATAAGATGTTTAGCCATTTGCGGTATTCCGATAAATTATTACGTAATTTTTCAAAGGCAAACTTACCTTTTATATATTAAGATAAAATATCACGGAGAAAACCGCAAGGCCTGAATTTTCTTGACAAAAGCCGGTTTTTAAGTTAATCTATATAAAACTTAAGGCAAAAATTTTCCCGGATACCTATAAAAATGAAAATAAAATGGTTAATTTTTGTCGTTCTTATAGTATTTTTAGTTCCAGCGATGATTTTACGCTCTAAAGCTGTTGATACCCGCCAGATCGAACAGGTACGCAATAAGCAAGTCCTTAATAGCGAAGACTTGCAGATAATCGACGATTTCCTGGCACAAGCGGTGCAAGAATTAGTCAAGACCAGAGATTTTACGGCCATCGCAAGGACTCGGACAGTTATATTAACTAATCAGAGCAATCAGGGTCAGTATGCCAAGCAGTTTTCCGAATCGGCTTACAAATATATTTCTTTAGGCCTTGCCCAAGCTAAAGAGCTACCGCAAGAGCGACAATTCAAAGTGATTCTCAATCTTCTGATTCTGGTGGATGGACTTTCAGACCCTCGGTTAGCAGATTTGGCTATTGCCAGGCTGAAAGATAATAATAAAGCAATTCGCTACTGGGCAGTTCGCTGTGTCACAAGCTCCGGCCTTATAAGGAAGCTAAATCCGACTGATGCAACCAATTTGCGGTTGGCGCAGCGTATCGCAAAAGAGCTCGCTGCGCTGGTTGACAGCAGCGAGCCGGAGATATTAGCTTTGATGGCTGAGTTTGCATCTGAGATAAACATTCCAGAAGGACAGGATTTGTTGCTACAGATAGCTGACATACGTATAAAACAATATGCTGACTGGAAAGTGGAGTATGAGCTTTTGGATAGCGCGATTTTGAAATTTCTGTACAACAAGATGGCCCCCGATCGAGTCGGGGGTTCAAGTAGTTCTGCTGTTGCTCGTCGTTTTGGGCAGTTGTATTCTTACGCCATGCAAAGGTATCTTAAGGGGCAGGAATATCTTCGGCAGAACAATAAACAATATCTGGCTTCGGTATTGGTTGAGACGGAGGATAAGTGCATCGGCAAACTTCTGAGTAGGCCCCAGTCAGCTATAAAAAGGGCCGTTGAACAGAGCGATTATTCGCTGCTTTTGCAGGAGTATAATAGATTGTTCGGGGACGAAATAAGAGCGGGTGAGTTAACGTTGAAATTGAATATTGACTACGGCGATGACCCCGGCGGCAGCAAAAGGCTTACGCCGCAGCCCTTGCCGGACCCGCCAAAGACCCGCCCTCCAGAGGCTTCCGGCGGACGGGCAACCCCGCAATAAATAACTTTCGCTGTAAACATGGAGGTTTGATGAACGGTCGCAAAGGAGTCGTCACATTCTTTCTATTTCTGCTGCTGGCAATTATCATCCTGCTACAAATTCTTTCAGTGGTGCAATCCGACCGACTTTATGAGCGATTAAATCGCTTTGAGAAAACGTTAGAAAGTGTTGCTACCATA
>Ga0315312_1002091_pt1 | contig 14259 bp, 18 predicted proteins | sample TDP7_MG_FD_203629 | JGI IMG/M metagenome (GOLD analysis project Ga0315312, IMG submission 203629) | Freshwater sediment microbial communities from Lake Towuti, South Sulawesi, Indonesia - TDP7 | ecosystem: Environmental > Aquatic > Freshwater > Lake > Sediment | place: Indonesia: South Sulawesi... | reverse complement strand
CAGAGCCCCATTATGTACTCGAAGACAATATAAGGTATTTCCTCTCTTTAAGTAAGCAAGGGCCGCATAGTGGAAATAGTGACCTGACGTAGGATCAGGTTCTCCATATTCATCTATAAACTGTTGATCATCTGTAATCAACATTATGTTGTCAACACTTCCTTTAGATGAATATCCCACTATTGCCGCCGAGGCACTAGCAACGCGTGGTACAATATCAGAAACATCTTTTTCTGCAACATATACTCCGGGACTTAGATACAAAGTCATAATTTTTACCTCCTAACTAAAAAGTTTTCATTCTCTTTTAAGAGTAGTTTCTCTTGGAAAAATGGAAGGAAAGTTATCCTCTATAATTTCATCATATATAACATCTCCACCTCCTGGTACAAGAAATCTATCAACAGGAGAACTCAGTTCGGATGTGAAAGTAACATATTCTTTACTCCCATCTTCCCTTGCCTGTCCAATTATCCTTACTTTTTCTATTTTTTCTTTTATTGCCTTTTCAAAAATACTTTCAAACATATTAACCTCTCTTCTGAACTATCCCATCCGCAGTAGAATCTGGTAACAATTCTACTAGAGTTAAAGTTGTACTATCTATGCCTTGTAAAACATTAAAAATAGTGTACATTCCATCATTTCCAGTAGAATCTCTTATAATTATCTTTTCTCCCACAGAGAAATCACTTCCATATTTTCCAGCTACTATTATTTTCTTGTTTATTTTATCAGCTCCAATAATACCGTAAATTAACTTTCTAAAGAATCTTAAAGCTTGCTCTAACTCAGTATTAGGATCAGAACCTATAATCTCAGAATAATCCTCTACATTATTCTTGTCATATACTGTAAGACGTACCTTCTGGATAGGTTTCAAGGTAGTACTTTTGAATACCCAACCATCCATTTTGACAGGCATTCTAAGGATAAACTTTACGCCAACTTCGTATTTTTCAGGATAAGTTGATTCATCAACAATATCTCCAAAGTGAAGATCCGGGCGTACTTTATAATCTGTATCTTCTATAGTATACGTGAGATCTACTTTTGGGTTTTCTTGCTGCCAGAAAATATACCTTTCCATACACAGGTTTAGCTTATCTAGATCTTTACTCCAAAACCACACATTATAGTGAAGATCAACAGGTTGTACTTTGATATTGGTTAAAAGTTTCTTATCCTCTCCTATAAACCACAATCCTCTTTGAGCCAAAACAGTTCTTTGTCTATCCCAACTCGGATTCATACCAACTCGGTAAAAGTGCATAAACTCAAGGAAATTTTGCCCTCTTTTTTCAGAAGCTTCCCTTTGAGCTATTTCAAATGGACACTGAAACAAACCTTGGTTCATGTTTTCCGTTTTTGAACTACTAAAAGAACTTATTTCGATAATATCTGCAAACCTATCATATAATAGGCTCTTCAAAGCAGCATCATATCCATATACCACACTACCCATTTATATTGTGATCTCCAATTATGCGTTAAATGACAACGGTTAAATAAGAGGATAAAAGTTATCTACGTAGTTTTTTTGTTATTACCTACTTTTAATAATATTTTAGTAAAATAGATGACCACTAGATTTTCAAACTCTTCATCAGAACGAATAAGATTCTGTAACAACCACGCTTCTGCAAACCTTTCAGGTTCAGTACCAGGATACTTCTTTTTCATCTGGAAATAATTGTTATACAATTTACTGGCAGCAAGAAGAGCAGCATTGTGCTTATTCACTGCATTTCTATCATCTTTTGAACAATCTAAAGGTATCTTAAAAAATGATAAATTATTAGAAGGATCAAACATTTTCATCTCTTCAGTCATCCAGTCTTATTTTTCCCTTGCTTTCTCCTACTTCTGTAAGATCATGCACTACCTTAACTTGACCTTGTACTTCATCTAAATTGGTAACCTCTATGTTGTTAAGTATTCGTCCAGGAGGAAGAGTAGTTTTTGCTCCGTTTTTGTGTTCTAATCTTACAACTTCGTTTGAAATATTTTCTATTTTTTTAACCCTCATTCTTCCATCCTTTCAATTCAATTCCTCGATTTTCTAAATAAAGGATAGCCTCATCAGTGTCTCCTTCCATAAACAAACGACAAGCTTCATCTAGTTCATCGAGATCAAAGTCGCCCAGATTTCCTCCAACTATAGTATAACCTAAATTTACGAGCTCTTCAACGATTGATCTTTGAAGTATCTTTAGTTTCTTTACTTCTTCAAACAACTTCTCAAACATATTTTTCTCTTTACACTTCAACTCTTCTAGGAACAGCACTAAATATTTGCCTTATAAGAGCGTCTTGCATCTTCTTTGATGCTACATTCACTATCTCAAACTCCTCTACTCCTATATATTTTTCTGGAATAAACTCGGGCTCGATTCTAAAATAGCTGCGAATACAAACATCTATCGCAACTTCTGTTCCTACTTCACTTCCTTCTAGTGCTGTAGCTTTGTTACCCAACCAACATAAAATTGGTAATGTATCTTCTAAAAACAAACCTAACTTTTTCAACTTCCAAATATTTGGACTCCAATCAATAAAAATTTTAGCAGCATAAGAAGTATACTCATAATCAGCTGGAACTGCATATACATCTTTCTTCTCTGCAGTAGCAAAAGAAGTATTTGTTGGAATATATAGAGTACAGTCAATACCTATAGCATCGAGAGTGATATCCACGTAGTTTCTCAAAACGTCGATACTCTCTCTAGGGATCATTCGAGAAGTCATTAGTTACTCCACTGTTTCTTTATACCACGTATTCATTTGGCTAGACAAAGTAAACTCTATATCTGATAAAATACCAGAAAGCATATCAGCTTTCTCAACTGGGTCTTTACTAGCGTGTTTTTCCACAAAATCAATAGCCTTTCCAGCTAAAGAACGAGCAAAACCTTCTGCGTCCTCAGGTTGCTCATTTATTATAGCTTCAAATATTCTGTTTATCGTATCTACACTCCAAGAATACTCTTTACCTTACTCACTTCATCTGAAGTTATCTCATCATCCTCAATAAGTTTCTCCAATTCCTTGATAATTTTTACACACTTATAACGAACTGCAAACTTAAAAATTGCGTTAGCTTCTTCCCAATCTTCTATTTCCTTTGCACTCGCTTTAGTCCCTTTAGATAGCTTTGCTGAAGCTTTATCTCGAGTAACTGACCACTGATGCCTTTCCCTACCCAAACCAAGTATGTCATCCTCTATTTCTTGAAGCTTTGATTTCAGTTTCTTCAGAAGAGGTTCCCTATACTCTTTAGGTAGATTTTTGAGAGCCTCTTGTATAACTTCATAATCAATAACGTCCCGCTTAAGCTCTCCAAGTAACTCATCCACATTAGATACAATTGATCTTACATCGTCAAGAATATCCGAGTACTCATCATAAGGATCAAAATCTAAAGAAACTATTTTTGGTTTTACTAACCATATATCTCGTAACAGATCGTAACAAGAATCAATTTGTGGACGAACAAATCGGTATTGTATATATAATTCAACGGGGTGTTTTCCAACAAAACTATCAATCTTCTCTAGATTTTTTCTATCAAAGAACCACTTGGACACATTCTTCTGGAACTCTAAATCATTATACAAGGATGATTTTTTAGAAACTTGGAGATGAACATCAACATCACTATCATCTACATACTGGTTTGTACAAATCGAACCCATAATATAAATTGTTAGTTGATCATCTCTCCCTTTGGCAACAACACTTAAAAGATCTTTGTCAGGATATCTTTTTATTATTTCTAATATCTTACCTTTTACTTCTGGCTTAATAGTATAAATATCACCTTTTTTATTCCAAACGGAAAGATCAAGAGTTTCTCGAGGGAAGTCGATAGAAGATTCTTTTACAATTTTATGTATACCAGTATAAGGACTTTCTTTTGGTAACTTACCTAACCGAATTAGTATTTCTTCTATATCATCAACAATCTTTTCAAGTTTTGGATCATCTTCAATTCCCATCTTAATATGATAAATAGCAGGAAAATCAATATGCCACTTATCTACAGCCAAATCCAGAGCTACCAACATTTCTTTTTCATCTCTACTTCTTAGAGCTCTCTCTATCTCTTCTAATCGTTTAGTATATGCTAAACGAACTGGTTTTTCTCTTAGATACCGAAAAAGATCACTTTTCCTTTGAACTTGCTCATACCAATCTAAGTACTCAATATAATATCCTTTCATCATATCTAAAGCTGTAAACAAATCAGCTTTATCAGGATCAATTCCTCTTTCAAGTCCGTGGTAAATCTTATATAGAGCTCGAATTCCAGCTCCATCTTCGTTAAGTTGCAATATTTTCTCAAGAAGTTCTATCATATTTCTTCTACTTCCTTTTAAGTAAACTTTTCCTAATCCTGTTTGACGTAATAAAAAGTTACAGTAACCTCTTCTATTTTTCCATCTCTAGTAAGATGGACTTCCAAATCCGATGGAACATAGACTTTTCCTTCCAACCACTCAATATCACAATCAACAGTATCAAAATCAATTTTTACTGGAAGAGTTTTTACTACTTTATCATTAACATCAAGGATTTCAACTTCAAATTCAACTATTCTAGCTGGTCTTACATCAATACCATTTATTCCCCAAGATCGATATTCAACATCCATCCTGTAATTTAACGGTTGTTCTTTTCCAACAACTTTCGTATCTTCTCCAGCTTCTAGATCTTTCATATGAACATGAACATCAACTTTCGATTGAAAATCTTCTTCTCCAAGTTGTTCGTTAATCTTTACAGATTCATTTGAAGTTTTACCTTCTTTACACCAACAAAGGCCTTCATATTCAAGTTCCCCAGCTTTCCAACCATAACCAGCATATAAATGTTCAAGCCAGTGTTTTTCTCCATCACAATGAATAACATGTCTCCCACCTCTATAGACTATAGGAAGTTTGCGAATCTTTTCTCGATCTTCTTCTGTTACAACCCCAAAAGTTTGTTCACTAACTTCTTCAAATAATTTATCAAACATTCTATGTCTCCTTTACAATAACAGAAAATTTCTTTGGATCGTCTTCGTCTTGAACAACCAGTCCTTTTTCTTTTCGCGCAATTTCATCAGCATGTGTTTTATCTTCCACTCCTTTAGCTATAACTTTATAATAAGTCTTCTTGTATTCTTGTTCTTGAAGTTTATTAACTTTTACTTTCTCCTCTATTGAAGGTAACTCTTCATCTGGTAAAGACTCTTCTTTTGGTTCCCAAGGTTCTCCTTTTACTGGAATTGCACCTTGTCTTTCAGCCCATTCAGCTTGATGTTTAGTAAACACTCTGACTTTCTTACCTTCTATAGGACACCTTTGCCAAATAAAAGGGTCACCTTTTTTATCAAGTATTGGATTAGACTCTATTACATTATGAGTATATTGAAAAGTTAGATCCCAGTCTTTTTCTACTTCATTCAATTTAGACTCCAAACTAGTACCAGTTTGTTTTTCTACTTCTTCGTTCCAAGCCTTTTTAGCTCTTGGGAGTAAAATATGTTGCAAATAAAGAACATGTAAATCTATATCTTCTGCAGTTTCTAGTTTCTTTTTCTCTTCTTCAGGAAGTTTCGCTTGAAGCCCCACAATTAAAGTTTCATTAGGTGGCCATTCATTAAAGAGAATATTGTTTTTCACAGCCCAGCGAAGTATTTGTTCATCCTCCTTAGTAAGTTCGGGAACTTCCCCGACAAGTTCAAGAACAGTTTCAGTAAGCTTTTTCTCTTCGATTTTTTCTATACGAGAAATGTGAATAGTTACTTCATCGGGTTCATCATCAAACAAAACATAAACATTATCCGTGTAATACGCTTCTCTATCTGTTATTGTTCCTTTTTTTCCCGTATCAATTTCTACAACTCTATCCCCTGGTTTATAATCTTCAACATCTTCCTGTTCGGTTAGTTTGGATTCCTTCTGAAACTTCCCAAATTCAATAGTATCGTCTTTAATCGTAGTTGGACCAAAACGCCTAGACTGGTCAATAATTGTTTTTATCTTTTCAATTTCCTTTGGGTAGATATTTATCATCTTTCCATAAGCCCATCCGTACTCCTTTCCTGGATGATATCCTTTTGAACTTAACAGTTCATCAACTAACTTTTCTAATCCTTCAGATAACTTTTTGATTTGTTCTTTTTCTTTGTCTCCTTGTTTAGAATTCTTACTTTCACCTATTTTCTTAGCACCAATTATAATAGCCTTTGGTTCTATTCTTTGAACAATTCTTTTTGCATCAAACTCATCAAACGCTTCTACTCTCGTTGAATCTTTCTTTCCATCTAGTTTATAGTCAACTTGATAAACATGTTTGAAAAATCCAACTTCTCCTTTTAACTCAGTTATTTTTTCAACATCCTTACTTTGACAATGTTCACAAATATCTTTATCATTTCTGAAAGTTTTGCAGCAAGAGTTACAAAGCCAGAGGGATTTTTGTTTTGTGAAAGTAGATTTGAATTCTTTTTCTTCTATTTTGGATTCAACTACTTCAGAGGGACCAAAACCAGCTTCTACCCAAGCTTCAATAGCACTTTTAACCAGTTCTGACTCATCATCTTTTCGAGTCTTCACCAGTTGATAAATTAACTTTATAGCATTTAGATTGAGACCAGCTTCATCTATTCCTTCCGAAGTAGGGTTTTCTAGAATCTTCTCAAGTTGTTGTGCAACAGCCCAGCCTAGTCTACTGTTAGCAATATCTACCAAATCAGATATATGTTCACTAACTCTAGATTCCTTCTTTGGTTTCACTACTTTATCTGGTGTTTGCTTTAGCTCATCATCTCCTACTGCTCTAATAGCATTCCCAGTTTCAGCAGACTTACTTTTAACTTTTTCAAGATCTTCTTCCGAGTAATCTTCCATGTGATAGTCTTCAGCATTTATATCGGGTTTTTCTTGAGGTTGCATAGTCTGGGGAACTTTTGTTGCTTCGTTGGTCTTTATTTCATCTTTCAATCTGAACTTATCACTCACCGTTCGATAAGCAATACCTCTTCGACTATCTGCTTCTTTGTCCAAGAATCCTTTATCTGCAAGATTATCAAGAACAATAATTGGAACACCAAGTTCTCGTGCAGTATACCATCTACTTTTTTCCATTTTTTCTATAGTCTCTTTTTCTCTTTTTCCTAATCTCCACTCTGTTGCCTCGTTGGTTTTAGATTCAAGAACTTCACTCTTCAACCCCCAACTTTCTAAAGGACTCTCCACAGAATCATATGTAAATACGACTTCACCTCCCTTAAGTTCTTCATCAAATCCTTCTCCACGAATTCCAAAATGAGGAATATCTTCTGCATTAAGTTTGATCTTTCTCACTCTCTGAGTTCTTGATCTCAGGAAAGGAACTTCTTTTCTCAGTTGATCAATCTCTCTCTGAGTTATTGTTGCAGTAGGATATACCCTAATGGTTTCAGTTACTGATTTTAACTCACCTTCGTTGGTTTTGGATTCTTCTACTACCCATTTATATCCTCTTTCTTTTCCATACTTTTGAACCCAGTCTTTAATTGCAGTTCTAACATCAAAAGTAAGGTTATCTAAAATTTCACTAGCCAACACGAAAAGGTTCCTCATATGTTCTGGAGTTGCTCCAGATTTAATAAGTCTTTCTATAGTTTCTGCAGAAGGATTTTTAAGAATTTCCTGAGCATACTCAAGATGTATATCATCATATCTTCTTTTAACTTCCACAGAGAATATTTTTTCCCCAATTCCAACCTTCTTCAACTCACTTTCACTAACTCCATTAACAGCAATACCATCACGAACAAGAACTATCCAACCGGGAGTCTTTGAAGCCAATTCTATCTCTTTCTTATTGCCTGTTTCTTCAGTCCTTTGGGCTACCCAATTTCGAGATACCCCATCTCTTTCAACGATTTCTTCTATAAATTTACCTTTTGGCATCTGCCCTACATATCTATCAGTAAAACTTCTTGTATAAGCCCAAACCTTTTGCACTTCCGATTCTTCTGCTCCTTCTAATTTTAATTCACTCTCACTAACACCATTAACAACAAACCCATCATCAAACTGAATCCTATAACGAGTAACTTTGTCACCTTCAGTTTCTATAATCCTCGCCTGTTTTTCATGATGGTCGAGTCTTGTAGAATGCTCATCTATTCCCAGTAATCTTATGGAGTCAGAGTTAGTAAGTCCTGAACCATACAGATTATAAATAATAACATCTCCAACTTTAAAAGAACCTTTTTCTTCATCTATATCATCAGTTGTAGATTCTTGTATTTTTTTTAACAATTTAACCACATCAAGTTCTTCACCTAACATTGTTTATTTCTCCTCTTTTATATCCATAATATCTATTAGGGTTATTTTTTCACCCGATACGTCTACCCAGCTACCAGCTTTCCTTATATCATCGAAATCTAACAAGTCTTTCACCTTATCCCCTATAACATCTCCTCTTCCCCAATGAGCTACAACATATTTTCTACCTTGTTTGGTAATAGGTTTAAACTCAGCAGGAAGATCTGAGAATCTATAGTTTAACAACTTATGAACGATCTTTGCTGTGGAACCACAGGAGAGAATATAATCAAGTATATCTAAAGCTCGCTTATCTTTTGGTAGTATCTTCGCTCCTAACCTTAAAGTAGTATTGAATAACTCGTCCACCCCCGTACAAGGTACATTAGTAGTATACTCTCCTAACACTTTAATAAGTAGCTTGTATGCACTTATGTCTCGAGCCTCTTGAATTTTCTGTAATGTATTAGTAGACATTTTTACCTCTTTACCTACTCTACCTGAAATTTCTAACCTACAATAGTAGTCTTTTTCAAAATCTTTTTTAACCATTTTATTTGTTCTTCAGAAATTTGATTTTTACTAAGGTTAAGCCATTCCAAATTCTTCAATCCTGCTAAAGCAGAAATGTCTTTGATTTGATTTTTACTAAGGTTAAGCCGTTTTAAATTCTTCAATCCTGCTAAAGCAGAAATACCCTCGATTTGATTGTTATTAAGATAAAGATATCCCAAATTCTTCAATCCTGCTAAAGCAGAAATGTCCTTGATTTGATTGTTATTAAGATAAAGACATATCAAATTCTTTAATTCTGCTAAAGCAGAAATATCCTTGATTTGATTTTTATAAAGATAAAGATCTGTCAAATTCTTCAATCCTGCTAAAGCAGAAATATCCTTGATTTGATTTTTATAAAGATAAAGATCTGTCAAATTCTTCAATCCTGCTAAAGCAGAAATATCCTTGATTTGATTGTTATTAAGGTTAAGCCATTTCAAATTCTTCAACCCTGCTAAAGCAGAAATATCCTTGATTTGATTTTTACCAAGATAAAGATCTATCAAATTCTTCAATCCTGCTAAAGCAGAAATATCCTTGATTTGATTATTATAAAGATAAAGCTCTATCAAATTCTTTAATCCTGCTAAAGCAGAAATGTCCTTGATTTGATTTTTACTAAGGTTAAGCCATTCCAAATTCTTCAATCCTGCTAAAGCAGAAATGTCCTTGATTTGACTATTATCAAGATCAAGCTGTTCTATAGAAGGATCTAATCCTTTAATGTAATCAGAAAACCTAGAAGATAGTTCTTCTTTAGAAGGAGGTTTGAAAAAAGAATCAAAATCTTCTTCTTTCAATTCCAGTAGTTCTTCTAAAATCTGTCTCATTTTAGTCCTACTAACTTACAATAGTAGTCTTTTTCAAAATCTTTTTTAACCATTCTATCTGTTCTTCAGAAATTTGATTGTTATTAAGATTAAGCCATATCAAACTCTTCAACCCTGCCAAAGCAGAAATGTCTTTGATTTGATTGTCACTAAGATCAAAGGTTTGCAAATTCTTCAATCCTGCTAAAGCAGAAATGTCTTTGATTTGATTGTCACTAAGGCTAAGATATTCCAAATTCTTCAATCCTGCTAAAGCAGAAATGTCCTTGATTTGATTGTCATCAAGACTAAGCCGTTTCAAATTCTTCAATCCTGCTAAAGCAGAAATATCCTTGATTTGATTGCCATTAAGATCAAGCTGTCCTATAGAAGGATCTAATCCTTTAATGTATTCTTCAAATCTAGAAGTCAATTCCTCCTTAGAAGGAGGCTTGAAAAAGACATCAAAATCTTCTTCTTTCTTTAATTCCAGTAATTCTTCTAGAATTTGTCTCACCTATCTAATCCTCACTTTCTTAAACAACTCAACATCCTTATTCAACACAGCTTTTGGTTCAGGATGAATCCCTGGAGTAGGTTTAATTGGAGTAAATGGTTTCTCTTTTGAAGGAGTTTTTGGAATTATCCCTGGCTCTACCTCTGGTTCTACTTCAGGTTCTGTAGTTACTTGCTCTTGTATATTATCAGAAATTTCTTCACCAGTCAAATCCTCAATAATATCCCGTAGACCCTTAAAAAATCCAGCTGTAAATATTTCTCCTTCGGGGTATACCACGTTTCCCACTCTTTTAACATTTGTTGCTTCCTCTTCAACCTTATCAAGAACATTATCATTGTCGAGGTAAATTGATTGAGAAAGCATAAAAGCTGTATCAACAGTAGTTTCAAAGATCAAAGTAACATCATCAACTTTACTTTGTATTCTAGTACCATACAAGTAATCATATTTCTTAAATACATCATGTGCACCAAGAGGTCGTCTATCTTGAATATCTTTCAAAAGTAACTCTAGATCACCCTTATCATCTCCATAAGCTCGAAGAAGATTTCCAAATAGTTTCTGAATATCTCTTTTCTTATTTTCACAAGTTACAATCACATTGGTCTTATTTGTAAGATAGCGTTGTATTCCAAATCTTCCAATCCAAACTTGTACCAATTTATCCAAAGAAGTAAAAATTGATTCACTAAACAACTTAAACAAAGCTGGTTTTAGTTCTTCTCGAAGTTCTTTTAGATCATCTTCTAATGCTTCGTTTAGAAAGACCCCTAAGTCTAAATGTGAATCACTGGTAAGTTTACTAGAAAACATTTCTTGAAAATTATCCCAATATTCTCTAGGAACAACTATTCTTAACTCACCTCCTATTCGAACATCTCTATCACCATTATCATTTTCTAGAACTTCTAGTCCCCACTTCTTTTGTTTTCGTGCCAGATCTTTTAGTCTTGCCTTGACCATTCCTATATGAACGGGTAAGTAAGAAATCATACCCATGGTAGTTGCTTCAAAAAGTTTTATTCGTCGTTGTCTTTCAATGTGTTCAAGTTCAGTAGCTAAATTAAAGAGATCCATTATTCCTCCTCATATCTTTTTTACTGCTTTCCTTGGATCTGGTAAATCCTTTAACGCCTCATGTGCTTCTGAAAAGATCCAAGCTGTTCGCTTGTAAGTACCGTCCTCTTGAAGTAAATACAAAACAAAACAATCATCATCTACACCTATTTGTGCTCTACCTCCATATTCATCCGCTAAAGTAGCGATAGGTTTATTAACAGAACCACTCTGAGTAGTATAACTTTCATCAGTTTCTACTCTTTTATACCTCTCAAGTATTTTATCAACAAATTCAGTTACTTCAATTTGTTCAAACAGTTTATCAAACATTTTGAATTTCTTTTTCCAACTCTTCAATTTCATCTTCAAAATCTGGAATTCGCTTCTTCAAATTTCTAAGGAAAAATAACCTTCCCTTAGTCCAGTACTCTGGCCAATACTTCCAATAACTCTCTATAGCATCTACTATACTAACTGGTAAAGTTCCTTCTTCCTGCCACCTACGTAGAAAATCTTCTATATAGAAATCTATTCTTTTCTCCCCAGGTTTGAATATTTTTCTCTGTTCCATCATTTTAATTTTTTCAATTAGTTCGTCAAACACTAATAACTTCTCCAGAAATTAACCTTTTCATAAGATCAGGGTTTTCACTCAAAAATATTTCTTCGTCTTCAAAATGAACCCCATCTGCTCCAGATTTTCTTATTTTTAACGCTTTTCCATATTTTGTTGGTCTAGCAAGAAGCTTAACTTTTTCATCATCAACTACAATATATCCAATAGTTTGCATTTCATTCACTCTACTTTCCTTTGCTTCTTCCCCCTTTACCTCAACAGGTTCTCTCACTTCTGGTTCCTCTTTTCTCCTCCTAAGAGCTCTTACAATTTTCTTCAACCAAGTATACTTCTTCTTAGCCTCTGCTTCAAGTCTGGCAATATCTTTTCCGTGAAAATCTCGAAGCCATTTTGCACAAGCAGAAATATAGAATGGAAGAGCATATACAAGTCTATCTAAATGCTTACAAAGGCAACCATACTCCCTTGGATTGCGAACTCCAGGTCGTCTCAATTCTCGTTTTGTATACTTAGCATCATATTTTCCAAGACTTCTTATGTAATGACTACCCCAGTATAAGTCGCTAGGGCATGAGCACAATAACTGAATTTCTACCTTATCCATAAACTCTTTTGCTAGTTTACTTAGATCAACCCGAGATCCATCAGCAACCCAAAGCCTTTTATCTCCTACTAGTATAGCTAGTGTCGGTATTACATTCTTAAAGTGGAGATATCCATCATACCATAGATCACCATCAGTGCCCGAATGTAATCGAAACTTCCACGTTTCTATATCTTGATGGTCCAGACGTATTCCACCTTTGTCTTCTACTCCTTTAGTTTTAGCATCGAAATCTGGAAAAAGTCTTTTTATACTTTGTTGTTTTCTTCGTATATCGGTAGCAGTAGCCTCAACCACTTTTTTAACCTCACCTACTAGTGGATTACCAATATCTTCTCCTTCATTATACCTTCGTAACATATCATTGAACATATCCCTATCTTGAAAATATAAATAATCTCCATATTGTCGAGATATACTTCCAAAACCTCCTCTTCTAGGACCACCTACTCTTTTATGTTCAAAGTGACCGAACCACCTTTTGTTTAGTATTTCGCGAAATTCTTTTGGGGTAGTTTCGGACTCCCTTACAGCAGTTGCTTCTTCAAGTTTGTTTAATAAATCGAACACTAATCTTCCTTTTTATCAAAATCATCCAACTCACTATCTTCAACTTTTCTTATGGACTTAACTAACTTTTTCGGTATGAAAGATCGTGCAACCTCCATATCTTCAGAAACAGAATAACATAGTCTTATACAATTTTCATCTTCATTAATGAAATATCCAACGGTTTTACATCTTGGACATTTTTGTAACTTAACAATTTCTAGGGAAGTCCAAGCTGGGTCATCTTCAGGATCTTCCCATCTCACTTCAACAATATCTCCTTCAGTATATTGTTCACCTTTTTCCATTATAAGTGTTCCTTATAATAACTTTATTATTTTTATTATTAAAGTAAAAATGCCTAAAAATCTTCGTAACTCTATACATTTTAACGAGTTATAAAAATTTTTGAAAAATTCCAGTTTTTTATTTGGATTTTTCCAAAAACAACTTATAATTTATATGAAGAGGCGTTAATAAAATACTAATTTTTCACCAAACTTATTTAAAAGGGTAAAGCATGGAAAAAATACATCTTGGAGATATAGTAGATCAACTTGAAGCTGATATACATCAGTATCGAGTTGATGCTATTGCCACAGCCAAGGCAGACGAGGAAACTGGAATACTTCCTCATGATCCATCCCAAAACGAGTGGGTTCTCCAAATTGCAGATATATACAAAGCTGCCTATGGTGAAGAACTTGATCTGGAAAACCTAGTTGTAGACTAAACATTTTGGTCAGCCGAGTTAGCCATGGATGGCTTTTCGTATTTATTTATCAAAGAGCAAAAATTTTCTAAAGAACACATCCCAACTTGGTATAATTATATATGATTTCCAATTTAATGTAGAAGGTTTCTACTTTTGGAAATCAAAAACTCAGAGCTACAAACATATTGCTCTTTTCAGAGTGATATAGGTTACTGAGTCATTCTAACCAGTCTCAGCTCTATAAATAAAGAGACAAGTCTATGTGCTCCAGCCATAGGTAGATGACTTACTTATCAAAGAACGGCAAGGAAGCATTTGTTGAAGGCAGAGGCTTGTGCCACGCGGAGTTATTTAAGCTTCTGCCTTTACTCTTTTACTCCTCCTCTATAAATTCAGGTCCTAATCCAGGCATATAGGTAAATCTAATAAAAGGTTTTAGCTCTCGTTTAATTAGAGCCCAAAAATCTTCAGGGTCTTCTTTTTCGGAACGAAGATTTCTCCCAGGAACTCTTGCAGTAAACTTAGTTCTAACTAGTTTAGCTCTACGAGCAAGAGTTAA
>Ga0315312_1002090_pt1 | contig 14265 bp, 17 predicted proteins | sample TDP7_MG_FD_203629 | JGI IMG/M metagenome (GOLD analysis project Ga0315312, IMG submission 203629) | Freshwater sediment microbial communities from Lake Towuti, South Sulawesi, Indonesia - TDP7 | ecosystem: Environmental > Aquatic > Freshwater > Lake > Sediment | place: Indonesia: South Sulawesi... | reverse complement strand
TTACCTCCGAAAAGTGACTTTTCAATCTAGTTTAAGCCTCCTTCGAACGGCGGGATTAGTATCGGCGAGTTTTTTGAGGGCCATCTCGAAAGTTTCCTCCGGTATCAGTTCCTTCTCTACGAATACTCCTGTTCTGCCAACCTCGTCTCGTCGTAGTAGGGTTCGAAGACGATCGAAGACGATGTCGGGCGAAACCCCTAGAAGATGCGCGACTATTTCCTCTCGTCCTAAAACTGCACTTTCGATATGTCCCCTAGGTGTCGGCTCAATCAGCACGAGACGTTTATCAACGCCTTTAACTCGAACTTTCTCTTTGAGCATTGACAAAGTGATCTCCCCGCCGAACTTGTAAAAGTCTCTTTCTATTGGGCGCAGCTTCACCAGCGGGAAAGAGATGGATCTCCGCGGGTCTACCTCGATGTAGGCTTTAACCGCATAGGTTGGTGTCGCCTGCACCAAGATTCGACGGTTAATGGGTATGCCTGAGCCTTCAAGCGCCATCTCCACACTGAAGGAAGGGATCACGTAAGGTATGAATATGTCTATATCGCTCTTGTCTGAGATGTCGCCTCTGGCGATGCTCCCGTGGGTAATGCAGTCGATATTTAATCGGTTCAACGCTTCCATCATTCGAGATGCTTCATCTCTAAGGCTATCCAAGAGATCCCAATGCCTTGGGTCGTAGTCAACCTCCATGCTTTCAGCATGCGCTAAAGGTTTTTTTGCCATGGTGACCTCGCTGAAACTTCTGTCTAACCTTCTATTTATATCATAGAAACCTGAGAGAACTAGATACCCATCGCCCGCTGTTTAACGGGATCTCCAGATGACGTACACAGAGGATCTCTTGAGGTTTGGATTCAGCCTACTCATCTTCTGGTTAGCCGTTTTTCTGGTAAGCAAGATTTTTCCACTAAAACGTTACGGGGTACAGGTTGAGCCAGCCTACATCACTTTCAGGTCCTCGATGCTTAAAGTGCTTCTATACAAGATCGGGGACAGAAGGCCACGTTTCTGGAAGACCTTGTCAAATCTGAGCGTAGTTTCCGGGGCTGGGTTGATGATCTACGCGGTCTATTTTCTTCTGGACAACATATTGAAGCTTACTCAGCCTGGGATTCAGGGAACTTCTCTTTTACCTGTTCTTCCGGGATTAACCATACGTCTCTACTGGCTTCCGTACCTTTTACTAGCCGCGTCGTTGGGGATAATTTTACATGAGGCTGCTCACGGAATAATTGCGAGGGTCGAGAATATCTCCTTGAAGTCGGCCGGGCTGGCCTTTGTGTTGACTTTCTTCACCGGATTTGTGGAGCTGGATGACCACGAATTCGAAAAGTCGCCAGCAACGTCGAAGCTCAGAGTGCTTTCAGCCGGTTCATTCGTGAATTTGGTGGCATTTCTCTTCGTCATGTTCATGATGTTTGCTCTTTTTCTTAATGTCCCCTCTGGAATCGTGGTAACGGAAGTTTCTGAAGCGAGTCCCATCGACGATGCAGGTCTTCAGCAATGGGACATCATCTACGATATAAACGGGACGCTTGCGAATATGGCTGATGTGTTATCTGACGTAACACCCGGAGGTACATTGAAGTTGAACACATCGAGGGGTATTCTCTGGATAGTTACAGGCAACTCCACCAGTGATGAGTTATTGGGATTATTCTCGCCTTACTTGGTTTACTACCAAAGTAGATTCGGTTTGGGCCCCTTGTTCGATGTTCAGCTTTATCTGAGTGTTTTTTGGGGCGTTATCGTTTACTCAAGCCTGGCCATCTTCAGTATGCTGCCGTTGTTTCCGTTTGATGGTGATAAATTCCTTTTCTACATCATTAAGAGGTTTGCGGGAAACAGGAGTAAAGAGGTTCGGATGGTTTTCAATGTCGTCTTTTTCGGGACGATAGCTGGCAATATGATTCTGAGCTTTGTGAAGTACGGTCCGGTTTTGATTTAGACGAGGCGAGAAGACCGCTTGGGCAGCTAAGTTATCCATCAACCCTGTTTGATATCTTTTGACAATTTCCTCGAGATTATTGATCCCAGGCTTTAGATGCCGCAGATCCTACCGCCGATTAGATTTCACGAGACTATGGACCCCTGAGCCTGCAAGCCATCCCCCGGCAACAATTACGGTAGCCGGGAAAGACTGTCCTAAGGGGTAGTTTAGCGAGGTTATCTCAAAGACAAGGAATACGATCCCGATGGTTGTGGCCGCCAAGATTCCTGTGGTTCTGCCGTATCTCTGACTAGTCTGTATACATAGCAAGCATGCGAGCAAAACGTCTCCTAAACCGAGGCCCAAGTAACCCACGCGCGCAGATGGGAAGGCAGGCACGAGGATAAGCGTCGGCAGCCCTAACTCAAGCGTTTTTTCGGCGGATGCACTCATATGTCCAGTTCCATACACTTGGATAATGTCTACAATGGTGATCAAGACGGCAAAAACCGCGACGCTTTTCCATGAAAACAGGCTCCCCAAATAAAGCGAAACGAGAATGGCAAATATGACCGCGAAGATATTTAGCAATACAATATTCCATAAGTAGAAGTAAGACAAGATGAACGCAACAGGAGGTAAGACCGCTACGTGCCATTTTCCCGAAACGACATAGGTGAACATAGACAATATAAATGAGTAGGCTGCAAGATACAAAACCAGAATCGCCTTCTGAGGAACAAAAGCTATTATGGTTACCATAGTGCCCATCCCAACGACCATAAACGCAGCATCGTGAGGGCGCAACTGGCTTTCATGGAAGAAGGTTTTCAGCCTGCTTTGGAGCCTAAAATATAGCAGAATCGTTGCCACCGTGATTAAGCAAAGCACTGAAGGGAGCACGATGTCGATTATCATAGGCTCACAATGGTTGTCCTTCAAGAAATACTTAACCTTCGATCAGCTGTAAGTAGGATATCGAGGGCTGCTAGAGAAGTGAAGACATCTTCATCCGTATTATCACGGCTTCCATTCATAACAAATCTTTATCAAGTTCAGTACGTTCTTGGTTTGGACGAAGTAAGATGACTAGATGCACGCTGTGTGAAAGGGGAGAAGCCTTCTTCCTCAGACCTTACTCGGGGGAGAGCCTCTGTAGAAAGTGTTTCTGCCAGTCTATTGAGATGAAGGTCCAAGCGATTATCTCAAAGTATGAGATGCTCAAGCCAGATGACAGCGTAGCTGTAGCCGTCTCGGGCGGGAAGGACAGCGTTAGCCTGCTACACATAATGACTAAGATTGAGGAGCGCTTCCCCAAAGCAGCCCTGAGCGCAACCATAGTCGACGAGGGAATAAATGGATACCGAGATGAGGCTATGAAGATAGCGATAGAAAACTGTGATAAGTTAGGCGTGCCATATGCCACGGTTTCATTTAGAGACATATTTGGGCATACGCTGGATGAAATCGTGCAGAAGACCAAAGATGCAAAGTTGACCCCTTGCTCTTACTGCGGAGTCCTGAGAAGAAGGGCGCTCAATATAGGGGCGAAGTCCGTAGGGGCAGATAAGATTGCCACGGCGCATAACCTTGATGATGAAACCCAAACGTCGCTCCTGAACGTAATCCGTGGTGACCCCCTAAGGATTCTCCGCGCAAGACCTGTATCGGCTCCTGTTCATCTCGATTTTGTACGCCGGGTCAAACCTTTGTGCGAGGTGCCGGAGAGGGAAGTCGCTTTGTATGCTTATACTAAGCGGATAGCCTTCCAAAGTGCTCCGTGTCCGTATGCCAGTAGAGCTCTGAGGAATGATGTGCGGAATATGTTGAACAGGCTCGAGGAGAAGCATCCCGGCACAAAGTTCACAATATTTAGGTCGGTTCAGAGGATTAGGAATGCATTGGATGAATCCCGCCTAAGTGTCGAGCTTAAGAGTTGTGACGTTTGCGGCGAGCCTACGGCGGGTAAGGTTTGTCAGACTTGCCTGATTCTTGAGGATCTGCGTGTCGCTTAGATGTGTGTGTCCGCGTGAGTCTACTGCGCTCTTATAGACCCCCTATGTGGCCCCCTAGTCCCGTATATCTTGATGCGGATGTAGTTGTGGGCTTACTCAGTCGTCTTTCCCTTTTAGGAACCATCTGACACAGGAAGCTTGATGACATTCACAGAAATGTCGGCAATGGATTTTCAGAGAGTCTGAAGGCTTTGAATTATGAGCGAAGAATGTCTTAGAACAGGATTTCTTTGCCCAGCTTAACCCTACCATTCTCGATGGGTATGCCCTCTTCCTCCAAGAGTCTCCTTCTATATTCGGCTCCTTTTCTATCCCCTCCGAATCCACCATCAGATCTAACCACGCGGTGGCATGGAACTATCGGCGCAAGCGGGTTCTTATGCAAAGCATTGCCAACAGCCCTGTAAGCATGCGGTCTGCCAATCTTTTGAGCTATTCTCCCGTAGGTGCTGACCCTCCCCCTAGGAATCCTGAAGGTAGCGATCAGGACCTCCCTCTCGAACTCCGTCTTGCTACTTAAAAGGCGGATTACGTCTTCCTCGCTCTTGATCTCCCCACTCTTCATCAAATCTCCTCCTCAAAGAGAGATTTGAGCCCTGTTAACTGCTCTGTTCTCTAGCGGATTTCAGAGCTCTAGCATACCAAACCAGCTCCTCCAGGAACGTTCTCGTTACGTCATAATAGGATCGCATTTTGATATTGCCTCTATCATCAAATAGATCTTGAATCATGGGAAAATACACAGCTTCCCGTATTGGTACCATGTGAAGCTCAACACTGACGAGCCGTAACTGTTCTACGGCTCGAGCTCCGCCCAATCTGCCAGCGGAAACTCCGCAAAGACCTACTGGTTTCTGGGCATACTCATCGTAGAGCATGTCAAGCATGGTTTTCAACTCGCCAGGAAAGCCGTGGTTGTACTCGGGTGAGACGACGATAAAGCCGTCTGCTTTGGCAATTTTTCGGGATAATTTCCTGGCTTGTGGTAACTTCTGGGTGTTGTCTGTTGCTCCGATTAGAAAATCGCGCACATCGATGATTTCGGTTTTTAGGCCAGCCTTGACCGTTTCATCTAGCATAAACTTTGCTGCCTTCTCGGATTGCCTCCCAGCCCTCGCAGTTCCCAATATTATCGGTATATACAATTCTGCCGATTCCTTCATTGGTTTCGCCTGATACTAGAGTTTGAGATCTGACCACTTTTAAACTTTGCAGGATTCTGGTCTATGGAGTTCAGAAACAGCGGGCAATGCCCTCAAGATTCTTCAGTTTCCATATCCCATACTACACGAGACAACGAGGATGGGCTAGTGCTGTTCTTTTCCTTAGGGGCATGCCTTTTGGCATTCTATACACATCAGGTGAGAGTTTTTCGTAAGACGGCTCATACTTCCTCCACTCTTCATTAAGCTCAAAGCTTTCTTTGTCTACTGGGTGAACCCCTACCAAGCATTTGCGGTCATCAACCTTATACGGAGCTAAAGCGCCTAAAGGGCAAGATTTGACACATTCTTCACAATCGCCGCAAAGGTCGAGTTCAAATGGCTTGTCCGGAACCATCTCAGTGTTCGCTAGTATCGTAGCCAAACGTATCTATGGACCAAAAACTGGGTTTATTATCAGAGCATTCCCTACATAGTTCCCGAACCCGCCAGATGGGCTAGGCGCTTTTGGGATAATTGGGGATATGTTACAACCTTGCAGCCATTCTTCTCTAAATGATTCTTTACCGTTTGTTCTAAGGCTACGAGGTGGGAAGTAACCTGGATGAACCCAATGTTCATCTTGATCGCTAGCTCGAGCATGTTGTCCCAGACATGATAGCCAACAATAACAATGGATTTGGGATCGGGCATGATGTCTCTGGTTTTCTTGGCATATTCTTGGATTTTCCACTCAACCTTGATTGTCGGACATGAGTCGATCGTTCTTGCGGATACTATTCCGACCAAGCTGGCACCAGACTCTAAGGCAATCTCCTTAACCTCCGATAGGAGTTCCTCAGCTTTAGAATCAGTTTCCAACGCTGACTCTCCTGCTGTATGTTCCAGCAGAACCCAACACGAAAAATTTCAAACACAACACAGCACGCTCATCTTCCTCTTAGGGACTTAAGTCTTTCGTACAAGTCAAGGTAGGTCATGATCTTCATTCCCTTGCCTTCAGCATAGCTAAGAATCAGGTCGACGGTTTTGGCCTTAGAGTCAAACTTGTATACGGACCAAGGGTGTTCGTAAGGAGAGAACACAAGATCATTTTGGATTGCGTAGTCAAGCCAGCTTTTGTGAATGGCAAACTCGTCTTCAGGCGTCTTGGGAGGCTCTGACGGATATTTCTCTTGCCAAGGAAGATCTAGAGGCCATATGCCCGTGTATTGGTTATAGCCCTTCAAGACGTTCTCGTGCCACCCTTGAGAAGGAATCTCCAGAAGGTCTGCGAATCCGTCGTTTTCGTACCAGTAGGGTTGACTAAACGGCGCTGGGAAGGTATCATAGATTCCGGCCCCGTCGGTGCTTACGAACCTTATTCCACTTCCCCAAATTATCTCTAGTACTTCTCTCTGGCCTTGAAGTCCATGGTAGTAGCCTACCGGTCCTCTGAGGCCGATCGCTTCCCTATCGAAGGTTACTTCTATCAGTTCCTTCGACCTCTTGATCTCGAAGTCCACAACTTTCAAGCTCGGTCTCTTTCCTCCCATCTTATGATCTTTTAGAATTTGGTGCGAGTACGTATGGGATTGAATGTCGAAGAGATCCCTATCAAGGACTTTCCTGAACTCCTCTCCCTTGGCTTCGAGGAGCTTGCCCACAATGAAGAATGTGGCGGGAGCAAGGTGTCTCATATGTACCCCAGCAACCGCCTTAACAGCCTTTAGCGAATATTCGGGGTCCTCAACGCATTCAGTATCGTACCCTAATAAGAGAACGCCACAGCCCACCTACAACCACCAACCGTTCAAAACCTAGCCTATCTGATCAGCACAATTAAAGCTTTAGGGGTCAGAAGTGAAAAGTAATAAATCCAACTGGTTCTAAGTCATCTGTAAACGTCGCGGCGGTCGGAAATGAAACCCAAATGTTCAAATCCCGAGAAGATTTCGAGGGCTTTGTATGTTGGGCGTTTCCAGCCTTTTCATCTGGGTCATCTTGAAGCCGTAAGATACATACTCGGGAACTCTGCAGAGATCGCGATAATCATCGGAAGTGCACAGCACAGCCACACATTGGAGAACCCCTTCACGGCGGGCGAGCGAGCAACGATGATCCGGTTGGCCCTTAACGAGGCTGGAATAGACCCAGCTAGGTATTTCATAATCCCGGTTACAGATCTGGATATACACGGAATCTGGGTTTCGCACGTCTCCTCTTTCTCTCCATCATTTGGTGTTGTCTACACGAATGAACCTCTAACCAAGCGTTTATTCATCGAGAGCGGCTTCAAAGTCATTCCGATCCCATTCTTTCGGAGAGAGGTCTGTTCAGCAACCGAGATAAGAAGACGAATCCTACGTGACGAGAACTGGGAGGAGCTAATTCCAAAGAGCGTGGTCAAATTCATAAGGGAAATAGACGGGGTAACGAGGCTTCAGGAACTGGCCAAATCAGATAGGGTTTAGCTTAGCCTTTCGTCAATTCTTCAGACATTCTTTTCGACTTGGCAGTCGCAGCCTTGACGGCCATCATGAAAGCATGTCTAATCGGAACCTTCTCTAGTTCCCGTAAGCCTTCAATAGTGACCCCTCCCGGTGTAGTCACCATGTCTCTTATCTCGGCGGGCTGCTTGCCAGCCTCTAAGACAAGTTTCGCCGCTCCAACCATGGATTGAGCCGCAGAGAGGAGCGCTATCTCTCTGGGTAACCCGGCCTCCAAACCCGCGTAAGTTAGGCCCTCCAATATGATTGAAAGGTAAGCTGGAGCGCATCCGCTTAGCCCTGTGATCACGTCCATGTACTTTTCTTCCACCTCGATGAATCTTCCCAGCTTGCTCAAGACCTTTTCCGCCTTGCTTATATCCTCGCGTGTTACGTCGGGATCTGTGCAGTAGGCTGTGAAGGATTCCTGAACCAAGATTGCTATATTGGGCATTGTTCTGATGAGATGGGCTTCAGGAACGATCTTCTTCATTGCTCTCAATCTCAAGGCGGCTGCAAATGAGATAACTGTTTTTCCTCTCGCTTCATCCTTTATGTCCGTCAAAACCTTCTCAACGTCTAAAGGCTTCACACATATGACAATAATGTCAGCTTCCTCAGCTGCCTTCTTGTTGTCGCTTGCTGCTACTACGCCGAGTTTCTCCAATTCCGCCAGTCGTTCGAGACACAAGTCTGTAGCTATTATCTTTCCTTCATATCTGCTCTTAACTAAGCTTTTTGCCACGGCGCTCCCAATCTTTCCAGATCCTATCACAGCAACAGCCATCACGTTTCACCAAACCCACGTTCAGTAAAATGATGATTAACTCAGCTTATAAGATGGTTGTTTGCTATGATGAGAACCAGGTCTTTCTGGCGAAGAGGTGACTGGAAGATGGGTGGGAGCAGGTGATGAAGAGATTTAGAGTAGCTGTAGCAGGGTGCGGAAGCATGGCAGACACATGGGTCAAATATGCACTTTCACGTGACGATGTTGAGGTCGTAGCTTTGGTTGACATAAAAGAAGAGAACGCCCAAGCCATGGCCAAGCGTTACGGGCTAACATGCAATATTTATGGAGATATTACCAAAGCGATACGAGATTCAGGGGTAAACCTAGTACTTAACGTTACAACACCTGCTGCCCATAGGGATATTGTAATCCCAGCATTGAGGTTGGCCTGTGACGTTTTGGGTGAGAAGCCGATGGCAACCTCCATGGAGGAAGCTCAGGAAATGGTTTCCGTTGCAAGAAAGACAGGTAAAACGTATGCTGTCATGCAGAACCGAAGATACAACAAGAATATCAGGGCTCTTAGGGAATTAGTGGCTTCAGGTGCCATTGGTCGTGTCGGATTTGTCTGTGCTGATTTCTTCCTTGGTCCTCATTTTGGGGGTTTCAGGGATGTCATGGATAGCCCTCTCATCTTGGATATGAGCATTCACACCTTTGACCAGGCACGCTTCATCACAGGCGTGGATTCTGTGTCTGTATACTGCCATGAGTTTAACCCTTCAGGATCATGGTATAAAGGCAATGCCGCCGCGGTTTGCATTTTCGAATTTTCAGATGGTTCATTATTCTCCTACAGGGGTTCTTGGTGTGCTGAGGGATTTCCAACTTCTTGGGACGCGTCTTGGAGGATTACTGGAAGTGAGGGCACAGCCATCTGGGATGGTGCTAGTACTCCTTTCAGCGAGGTTGTCATACCTTCCGATAAAGCCAAGTTCGTTAACGATTTCAGAAGAACCGAGGCGACAACTTCGTTGGACGGCAGAGAAGGCCATTTTGGGTGTCTTGACGAGATGTTTTCCGCTCTTTCAGAGAGAAGGATCGCAGAGACTGATTGCACAGACAATATAAAGAGCATGGCTATGGTGTTTGGGGCGATAGAAAGCGCCAGAATAGGAAGAAAGATTCCCCTTGAATAGTGAACGCTACCAGTTTCTCCTAAACAAATAACGTCAACTGCAAGCCAAGTTTGACAGATGATGAATCTGGGTTTTCTTGGTTGAAAGGGTTATAAGTATGCTGGACGGAAATAAGCCGGATGGACACTTGTCTCAGAGAGGAGGAGTTGGGTTTGGCTGAACGTGTAAGGTTCGGCTATATCGGCTGCGGCTTCATGGCTCAGAAAGTGCATATCCCAAACTTCAACGATATACCCGGTTGCGAGTTATTGGCCCTCGCCGAGGTGCGGGAAAAGCTGGGAAGGAAGGTTCAGTCCCGGCACCGGATTCCACGTTTCTACAGCAACCATCTGGAATTGGCTGACGACCCGGATATTGAGGCTGTCGGGGTTTCAGCGCCTTTCGCTTTACAGGGCGAGATCGCGCGCGACTTATTAGCCGCAGGAAAGCACGTCTTCATGGAGAAGCCTATGGCTGTCTCATTGGAGCAAGCTAAGATGATTCTTGCCGCGGGCAAGGGTTCTGGAAGGCGTCTCATGGTTGCGTACATGAAGCGGTACGACGCTGGCAACGAGCTCGTCAAGGAGACAGTCGCAAAATATCAGAGCAACGGCGAGCTGGGAAGAATACTTCTAGCCCGGAACCACGGGTTCTGCGGCGACTGGATTTGCAGCCTAGATACTCCTATGGAGAAGACGGATGAGAAGCCGCCTGAGTCTCGGGAGCAGGGACCCAGCTGGCTGCCAAATGAGTTTCTCCGCTCGTATATAGGATATCTACAGCAGTACACGCACAACGTGAACTTGCTCAGGTGGTTCCTCGATGCAGGCGAGAACGTCAAGGTTAGGCATGCTGATCTCGACGCTGACGGAATGACCGGCTTGGTCATCTTTGACATGGCAGGTACAAGGGCCATAATCGAGTCAGGGAGTCTCTCACATTACCGATGGGATGAGGAGACACAGATTTACTTCCAACATGGCTGGGTTAAGACTTGGGCCCCACCTTTATTATTGAAGAATGTGCCAGCTGAGGTGGAGATCTACAGGGCAGGGAATGTCCAAGAGTTCACGAAGCCTGTTCCAGAACCTCACTGGAGCTGGTCGTATAAGCGGGAAGCGGAACACTTCATCGAGCACGTAGCAAGCGGCGAACCCTTCCGGTCCTCAGGTGAGGACACGCTCACAGACGTCAGAATCTTTGAAGACATATACCGTCTCTACTTGAAGGGTCAAGGACTAGCGTGAGCCAAAGCGTTATTCCGGACATCTTCGCAACTCAGTATGGAAGATACCATCATACGTAGTTGGTATGCCCGCTGTAAGTGCATTAAAGCTGAGGAAGTCGACTGTGGAGCCTTTTTGCCGTGGGCGACACGACACTATATTGATGGGTCATGCGTCCATAGCATGTCAAGATTTCGGTTTTCTTTGTGTTACGCTGGCTTAACCTTCTTTCCTATTAGTTCAATCCAGATCCCGTCTGGGTCCCTGACAAACGCAAGTGTATAGCCGCCCTCATCCCATGGCTCGACGGCTGAGGTCGCACCGCCTGCAAGCACTTCCTCATAGCTTCTTCTGACATCTTTGCACCAGAAGGCTAGGTGGTCCAACTCTGAGCCTTCGACATATTCCTCGTAGAACTTCTCTCCGGGTGGGTAGTAGTTCAGCTCCAAAACCTGCTGCGAGCCTTTGCTTTTTAACTGAACAAATACGCCGCCTGCTCGCATTCTTCCTCTTTGTACTTCCTTCATGCCCATCGTCTTCGTATAGAACTCGATGGAGCGGCTTAGGTCCTTGATTCTAATACCTGTGTATGTAAACTTCATTCCTCTTCCGCACTCCTGTTGTAGCGGAAGGTAGTGGTTTCTAATAAAGACTTAGGATATTTCTCTTGAAAGAGAAAAATCTGAGTCAGCTATGGTCGATTTGGGGAAAGTGATTTACTCATAGGTAAGGCTCAATCAGTCTCTCAGCGTTGCTGTGCAGGATATTGTGTCGGTCTTCGTCGGTTATTCTAGAAAATAGGACGCAGCCTATCCCGTAATGTGGGTCGAACCAAGGTAGATCAGTTCCAAACAGTATTTTGTAGGAGCTCGCCTCTTTGGTCATCCACTCGATCACACCATTTACCCTGTATGCAGCAGTCAATTCAAGGTAAACGTTGGGGTAGTCCCGGGCAACTTGTATGGACTTCTCCCACTCTCCATAACCAGAGTGACCCATAAGAAATGTGACGTCAGAGTATTTACCTGCAAGGTTCTCAACCAAATCTGGCGAGTCGTAGGGGCTTTTCCCCCAAGTATGCATGAGAACCATTAGCCTATGCTTGTCAGCGTACTTGAGTGCTGGCTCATATCTGGGATCAGTTATGGGATATTTATGATAGTCGGATAGAAACTTGAATCCGACAAAGCCCTCCGTTTTCGAGAACTGATCTATCTCTCTTGGCATCCTCTCGGGGTAGTTTGGGTTGATAACCCAGTAGGCTCTGAATCTGTCGGGATACTTCTTCACAACGTCAGCCATCTTGATGTTTTCGCTTGTATTTATGAGGGCTGCGTGGGAACTCGAGACCGCCAGCCTCACGCCGCACCGATTCATTGTACGTATCATGTCTTCGGGCCATGGATTGGGAAAGTATATGCCTTGGTAAGGTCCGAGATGCGCGTGCATGTCAATTGTAGGACAGGATTCGCTTCGCCCTTTCTCCATGAACTCGCTAATCAGCGGAGAGAGACTTATAGTCTAACCCTCCTAAGTATTCGTTCAAGGTTGCCTGAAGATATCATCTCACGCTCCCGAGTCGATATATCCGCTTGGGCCAAGGTTAGAATAGGACCACCCGGATTCAACCTGGGAAAACCCGTTCCGAAGAGCAGTCTCTCGGCACCGTATTCACCGCAGAGGTCTTTGATGCCACCATCCAGCTCGTACGCTGAAGTGTCCAGATAGAGATTCTGATACCTTTCAATTAGAGGCCTAAAGAATCTATCCTGACCCCAGGACCCATGATCTGTGACCACAAGCGTCAGGTCCGGAGCATCAGACAATATCTTCTCGATCAGGTACCAGCCCCCTATACCGCCGCAACACTCGTTGACAGAGATGAATAGAGGGAGATTCCTCTCAACCATCGTATCGTATAAAGCGGCAAGAGCGGCTCTCGTCATCAGGAACTTATGTTCAGCGGGGAAAGCCCAAAATACGCGTACATTTTTCGCCCTCATCTTTTCCACAATTGCCTCCAAAGATCCAAGTTCTCCAGTGTGTAGCGGAAGAATGGCGAAGGTTCCGTGAAGCCTATCAAAACCGTCGATCTCATTCAGTAATATCTCGTTGCCCACCACAGGTGAATCGTCGCATTGTCTAGCGTGGTAGACCAACGCTTGGCTGATCCCGTAAAAATCCATCTCTTTCAAGAGTTCTTGAGCGCTTTCGGCGAATCGAATGGGTCGAAGCATCGGGGTGCCGAAGCTTGCGTTGCAGTCGAAAAACTTCATTCATTGATCCCTGTCCGTTCTGTGTTAGAGACTGTTATAAAGATTTGCGGCGCGAAGAGTGGAATGCCTAGGACAGAGCTAGCGTGTCCAGCCAAGTTGGTCATTTTCTCTTCGAAAACCCTTACGATCAGTTGCTCTATCCGCATCAAAACGAACAGACAGAGCGGAACGGGATACATTTATTAGGCTAGCTAGCTAGGATCGAGCCTGAGGAGGGAAAGGTGGATGAAGATGCTGTTAGGTTCTACCATAAGTACCTCTCTAGGCTTAAGGAGAGGGCGTCACAACCATAATTGATCTATATCACACAGGAAATCCGAGGTGGATACATGAACATGGAGGGTGGGCATCAAGGGAAATCGTTGAGAAGTTCCTTCAGTACGTGGAACTAGCCACAAGCGAATATGATCAATAAATAGACTACTATCAGGTGATAAATGAGCCTGCAATGGCAGCAACGCCAGCAATTGTGGCAACCATTAGTGGTGGGAGGACGCTACTAGAAGCGTCACAGGAAGGCGATCTCGGGAAGCAAATCGAGGTTTGCCTAAACAACATGATTGAAGCCATTAGAAGGAGCTACGATATCATACACGAAAAGAACAGCGATGCTATGGTCGGTGTTGCTAACCCTCTCGGGCCGTCAGCAACATTAGTTGGACTGGAAGCAGGAGCTGCGGCGGGACAGAAGAGCGAAGACGTGATGCAGACATTCGTAGAGAAGATGGGGGAGTCGATGTATAAGGAGATCGAGGCTCAGGAAGGAAAGTTCGACTATATAGGGGTAAACTACTATGGGCTTTCAGTAATGACTGGTCTCGGTCCGTTCGGTATAATGATGGTTTATCCTGAGGGACTCAGGGATATGTGCAAGAATTTGTCTAAGAAGTATTGTAAGCCTATACTCATCACCGAGAACGGCCTCCCAAACAGGGATGATGACCAGAAGACGGCGTTCTTCGTTCTCCACCTGAAGAGCCTACATCACGCCATCACGCTGGATAATGCAAATGTTGTCGGATACTGCTGGTGGTCCTTCCTTCCCAGTTGGGAATTCGGCATGGGCATGCCTAACTTCGGGCTAGTAGATGTTGACACCTTAGGAGATTACAGGCGCATAGTGACGCAGACGGCACTTGATTACAGCGAAATAATAGAGAACCGCGGATTCTCTATGAGGCTTTACGAGAGAAGCTTGGCTCAGCGATCCTCCATACGATACGAAAATTGGATATGAAACTTCATGGGGGCCTTTCATGAGGGCAACTTT
>Ga0315312_1002089_pt1 | contig 14266 bp, 12 predicted proteins | sample TDP7_MG_FD_203629 | JGI IMG/M metagenome (GOLD analysis project Ga0315312, IMG submission 203629) | Freshwater sediment microbial communities from Lake Towuti, South Sulawesi, Indonesia - TDP7 | ecosystem: Environmental > Aquatic > Freshwater > Lake > Sediment | place: Indonesia: South Sulawesi... | reverse complement strand
CAGACATATTAAACAAGGCTTTACCTTTCCTAGCGGATCCAACAGTGGGAGCGGTTGTTGGAAGAGAGGTGCTTCTAAATCAAAATCAATCTTGGGTCACTAAGACAGAAAAAACTTATCGAGATTCTGTACATGTGGTTAAACTTGGCGAATCAAAATTTTATTCAACATTGTTTTTTGAAGGTGGCTTTAGTGCTTACAAAAGGGAGTTTTTGGATGAATTTTCTATCGGATCAGATGATTGCGGGACTGCCTTAAATGTTGTTCAAAAGAACGTAAGGGCCATCCTTGTACCTGAAGCCCCTTTTTTCACGGCTTTTCCCAAAACCTGGAAGGGTAAAGTGACTATAAAAATTCGAAGGGCAAGCCAACTGTTGCGGATTTGGGCAAAGTGTATAAACCTCTTACTAAGCGGGAATCTACGTCTCCCTAAGAGGATCGCCTTATCTGAAATATTTCTATATATGTTTAACCCTCTTTTTTTCCCCGCACTGGTACTAACAACTTTCCTTGTCCTTCTGGAATATCCACTCATTTTGTCATTTTTCCTATTTCTTCTAATACCAAAGATTAGACTCTTCTTTATTGAAGTAGTGCAAGACAATTGCATACTTCTAAGCGCGCTGATCTTGACTCTACTGAATAAGCGTTTTGTCACTTGGATAAAAGCAGAAGATTCCAGATCATACTTTACCAAAGATTTGCTTGCAGGGAAAAAATTGATTTAAGAAGCTTGGGAGAAAACTTGTCATGCCTTCCGTTGACAACAGGGCCTTAAATTTTAGGTGTGAAACGTAGCCATGAAGCCCACGGTTACATTAGGAGTTTGTGTCAAGAATTGTGAGGGCATCGTGAAAGAGGCCATCAACAGCATCATTGACCAGAGCTTCCCGCACGAATGCATGGAAGTAATATTTATGGATGATGGCAGCGAAGACGGGACTTTGTCCGTTATATTGGACTCTGTTTCACGGATGGATATGCAGGTCAAGGTATACCACACCGAATGGGGGGGACTGGGACCGGCGAGAAACACGGTGGTTGACAACGCCAGTGGGGAATTTATAGTTTGGGTTGATGGCGACATGATATTGCCGAAAGATTTTGTGAAAAAACAGGTAGAGTCTATGGAACAAAATCCCACTGTGGGAATTGCCAAGGGGAAATACGGAATGTGCTGTATAAACCTGGTTTCTTTTTTGGAAAGTGCGGATTATGAGGTGAGGGACTTCAAATCCAAAGGGAAAGTTGCCCCGAATCTGGCACTGGGGACGGGGGGATCCATTTATCGGATTAAGGCTTTAAGGCAGGTGGGGGGCTTCGATGAGAGTATAAAAGGAGTGGGAGAGGACGTAGAAGTTGAGTATAGGATTAGGAGTGCCGGCTGGTTGCTTTACATGACTGAAGCTGTGTTTTACGAGAGGCGCAGGGAAACGTGGGGAGCTCTCTGGGACGAGTATTCCTGGCAGGGCTACAGCCTACATTACCTTTCTCACAAAAATAGAGGAATACCAGCCCTTTACGAAATGGTGCCTCCTGTGGGACTTTTACGTCTTACCTTGCGTGGAATTTTGCATTCTATCATCGCCTACAAATTGACGCGTCGAAAGGCCGTTTTTTTGTTGCCACTTCAGTGTATTTTCAAGATGACGGCTTGGTGCCTGGGATTTCTCAAGAGTCATATGGATTCCAATGGACACGCATTTAGGGAAATTTAAGAGTAAGTGCAGATCCATGAAGATTTGTATCTTAAGCTGCTTCGGGGACTTGATGCTAAAGGATACGGGTGCGTCTGTCCGGATCTACAATTTAGCGAAGAGTCTTGCAGGTTTAGGTAATAACGTTCATGTGGTAATTCCTGGGGATGAAGCAACGCTTGAACGAGATGGCAGACTAGAAATTGATAGAATAAAAGGCCTTTGTCCAAATCCTGTTCTAGAATTTTTCAGTAATCTACTGGGTGTACTAAGACCTACTTCTCTTTTTTTCTACGATTTTTTATTTATCTTAAGAACGTGCCGCATAATTCTTAAATCTAATGTAATCCAGATAGAACAACCGTGGTCTAGCGGTCCAATAATTCTACTTTTGACAAAGATCTTCAGGAAGCCACTTGTTATAGATTCCCATGATGTTTTTCAGGCATTAAGGGTGAACAAGAATAGTCTGAGGAAAATAGTTGAGGTTTTTTTAGAAAAAATAGCATACAAATGTGCCAATTTGATATTGATAGTTTCTGAAAAAGACATGAAATATCTAATTAAGTACGGGATTCAACAGGACAAAATTGTGATAATACCTAACGGGGTGGACACCGAAAAGTTTACACCCTTACTTGATACTGCGTATATTCGCAATCGCTACGATTTGAAGGATTTCCACATGGCGATTTTTGTCGGAAACATGGAATACCTACCCAACCGAGAGGCTGTTCGTGTAATAGAGCAAGAGCTTGCTCCAAGGGTTCAAAGTAAGGTTAAGAATGTTAAGTTTCTTGTAGTAGGAAGGGCCCCTCCGGGATTTGGCTGCTGTAATTTGATTCTTACAGGGGTTGTTGAAAATGTCGCTGAATATCTTGCTGCTTCAGACGTAGCTATTGCTCCTTTGTTTCACGGTTCGGGTACCAGGTTAAAAATCCTTGAGTATTTCTCTTGTGCTCTCCCTGTGGTTTCAACGAGTGTTGGCATAGAAGGCTTGGAAGTGAAGAATGGAGAGAATGTTCTAATTGAAGATGACATGAACAAATTCGCTGTAAAAATAACTAAATTACTCGAGGACAAAGCGCTTTCGGCTAGAATTGGTAAGGCCGCAAGGGAACTAGTCATTAGTAAGTATGACTGGAAGAAAATTGGAGAAAAGCTGAATACAGCCTGTTTCTTCATAAGAAAATGACGCCTTTCTCCCCGATACATTTTTGGCGGAGCTTTTTTTTAGTTTCGTTAAAAGTCATATAGATGCGTACGAACATTAGTAATAGATCGAAAGAATGGTTTGCGAATACCATAGCAACGTACGGAAAGTTTCAGGTTTGCAGTTTTGACTATGGCGGGGAGTGGGATCTCATGAAGGTATTAATGGTTACGCCTTCGTATCATCCCATCTTAGGGGGTACTGAAACGGTGGTTCGAAATCTTTCAATTAAACTCAACGAGATGGGAATACATACCGATGTTATGACCTTCAACATGAACCGAAAATGGAATCCTGCTTGGAAAGGAAAAACAGAAAAGATCGACGGCGTCAACGTCTTTAAAATCGCTGCGTTGAACTGGCTTCCGATTGGACATTCGCAAAGAATCACATTCAAGATAAATCTCATACCGGGAAGATTTACATACCTATTAAAAAATTACGATCTTATACATTTCCATGACGACTCGGACCTGACTTTTCCGCTATTTTCATATTTTGTTAAAAAACCAAAGCTGCTTCATTTACACGGGTTCTATTTTGATTTTTACCGAAGGAATCTTTTGAGCAGGTACATGCTCAAGATGGTGGCAGATGCATACATTCCTATTGCGCGTACTTTTGAAAGGGACCTTGTTGAATTAGGAATACCTGAAAGCAAGATTAGACGTTTGCCTAACGGAGTAGACGTTAAGAAATTTCATCCTTCAAAGGAGAAAATAGATAATTTACTATTATTTGTGGGGCGAATCTCAACCGTTAAAGGCTTACACATTCTTTTGAAATCTCTGCGTTACTTAATAAAGCCAGTCCATTTAGTGATAATTGGTCCTCCAGATTATGGCTTTGAGGAAATATTAAGATTGATTAACAAAGAAAATGAGAGAGGGGTACATGAAGTGACATATTTGGGTATACTCGAAACGGAAGATGTTATAAAATGGTATCAAAGAGCGTCGATTTTTGTTCATCCATCGCTTTTTGAGGTTTTTCCCGTTACGAACCTGGAAGCGTTGTCTTGCGGAACTCCTGTAGTGGCAACAAATGTAGCAGGGATTCCTGAAATTGTCCGTGATCGCCAACACGGAATTCTGGTTCCGCCAAATAATCCAGCTAGACTGGCAGAGGCGATCCAGTATTTACTAGAAAATGAAGATATTAGGATCAAATTTGGTCGAGAGGGCAGAAAGTGGGTGGTAAAAAATTTCTCCCTAGAAGCAGTTACAGAAAAACTTTGTAGAATTTATAAGGAAATAGTTTAAAAGACTATCTCAAAGTTAAGACTCAAGAAGACAATACTGAGGGATTGATAATGAATATAGCATTGATAGGCTGTGGAAGGGTTGCTGATGTACATATGCTTGCTTATAGTTATATAAAAGATGCGGCCGTAGTGGCTGTTTCAGATATCGACCTCAATAGAGCGAAAATTTTTGCCGATAGGCATGGAGTTAAGAGATATTTTTCGAACTACGGGGATCTTCTTGAGATGAAGGATTTAGATTTCGTAGACATATGCACGCCCGTGTCAACGCACGCTCGTATAGCTTGTGATGTAGCAAAAATGGGGCGTAATATTTTATTAGAAAAACCGATGGCCCTAAGTACTTCTGAATGTGAAAGAGTGATCCTTGAGTCGAAAAAACACGGGGTTAGACTTTGCGTGTGCCACAATCAAATATTTCTTCCGCCCATAATACAAGCCAAGTCTATGGTGGACTCTGGATATCTTGATCTTGTGTCATTCAGGACCTCGATTAAGGAAAGTGCTGAGTTGATCGGGGCTCCAGACTGGACTTTGACCCCGGAAGAAAAGGGAGTCCTTTGGGAGACTGGCTGTCATGCCGCGTATCTTCAGTTACATTTTTTAAAAGAGATTAAGGAGGTTTATGCTGTGGGTAGCAAGGTGAAACATCCGGTCTATGACGAGTTTGCGGTTCTCCTACGAACAACAAACCGATCCTATGGAGTTATAGAAGTATCATGGATTGCTAAAGAACGAGAAATAATACATGAAATAAACAGTTCTGACGGAAAGCGGGTACAAATTCTGGATTATAGTCACCTCTTGGAAAAATCGGCAAATGCTCCCAAACATGCATTAAGTGGGCTCTATCTTGATGAGAAGAGAATTTTGAAAAAATGGACGAAACTTGTACTTGATAGTCTTCATAAAGGAAAAATACTTTATTGCCTTCCGCATTTTTCTTTAATTACTAATTACATGGAAAGTCTGAAGAGCGGTTCTCCTCTACCTGTGGAACCCGAGGAAGGAAAGAAAACCATCAAACTTCTCGAATGTATCGAAGAAGCCTTGGATAAACATCGAGCAGTTCTGGTTAAGTAACCTTTTGAAGAACTTTATGAGTCGTTTAGAGTCTAAACTCAATATGTAAGTGATGTTTATGATGTTTAAGACTATTTTAAGATGGAAAATATTAACTATTTTAAGATGGAGGCTTTATGATCTCTTGGGCGTAGAGTCTGAGACGAACAAATGGAATAAAAAGAAACTCTCAAGAGTCTATTACGAAACTGAATATGAACAAGTTGACTGGACAAAGTTGAGCTATGACTACCGAAACTACGTGATCAATCGTCTTAAATACCATAAAAAAGCATTCACCTATGTTCTTGATGCAGGTTGCGGTCAAGGCAGGACGCTAGCAAACTTAAATTCTGAGAACAAAATCGGAATAGATTTTTCTCGAAAACTACTGAAAATGGCATTAAAGCGAGATCCAAGCATCCAAGTTGTCTTAGGCGACATCACTCATATACCTTTTAGAAACAAAGTTTTTGATTTAGTGTTATGTCTGGACGTTATTGAGCATGTTTTGAACGCTGAAACTGTATTTGAAGAATTGAAAAGAGTTGCACGTTCGGAAGTTACTTTGACCACCGACTATGACGGTGCATTTACGTTCCCATTTCAAAGATGCCAATTCATTGATAGAGCCCCGGGTGTTAAATTTTTAGGTCGCTGGGGTGAGTTAACTTTCTTCATACAAGGAAAGCCGGTACCATTTTGGAAGGGATTATTTTTCGCTCATGGATTAATGATAAGAGCGCACAGGGATAGTAGATGATGTGCGGATTCATACCGTACTACATCAAGTCGCGTGACGAATGTGCGTAGTTAGTTACAATCCATATTAACTGATGACATAATCCTGTTAAGCCACGCAAACGAGGTTCTTGTATGAAAGGCAAGAGTTCAAATTTTTTCATTAAAATCATAATTATTCAACTTTTCGTAGACGTAATAATATTATTGGACATTCCGGTTTTCAGGCAAATTGTCGTGTTTTTTTATCTCTCCTTTTTACCAGGGATTTTTCTCTTGAAAATACTCAAGTTAAAGCTGGATAAAATTGAAACTATTACGTTCTCAATGGGTTTAAGTATTGCTTTCCTAATGATCGCTGGTCTGCTGATAAACGAGTTATATTCTCTTATCGGGATCTCAGAACCTTTATCAATGTTATCTTTGCTTGTGACTATGAATTCTGCAATGTGCGTATTCTCCGTTGCGTGTTACTTTAAAGGTGAACAAACCACTTCTATCAAAACAGAGCATTTATCCCCTTCGGTTTTGTTATTTATCTTTCTTCCATTTTTGAGCATTTTTGGGGCATCGTTAGTAGGTAATTCAGGTAATAATTCCCTATTAATGTTATTGATCATTTTAATCGCAGGATTGTTTGTCTTCAGTGCACATTACAGGTCCCTTCATCCTAAATTTTATCCTTTAATATTGCTTTCGATCACCATTGCTCTTTTTTTCCACTTACAATTTATCTCTCCATATCTTATTGGAGGCGACATCCACGCGGAATATTACGTCTTTCAGTTCACGGAAACAAATTCCAGATGGATCCCAGAATATTCTTGGGAATATTTTCGTTCATTTTCATTTCAAAAGGTAAATGCTATGTTGAGCGTAACAATATTGCCTACAATTTATTCACAATTATTAAACCTTGATGGAGTTTACATATTCAAGATTGTCTTCCCATCGATTTTTTCAGTTTTCATCTCCCTAGGGTTATATCAACTATACCGGAAACAGATAGGGGAAAAGTTTGCATTCCTAAGCACGTTTTTCTTTATTTCAAATTTCATGATTTACGAAATAATAACGTTAAATAAGCAAATGATCGCTGAAGTGTTTTTGATTTTGTTAATTTACTTGATTTCAGAGGATCAAATTGGTTCATTGAAGAAACTATTTTTATTCACCGTTTTCAGCACCGCGTTAGTTGTATCACATTATGCAACATCATATCTCTTTTTGTTTATTATTTTTTTGGGTTGGTTTTTTTCATACTTAAAAAAGTATAAATTTAAAAATCTGAAACTAACCTGGGCTGTTCTTTTCTTTGTTATAACTTTTTCATGGTACGTTTACGTATCTTCATCGACGCCATTTGTCGCCGTTGTAAATGTAGGTAACAACGTACTAAATAGTATTATTAATGATTTTTTCAATCCTGCTGCAAGGGGTCGTGTTGTTGCAACGGAATTGGGGGCTACAGCCGTGTCTTTCGGACACACGATCGGTAGACTCTTCTACTACGCCACTCAATTTTTCATAGTTGTAGGTTTTTCTAATTTTATCATAAAACGAAAAAAGAAGGAAATTAGTCAAGAATATCTCATAATTTCACTCATAAGCTTATTTATCTTGATTTTGTGTATAGCTTTACCCCGTTTCGCCGGCAGTCTTAACGTCACAAGAATTTATCACGTAGCCCTCATATCCTTATCGCCATTCTGTATCTTAGGAGGCGAAACTGTTTTTAGATATCTAACAAGGCTGAAATCTTCCTTTTGCATCTCATTTTTGGTCTTAATCATCTTAATACCTTATTTCTTGTATAATCAGGGATTCATCTATGAGGTAACCGGTGATATCCCCTCATCGATACCATTGAGCTTATATAGAATGGATAAAGGGGCGCTTTGGGAGTGGATCGATTACGAACAAGACGTGTTTAGTTGTATATGGTTATCACAAAATGGGAAAATCCCATTAAAAGTTTACGGTGATTTTGATATTATTGCCGTAGATCTCGATAGTTATGGTTCTATACCACCTCAAAGTAGGTATCCCTTTTCTAATATAAAAAAAATACAGAATGACTCGTATATTGTTATGGGATATTTGAGTGCCGCTAAAAAAATAATATTAGGCACTCAGAGAGAGAGATTGAACGACACCGAAATTTTCTCTGCACTTAACAACAGAAACAAAATATACTCAAATGGTGGCAGTGAAATTTACCAAAGTGACAGTAGGCCTTGAACTCTTTCATTTCGCTTCCAATTAGCATTCATTAGGATTCCCCACCTCGCTCGGAGTAATCAAAGAGATGAAACACATAGCATGCATGACAAATATTTACATATCAGATATTTGCTCCTTCTTCTCTGGTACCATAGCGTCAATAAGCATCTGCCCCGCATCATTAGCGGATGGACCTGCAACTCATTCGCAAGGAAGTCCAAAGGGGCGCATTCCGCGTGAGTACCTAAATGGGCGGGGCAATGGCATCTATGAGGACTTGACCGCTAGGCTTGGGGTCGTAGGGTCCTCCTGACTCGCTTCCGGTTATTATGTTGAAGGGCGTGTCCCCCCAGGCGAAGACTAAGTAGGACATCCCCCACTCGTTCATTATCGATAGCTCGTTGCGGAGGCACTCTAGTTCGTTCTGGTACTCTGAGGTTCCTGAGTCGTAGGCTCCGGTCTCACAGCAAATGACAGACTTGTTTAGAGTGTCCAATACGTAAGGAATTTGGAAATCTTGCATTTTCTGGAGAATATAGGCATAAGAAACGTTGCCGAGCATACTACCAAAACTGCCGTGGTAGCGATAGATGTGACCGTTGTAGACGATGTTCGGGTCGGTCAATAGGCCCCGCCCTAGCTGCTCCTCCACCCAGCGCAGGTTCCCCGTCATGTAAGCGGGGTCACCGGTCCAGAGGAGCTGTCCCCACTGGACGATGCAGATAGCGCTACTTCCGTCGAGCCTTATGGCGTCGATGCAGTCCTGCACGACATCGAAGAACTCGTCGCGGACAGCCTTGTCCCCGCTGGTCGGATAAGGCTCATTCCATATCTCGAAGAGGACGTTGGGGTAGGTCTTAAGCTCGTTCGCTACGCTGGCCCAGAAGTCGACGAAGTCCTGTTTAGTCCACGGCTGAATGTTGTCGTGGAAGTCTGTATACGGCGGGTAGGGGAGAAACTCCCTATCGCCCCAGCCCGAGTAGAGGTGACTTATGGAGTATATATCGTATATCACGTAGATGCCTCGCTCTCCGGCCCACTGGATCAGATCCTTCATGTTGTTCCGATAACCCTGGTAGTTGTTCAGCCACCACTCGGCACATGTGTGGAGGCGGACCACGTTGATCCCCCAAGACGCCATGGCGTCAAGGTTGGCTTGGACGGTGGCGGGGTCCCAGCCCCCCCAGTTCATGGCCCCGCTGGGGTCGTCGAGGAAGTGGATGAGGGTAGTGCCCCTTAAGAGGACGGTGTTTCCTACGTCGTCTTTGATGTACCTGCCCTCCACGTGCAGAGGCGGGGCTATGATCGGCGGTGGCGGTGGAGGTGGAGGAGGAGGCGGTATCTCCGCAGTGAGGGAGAAGTTGTCAAACCAGTCAATCCCTCCGTAGCCCTCGCCCCCCCCGGTGTAAATGTAAACGTAACAGTTGTAGTCAGAAAGGGCGTAGGACTCGTTGTACTTCTCCACACCCGCCTCGTAGAGGTGGATGACACCGGCGTTTATGGTTATCCCTATGGAGCCGGTTCCACCAGACCAAGGAGCGGAGTAAATGGTGGTGAGAACGCTATCCACCTTCCTTTGGATGCGTAGATCTGTTCCCTGAATCCGTTTCTGTATGGCGTACCAGTCCGCCAGATACCAAGGGTCGCTGGTCACGGTTTTGCTGAGGGCAATCTCCAAGACTTGCATTCTGTTGTTGGTGAGGTTGACCTCAACGCTGATGTCGCAGGTCTCCAGGTTCACAGGGTCCGTGCTTGCGAGTCCGCTGGCCGGGTAGGCAACTGGGGTCGGGTTGTTACACTCAAGCCTCCCGTTCTGTTCGGTGACGATTCCCCCGTCAACCTCAAGTTTACTCCAGAATTGCTCATCGATACTGTCATCACTGAAGTCATCTTTAACCGTTATGTTAGCGGGTTCATATTTAACCGTGCCTGAACTTTCGATGGTCAAGTTTTTCGTCAACGACGATATTCCAGAAGGAAGAGAGAAAAGCACGAGAATCGTAATTAAGGTGATGAAAGCATTCCTGCGCCTCGGCACACCTTTCCTGAGCGAGAAGATCATTCGCACCACACCAACAATTCCTGTCAGACTAATATATAGCTTAAGAATTTATAATACTTGTTATGCGTATGGAGGAAAGACATGATGGAGCGTGTTTGCGCACGATGAAAGATGTGAAGCGACAAGATAAAACGGACTTAGTGGCTGTAACAAATAAGTTGGCATGGAACATTCAGGCATGTCTGAAATATGAGAAGCCCTTAGTGGGAGAAGCAATAACTATCCCTAGCTATCGAAGGGCTTACCTGACGATTTTATCATTTCTGGAAACCCCCAAAGAACTATCAGCTCTAGATGTCGGTTGCGGAACCGGGATTTACCTCGAATGGCTTCTAGAAGACTTCAATTATACTGTAGGAATCGACATTTCACCTAACATGATTAAGAGCTGTAAAGAAAGAATCGGAAAGAACCCGCTAAACGAATTTCTGGTAGCCGACGCTCAACATCTACCGTTCAGAAAAGACGTTTTCGACATTGCTACAGTAGTTGAGACCCTGCATCATTTCCCAGAGCCCATGATGGCCATGAAGGAGATAGCAAGAGTTTCTAAGAGAGTCGCCTTGTACGAACCAAATCACCAAAGCTGCATACACAGAATTATTAATCATTTTAGAATCCTTTGGTTGGACACCCTAACCAAGAAAGGCTGGTTTCAGACAGATTTCCCTTACAGCCTAGTCGAATTTCACTCCGAGGGCTTCTCTTCTGCAGATTTGACTTCCTACTTTCTTACGGTTGGAATGACAGTTGTAGAAATCACCACTTTCGGATTCATGGGACTGGTTCAACTAATAAGAGGAATCCCCAAAAAGTTACTTTACTTCCTTCCCCTCCTCGAAGATACTCTGAGAATGATCCCAATAATTCGTTGGCAACTCAGCGACATATTAGCGATTGGGACAAAAAACACCACGTTTGAAGTGAATCAAAAACCTAAAAAACCTTACTAACCCATAGTCGCGGGATGAAAATGAAAGAAGACGCAAAAGAGACCCCCCCGATCCCCGTCAACACCAGTTCAGTCTCGGCAAGGAAAACTAGGGTACAAGCCGTAAAGGAGTTTTTGAAAAAGGAATCGCGGAAAAGATTCCGCAAGACAGTCGAAAAGGGTGGACTTATCCTCCTGCTCCTTGGAATAGTCGCAATTTTCTTTTCATTTATCTCCACCTCAACTACTCTGGCCTTCGTAGGCTTAACCCTATCCTTCTGGGGCATCCTGTTCCTGTTTGTACTACCGGGCAGATACGTGAAAAGCGAGGTCCTAGACTCCATGGCCTTTTCGTCCCTCTCATCTATCAACAAACTCATCTCAGAATCGAACTGCCGCGGAAAGGCGGTGTATCTACCCCCATACCCAAAAGGTGTATACGTCCCGAAACACTTCCAAGAGTTCAAGGATGGGTTGGTTTTTATTTCCACAAAAAAAACAGGGGTTGAATCTTCAATAGAACAGGCCTTCATGAGGAAACCCAAGGGAATGCGGCTTATTCCACCCGGACTCGATCTCGCAAACCTCCTCGAGAAAGAGTCAGGCGTAAACCTATCCAAAACAAACCCAGATTTCTTAACGGAAACCTTGCCCAATCTTCTAGTTCATGATTTGGAACTGGCTGGGGATGCCAAAATAGACTTGGGCAAGGACTTAGTCCGTGTCGAAATAAGAGCCCTCACCTGCGAAGACCTCTGCAGACAAGCCAGCAAGCTGACGAACATTTGCTACAATTTGGGCTGCCCATTATGCAGTTCAATGGCCTGCGTTCTGACGAGGGTTACCAACAGGCCCGTGATCATTGAGGAGTGCAGGCTCACAAATAACATACTTGAGGCCTGGTACCGAATCCTAAAGGACTGAAAAAGATGCAGTTTCCTCTATCTTACCTGGATCTCTGTCTCTGGCTGGCAATCAACGCCATCGTCCTACTGATAACCTCAGAGCTCCTCTCTTCCTACCGTGGAAAGACATTTATGATTGAAAAAAAGCGCCTGAGAGTAGTCGCGTTGATTCTTGGCCTCATATTCATGGTCACGGTCCTAAGACAGGCCTACCAAACATTAACAATATTGGAACCTTTTATGCCAGAAAGCCACTAACCGCTTCGGAGGGTGTTCTCATTGAAAAAGGTCAATCTAGGATTAATTGGCCTAGGAACAATGGGAAAGGTTCACCTACAAAATTGTCTCCGCTTGGAGAACGCAAGACCCGCAGGGGCAGCAGACGTTTCTAAAAGGGCGTTGCAGTTTGCAAAGGAAGCCGGAGTAAAGAACATTCAAGAGGACTATGAAAAGCTACTGAACGACCCTAGTATCAACGCCGTCATAATATCCTTGCCTAACTTTCTCCACTGTGAATGCGCAAAGAAAGCCGCAGAGAATGGAAAGGATATCTTTCTGGAGAAGCCTCTGGCAAGAAACATGGTAGAGGGTGAGCAGATTCTGTCCCACGTCAAACGAGAGGGAGTAAAGCTCATGGTGGGGTATCCGTTAAGGCTCTCTGAACCCTTCGTCAAACTAAGAGACAACATACAAGAGGGCGTGTTCGGCGATGTACGGATGGCCACAGCCACAGACATAAGCACAGGACCCTTTTCTCCGAGAGTAGGAACAGCCGGGCCTGCCCCCGTGCCCTCCTGGTGGTTCGACAAGAAGCTAACGGGTGGCGGCGCACTCCTAGATTTGGGATCCCACATGATCAACCTCCTAAGATGGTACTTCGGGGACGTCACCAGCGTAAGGAGCTATCTTGGGCACAAATCTAACATGGACTTCGAGGATCACGCACTTTGCTTCCTGAAATTCAGGGAGGGCCCAGTGGCGACCGTCAACGTCGGCTGGTTCTCGAAGGATACCCAAATAGGCGTCGAACTCTATGGAACCGCCAAACACGGATCTGAGACCCTCCTCTCCTCTCCAAGTTTACTCAATTTCGCCATGAACGTAATCAAAGGAAAACGCGGAAAGACCGAATCACCCTTCCACAAAGAACTCCAATACTTCGTCGACTGTATAAACTCAAACACACCGCCCTCCCCCTCCGGAGAAGAAGCACTACTGGACCTAAAAACCATCTCAGCGGCCTACGAGAACACACTCCGACTGGACTCGTAACCGTTGACCTCCACCTGATAATACGGGGTCTAACATTGAGCCTTGTAAGCCTCGTCCACGCCGAAGATTCAAACTCGACCTCCTTCAAAGGGGCCATAGAGAGATCACTCGACCTCATCCAATTCAGCTTTGATAGAAGTCCTAAGAATATCGTGATAAAGCCGAACCTGTGCTACTACTATGATCCCTCCACAGGGGAGACCACCGACCCCAGGTTCGTGGCCGCCCTCATCGACATCCTCCGGGAACACCTCCCCTCCGACCCAGAGATCTCCGTGGTCGAGTCCGACGCCTCCGCCATGAGGTGCGAGTACGCGTTCAAGATACTCGGCTACGAGGAACTGGCCAAAGAGAAAGGCGTAACGCTGGTAAACCTCACGGAGGAGAGAAACCAACACGTCGAAGTCAGAATCGCCGACACATACTGCCGATACCGCATACCCCGAGCCATCCAGAGATCCGACCTACTCGTGAACGTCCCAAAGATCAAATACATGTCAGGCGTGAAAATTACCTGCGCCCTGAAAAACCTCTACGGGTGCAACGCCTACCCAGGAAAATCCGTCTATCACACGGCCCTCGACGAAGCCATCGTCGGCATAAACAAACTCATAAAAACCGACCTCGTCGTCGCCGACGGCATCATCGCCACCGGAACCGCCACCAGGAGACTCGGACTCGTCATGGCCAGCCAGGACCCCGTGGCCATCGACGCCGCCGCCTGCATGATCGCCGGCATCAACCCCCGCTCCGTCCGGTACCTCGCCCTCGCCTCCAGAGCCGGGATAGGAACCACCCACTTCACACCCAAGGGAGAGAGCCTAAGCCGCTTCAAGAAAAAATTCCCAAGAAGAAACACCAGAAGCAAGATGATAGAGCTCCTCGCCACCGTCTAC
>Ga0315312_1002088_pt1 | contig 14286 bp, 16 predicted proteins | sample TDP7_MG_FD_203629 | JGI IMG/M metagenome (GOLD analysis project Ga0315312, IMG submission 203629) | Freshwater sediment microbial communities from Lake Towuti, South Sulawesi, Indonesia - TDP7 | ecosystem: Environmental > Aquatic > Freshwater > Lake > Sediment | place: Indonesia: South Sulawesi... | reverse complement strand
AGTCGGCCTAATCCATTCATGCTATCTGAGAGACATACCTATTGTGGGGTTCGTAAAGAGGACAAGGATAAACCATATTTGCAGAAAATTTCACATGCCGAAGATGAGAGACACTGCTCTCCTCGACTTAGTTCTTCGCCTAGGGGAGTACACACTCCCTGAGATAGAACCCATGAGGGGTTTGGTTGTGCGCCAATATAAGAGGAAAGCTTTGGAGTTCGGCGTTCCAGGGCATGAGATTGGGGAGATCACTAATTTCTACTCTTCTTACATTAGAACTGGGTTAACTACTCCTTTCCGTTTGGAGATACCTGAATATTGTCAAGACCGGGTGGAGGAGATTGGGACTGTTTTGTTTACAACTTCAGAGGAAGAGGATGGGATTCCATTTTCTATCAATGAGGCTGATCGGCTTACCAAAGTGACAACAAGCATCTCGAATATACGTACCCTGATGATTTATTCCAAGGCTCTTGATCTTGTCAATAAGGGCGAGATGGAACCCCAAGACCTTAATCTTCTGGCTTTGCAGTATGGCGAGCCATGGGCTATTAGCGATAGTGAATACCTTTCAAACCTATTAGCAAGAGGATAGGGAGGAAAAAAATGGCACAATCAAAGATGAGACCCGTAGGGTATGCGCTTTCAGGCTGTACTCATGATTATCTTAGCTTTGTTGTCATGGAAGACGCGCGGGTCAAAGTCAACTATTTCTACTTCATCGATCACCCAACCAACCCAGATGTACGCGTTCTGGTCAGAACCTTTAGAACCCAGCCATACAACCCTGAGATGATCACGGGCAGAACTGGCCCATTGGCTGGCAAGAAGGGCAGGAGGGCTGACTATGGGAAACGCCTCGAATATACAATCGCCTTCGCTGAGATCCTCGGCTATTACGACGAGAAGGGGAGATGGCGGATGATGGAGGTGGCGCCTTCGCCTTGGGACTATGTTTACGAACCGAATGAGGAAGCTCTACGGACATTTTTCATCCCAAAGATGACGGCAATTGACGCGCTTATGCTTGAGATAGGCAAGGTCCGCGGGACAAATATACCAGTTTACATAGACTTGAACTCCATTGCTAAGGGGCACCTGTTCGTTGCTGGTATGACTAGGTCTGGAAAGTCAAGCTTCATCATAAACATGGTGTCGAAGGCTTCACATCTGAAACCTAGACCTCACTTCATCATCTTCGACATAAGGGGTGAATACAGCGGGCTGGTAAAGTATGGCGCCAGGACGGTTTCATACACAAGTTTTACGCCGAGCATAAAGGACCCCGACACAATAGTGAACAAGCTTGAACTGAAGTCGAAAGAAAAAAGCGTAGTCCTAGACGCATTACGCTCATTGCTCTCTAAGGGTTCTGAGTTAAACCGCGAGAATATACTCGCAAAGACTGAAGAGATACTTGAGCGGGGAGGAGTGTACAAGTCTCTGGCAAGCCAAGAAAAGTCTCTTTCAAGCATAAAGTGGGCACTTGAAAGCAAAGGCGCATTCATCGACCGCGTGTCAAAGCCTTTGGACGTGATCGAGGAGATAAAGGACAACTTCACTTTGATCGTTGACTTCTCGGTTGACACTGACATCGAATCTCAACAAAGAACCGCCGAACACGTCCTTACGCAGGTCAGGGAACACGCCATGGAAAGAAAGGATGTCGGCGACTTCGCATGCATCGTAGCCATCGAAGAAGCCCAGTACTACGCACCTGAAAGAGGGTTGGAGATGCGAGAGTCAATCGCCCAATCAAAGGTCAAAGCCTCAATGATTGAGACTTCAAGTCAAGCCGGAGGGTACAATGTAGGTTTGATCCTCATGACACAGAGGCCAGCTTATGTCTTGAAGAGCTGCATCTCCCAATGCAACTCCGTCGCATGCTTTAGGCTGAAGAGCGGAAACGACCAGGATGCCATCATGCAGTACACTGAGTACGGCTCAGAGAGGCTTCGAGACTATCTGCCTGGGCTTGCTGACCACGAAGCGATGTTGTGGGGCTTAGCCGTCCCAACACCCTTCCCAGTCATAGCCGAGGTAGAGGTTGAGGAATACCCACAAAAGGCCGTTGCCTTCGCAAAGAGTGCCTGGGAAAGGATGGAGGAAAACGCGGCATCGAAAGGGAACAAGCCATCAGGTTTACCGCTTCACCTTCAGAATCCTTAAACAGCCGTAGCGAAACTTCAGGTCGAATCTTAATGAAGGTTCTTGTCGGAACAGATTTTCATGGAAACGAATCTGCATTTGAAGGTTTTGCCTCCAAAGCCGAAGAAGAACGGGTAGAGGTCTTGCTCATTTGTGGAGATGTAACCCATTTCGGCACCCTCAGAGAGGCTGAAGACCTTCTCTCTTTGATTACGGGGCTAAGGTTGCCAGTTCTCTTTGTTCCAGGAAACTGCGATCCGCCTTCGCTTCTCGGGGTTGATATAGAAGGTGCAAAATGCATCCATGGGAAGAACGTCTCCTATGGCGATGTGACATTCATTGGCGTTGGCGGAAGTCCCCCTACCCCCTTCAAAACCCCATTCGAGATGACAGAGCAAAAAATATCGGAAACCTTGAACCACGCCTCTCAGGATCTTACTAGTAGACGCTGGCTTGTTCTACTCTCTCATCCCCCTCCTCACAACACGCGGCTAGACAAAACCTTTCTAGGCTTTCATGTTGGCAGCTCAAGCGTTAGAAGGTTTATCGAAGAAAGAAAGCCGTCTGTCGTTTTCTGTGGGCACATCCACGAAGCCAAAGGAGAGGACCGAATTGGCAACACAATTCTCATCAACCCTGGACCGGCAAGACATGGCGATTATATTACAGCCCTGTTTGACGAAGACTTCACAATAGAATTCCATTCGTTATGATTGGGGGCAATGTTTAAAAGGGTTTGTAGCGGATAAGTGTTAATCTTTACGAGGGATAGGTGGATGCCGTTTCAGAAGGGCGACTTCATCCTAATCGACTACGTGGCCAGAGTATCCGAGACAGGTGAAGCCTTCGACACCACAATAGAAGAAGTAGCGAAGAAAGAAGGCATACACAGAGAAGGAGGAGTCTACGAGCCTAACCTAGTTGCAGTCGGAGAAGGCTGGGTCCTGAAAGCCTTGGACGAGAGCCTTATAAATCTTGAACTGCAGAAAACCGAGAAGATTGAAATCCCGCCTGAAAAAGCCTTCGGAAACCGTGACCCAGAAAAGACAAGAATGTATCCTCTTAGGAAACTGACATCACGAGGAGTCACCCCTCAAGTAGGTATGCGCCTGGAGGTCGACGGACGCCTTGCCATTGTAAGAACCATAGGATCAGGCAGGGTTCTCTTAGATTTTAATCCCCCTCTGGCTGGCAAAACCCTTGTCTATGAGGTTACGATTCAGAAGAAACTGGAAAAGGCGGATGAAAAGATTGCGGCTTTGATCCACAGGAGGATGCCCCAAGTCTCCGTAGACAAGTTCACTTTGGAGATTGGGGAAGACCAGATCACAATAGGGGTTCCAGAAGAGGCTTTCTATGTCGAAGGCCTGCAACTGATGAAGAGGGGAATATTCGTCGACATTCAAAAGTCCTACCCTAAAGTCAAAACGGTGAGGTTTGTGGAGACATTCAAGAAACCGGAGCCAGTCGAAGAAAAGCCTGCTTCAGAGAAGCCCCCTGAGAGCACTGGAGGCTCCCAATAACCTCTAAAACTTCGCAACGGTCATTATCCTTCAAGCCCGTTGGAAAACAGAGCTCATGGTTCTCGCAACTTTCATTCTCACAGTCAGGCGTCTGGAAAGTGATGATTATGCCTACGATCGTCTGCTTGGATGGTATCGCTGCAGATATCTCCGCATCAACTACCTCTACAGCCTGCATATCCGCCTCATATAGTTTGCAGTGTAAAATCTTCTCTCGCACTTTAACAATCTTATAGACACATTCAGGCTTCACATTCTCGACGCAAACCTTGTAATATTCACAGTTAACACATCTAGAGCCAGGTCCCTTATGGATAAAGACCTTGCCAACCTGTGCTTGAGCAGTGCTGATCAACGTAACAGTCTTTTTGCAGCTAATAGTTGACCGTTTGCTCATAATCTGGAACCCTTACAGAACACGTCTAATGTGAACACTTGGCAAAGCGAAGTCTTAAAAGCTTTCTGAATAAAAGGGTGGAAAAGGCTTACGAAAAGATAGCAGTGAAGGATGACTCAGTTAGAAGCGATTACTGAAGTTTCAACGAGTTTGTATTCAGTTGCCGAGATTATTGCTTCGTCCAGTAACTGTTTTTTCTCAGGATTTTTATCTCTTCGAGAAGCAGATTTATCTCATCGATAACAAGTGATCCTAATTGTCACATTCAGTGAAGACTAGGTAATTTAACCGTAGAAAATAAAGTCAACTACGGCATAATACTTATCGCCACTTTGTGTAACGCCCACGCCCATTTCCCCATGCATGGAGGTTAACATGATATCTTTGTGAGCTGGCGATTCCAACCAACCGTCCACAAAGACCCGTGCTACTCCTTCACTATAACCTTCACAGAAAGCAATTATCTCGCCACAAACGTATCGGCTGAGATATCCAATACGACGCATTCTATCTTCAAAATCTCCATGCTCAAGTTTACCTCTATACGCCAAGGAATCGCTCCACTCCTGCGCTGCGATAACTAGAATAGTGTTATTCCGTAATAGTGGCAACCCACGGGAAACCCTTTCTTGATTGATTAAGTAGAAAACTTGGAGTCTTATTTCTTGAACACCCTCTTGTTCTTTCCCCGTGCTTTCTAGGATTCTTTGTATCTCACGCGCTGCGTTTTCCATAATAACTTTCAAAGCCGTACCGATGTCTACGACTAATCTCGGATGAGCCAAAGATAGAAAATATATTCCTAGAACCGAAGATACTAGGAGAACTGTAAGGATTGCGGCTTTTGGATGTGTCTTTTGCCCTCCTTTTAGGTGTCTAGCTTGAGGAGGCTCCGAGTACCCAACGGATTGCGCCGTAGATTTCTTTCCTATGTTATCGGCTATGAGACGGTTTTTCTGATACCAAAAAGGCGGCCACCTAGGCAGTCCTTGACAGCTGTGGGTTTCCGGTAAACGATGGTCTACGCAAAACTTGCCATCGCAATAGTTGCATTCAAAGGGGTAAAGAACATCTGTACCGCAAATTTGGCACCTAGACACAATCCAACCCTATGTGGAATAACGATACGATGTAATAAAAGTTTGATGCAAGAGTTATGAGCCTTGGATCGACAAAATTGACTGCAGGCTTCCCTTCCCCGGTTTTATCTTAGGCTATCACACCTGTGGCTTTGGCTAATTCGTATGCAGATTCGTGAGTTAACGGCTTCTCGTTTAGAATTGTGTATCTTTCAGGCCTGATCCCTGCTGCCTTCACCAAAGCCCCAACGACATGCTCCGCATCTATGTCGATCTCATTAGCTGTGACCGGAGCCCCAACCTTCTGCAACGTATCCCTTATGACCTTCCATTTCATGCCGTGAAGCGAAGCCATCATGATTGTTCCTAGACCACATTGCTCCCCGTGCAGGGCTGGCTTTGGCGCAACCAAATCTAAAGCGTGGCTGAATAGATGTTCTGAACCGCTGCATGGCTTGCTGGTTCCGCCTATGCACATTGCCACGCCGCAGCTCACAAGAGATTCGAGAAGAACTCTTAGCCCTTCCTTTGAACCAGGCTTGATGATGTCCGCGTTCTGTACAATATGTTCAGCGCCCATCAAAGCCAAATTACCTGTGTACTTGGCATAATATTCTTTTCTCCTCTTGTGGGCAAGCTTCCAGTCTCGGGTAGACGTGAACTTGGCAATCACATCTCCGCATCCGCTTGCGATGAAACGGTAGGGGACATCGATTATGACACTTGTATCAGCTATCACGGCTATGGGCGACACGGCCTTGATAGAATACGGTCTATCTAACCCTTTCACGGAAGCAAACGGACTAGCCATGCCATCATGCGAGGCTGCTGTTGGCACGCTTATGAAAGGGACTGCTTTCCGGGCAGAGCTCAGTTTTGCGATGTCGATCTTTGTTCCACCGCCTACTCCGAAGACTACTTGAGGCTTTAGCTTCGTAATCTCTTCCTCAGACTGCTCCACTTCGCGTAAAGTTGCAGTGTTTGAGGAAATAATATGACTATTAACTTCCATGCCACTGTCTCGCAGTTGGTCGACGACCCTCTGACCAGCTATGCGCATCGTTGTTTGACCAGTGATCACCAGAGCGCTCTTCGAATAGCCTAGTTTCCTGCAAATGTCGCTCACTAGATCTAGGCTTCCATCTCCAACAATAACCTCTCTCGGGAGTTCCATGAGGTGGAAGCCCAAACCCAACGCCAATCATCTCATCGACGTAACCTAGAATTACAAAAACAAACGATTTAAGCCTTCTTTCCTTCAGGCGAATTTATTCACTGATTTCTGGTAGAGATCATAGGATAGTGGCAAAGGTTCTCGCGATATTGAAAATCTGAATTTTTTATTCAAAACCCTTATAACCAACCTATTGATTACTATCACTCTCAGTATTTCCTGCTCTCTTGTCCAAGTAAACTGAACCTAAATCTACAAAAGTGTGATTCTTGGAGAAGCTAAAGGATGCGCATGACCATTAACCAGTTAACATTCAGAGGTACAACCACCGTAGGAGCTGTAAGCAAAGATGGCGTTGTGTTGGCTTCCGATACACGGGTGACCGATGGGTCTCTTGTAGTTCATAAGAAGGGGAAGAAGGTTTACAAGATAGATGATTACCTGGCCATGACGGTCTCAGGCATAGTGGCAGACGCGCAGCAAACAGTGGAGATGCTTAGAGTAAACTCAAGGATCTATAGCTTAGAGAGAAAATCAGCCATGCCCGTAGCTGTTGCCGCCCGTTTAGTCGCAAACCTGTTCTTCTCGCACCGTCTATATCCCCTTGAGGCACAGATAGTCATTGGGGGAGTGGATGGTTCTGGACCGCATCTTTACTCACTTGATCCCTTTGGGAGCATAGTCGAGGAGAAATATGTCGCAACAGGCTCAGGTTCACCCATAGCTTATGGCGTTCTCGAGGAGAGGTATCGAGAGGGTCTTTCACTCTATGAAGTTTTACCAATAGTTGTTCAGTCAGTAAATTCAGCTATGAAGCGAGATGCCGCAAGCGGAGACAGTTTCGATGTTGCTGTAATAGACAAGAGTGGTTATAGTGAATTGGACGCCGATGAGAAAAGGAAGTTCTTGCCAGACCTCTAGCAGTCAGTTGAGAAAGGAGAATGAGGAAAAGTGAACTCGCTAGACAAGGGTAAAGTTGAGATAAGACAGACCTTAATAGAGCACATTCCGAAAGAAGCGGAGATCACACGGATCGAGTTTGAGGGACCATCCTTAGCAATCTATACAAAGAGGCCGGAGATTAGGGTTACTAACAGTCGCGTCATCACTGACATTGTCAACCTTATCAAGAAGAGGATAGTGATACGGTCAGATCCCTCTGTAAGGCTTAATGAAAACGAGGCTCAAAAACTGATAACTGAGATCATTCCCAAAGAAGCCGAAGTTACAAACGTTCTCTTTGACCCAACGCTCGGAGAGGTCATAATCGAGGCAAAGAAGCCTGGAATAGCCATAGGGAAGGATGGGGTGATTCTTCATGAGATTGTGCTGAAGACACGGTGGATACCCCGTGTCTTAAGGAGCCCCCCGAAGCCCTCGAAGATAATTGCCCATGTCAGGCATTCTCTATATTCTGGAAGCAAGGAACGTGAAAGAATCCTGCGGAATATCGGCGAGAGAATCTTCCACCCCATGGTGCACGAGGTCGGAGACGTTAGATTAACATTGCTAGGTGGAGCCCGGGAAGTAGGCCGGTCTGCTTTTTTGGTGCAGACGAGAGAAAGCCAGGTTCTGATTGATTGCGGTATAAACCCGGGTTCAACGAGACCCTTTGAGGCTTTTCCTCGGTTCGATGTATCTCAATTCGACTTAGACTCATTGGACGCCGTGGTCATAAGTCATGCTCATCTGGATCATTGCGGCTTCCTCCCATTCTTGTACAAGTACGGGTATGACGGTCCAACTTACTGCTCTGTGCCAAACTTGAGTCTTATGACTCTGCTTCAGCTGGACTACCTTGATGTCCTTACCAAACAGGGGTCCGCCTTGCTATATGATCAGAAGGATGTGCGCGAAAGTGTGCTGCATACCATTCCTTTAAGATTCGGTGTTGTCACAGATATCGCTCCTGACATTCGTTTAACATTACATAATGCGGGCCATATTCTCGGCTCCTCAGTTGTTCACCTACACGTTGGGGAAGGGTACCACAACATAATATACACAGGCGACTTCAAATATGGGAAGACCATGCTTCTCGAAGCCGCAGCTAGAAACTTCCCTAGAGTTGAGACGATCATAACAGAAGGTACCTATAGCGCTCTTGGGGACATCATGCCATCAAGAGAGGAAGCAGAGAAAAGCCTCATCTCAATAATTAACGAGACGCTAGGACGAGAAGGAAAAGTGATGATCCCTGTTCCAGCAGTTGGGAGAGCCCAAGAGATCATGTTGATTCTTGACCAATATATGAGAAGAGGCGAGTTAAAAGAGGCACCTGTATTTATAGAGGGGATGATATCCGAAGCAACAGCCATACACACAGCCCATCCTGAATACCTTTCCAGAGAGGTTCGGAATGGCATACTCAATGAGGGTTTGAACCCGTTTGAGTCCGACTACTTCACAATAGTTGAGCACCCAAGCGCAAGACAAGACATAATTGAGGGCGAACCGAGTATCATAGTGGCTACTGCTGGTATGCTTGAAGGCGGACCTATAATCGACTACTTTCAGCAATTGGCATATGACAAACGTAACGCCATAATTTTTGTAAGCTATCAGATTGATGGAACCTTAGGCCGTCGGATTCAGAAAGGGATGCCTGAAGTCTCTATAATGAACTCCGAGGGAAGGATTAAAGTCTTAAAATGCGACCTGGCTATACACACCGTAGAAGGATTCTCTGGTCATTCAGATAGGAGGCAGATAATAAGCTATATCCGTAGGGTTTCGCCTAATCCCGATAATGTCATCGTGTGTCATGGGGAGAGGGCTAAATGCATAGGTCTCGCTGACTATCTACAGAGAAGATATAAGATCAAGGCTATAGCGCCCGATGTTCTTGAGACCATTCGTCTTAGGTAGAAGTCCTGCTTTTTGATCCTTCTGATTCTGTGGGTTTCTCTCTCCACACTTTGACGAACGAAGGTGTCACAACGATACGTTCTTCTCCTAAACGGGCTATGTCTCCACCGATCTGTCCTACGAATTCAGCCAGTTCTCCGACAGCGCGTTTAACATCATCCATACTCTTTTCTGCTAGTGTGTCGACTCTTAGGACTAGAATGTTTCCCGATTTGACCTCGTTCTTGACATTGTCCAAGTCTTCAAGCGAACGTAGCATGGACGATTTTAGGTAGACATTACGCGTGACGACACGTGCGTGAGGGACACCAGAAGCAGCCGAGGCAGCGGGAATGTCTAAGAGTGCTTCTCCAGTCTCCCCTTCCCTCCTAATCTTACTAATTATCTTCTCGACAACCTTTCCCAGATTTACGTTTGCCAAAGGTTCACCTCACAACCTCAACGCCTACAAGATACAAGGATAAGAATTGTCTAAAGAAGTCTTAACTCTTTCGTTTCTAGTCAAGGCGCCTTAACAACTTTCCAGATGTCGTCGCCTACATAAGTCAGGTTCCTTAAGATCTTGCCTTTCTTGAGAGTCTTTGCGGTTTTTGAGCTAAAAAGAGATTGCCCTATGGCTATTGGCTTCTTGTTTCTTTCGTCAAGTAAAACAGCTAGGCTTTTTTCTTCGAATTCTCCCTGTATCTCGACTATCCCAGGAGCCATTATATCTGCTCCGCGGCATACGTACTGCACCGCACCCATGTCCACTATGATCTTTGGTAGGAGTAAGAGATGTTCTTCAAAGAATAGTGTAGGAAATAGGTCCCCGTCAGATTCTGCGAAGAGAGAAAGACCATTTATTAGGAATATCTTATGCCTCGATGTCTCGACAACCTCAATCTGAGCTTTAGACCCAAATGACCCCTCAGGATCTATGTGAAGTGCCTTAGTAACGTTATTGTAGAAATTCTTCCTTTCCTTCTTTCTAAGGAAATACCTACGGACAATCTCCGACATATGGTTAAATTCTGATCGCAACGCATATAAAGTTGCGGTCATTCTTACAAGAAGGAAACACCAGTAAAGCAAAGAGGACTGTAGGGAAAATGGCGATCCAAATCCTTGAGCAAAGCCTTGGGAAAACCGTCCTAATAAGACTCAGAGGTGGCAAGAGCATAAGGGGGACACTGCGGGGGTTCGACCAACATCTAAACCTAGTCCTTGAGAAAGCTGAAGATGTTTCTGACAGGGATAATGCTGAGGAACTAGGTTTGATAATAGTCAGGGGAGACAATGTTGTTATGATCTCTCCGCCGCCAAGGTGAAGTGACTTATGGGAAAAGGCACACCATCCTTTGGAAAACGGATGGGAAAGACTCTTCATATCCGTTGTAGACGCTGTGGAAGAAGATCATACCACGTTAGGGAGAAGCGGTGCTCAGCTTGCGGATATGGTGAGTCGCCCAGGATGAGGCGGTACTCTTGGCAGAATAAGAAGGTTACCAGAGAAAGGCTCGTCTAATTCTAGATGCTCAACCTTCTACAATCAAGAAATAAGAAATATATCCAGCACAAAACTATCTAGATGAGGGATTTTTCTGGATGATTTACTTTTCTTATTAGGAATCTTAAGCGTCAATTGGTAGGATAAATACTTAAATCGAGGTATTAGTATCTATTTTGGGATACAAAATGGAAATTGTAACCATGAATGAAAAAGGTCAGGTGACCATCCCTCTCAAAATCCGTAAGAGTAAAGGTTTGAAAAAGGGGATGAAAGTAGCCTTGATCGAGATTGGGGAGAGGATTGAGCTAGTTGCCATGCCCGAAGACCTTGTTCAAGGCATGACTGGTTTGGGGAAGAAGCTTCCCAGCATAGAGGATATTGAAGCTGAGGTTGACGCAGAATGAGGATCTTTTTTGATGCGAGTGTCTTTCTGAAAATCATAAAGAAGGAGGATGGCTATGGTAAGGTTGTCGATTGGCTCAAGAAGGTGATAAATGGAGAGCACGACGGGTACACAGACACAATTGTCATTGCGGAAATTGTGTACGCTTTTTTGTCCCAAGGACTAAACGACGAAGCAGTGAAAGCAAGGGCATACATAGAAGGCATCCCAAACATAACGATGATCGAAGAGATTCCTACATCAATATCTCACAGAGGCGCAGAGTTGAAGAAAAAATACTTCAAGAGAGCTGGAAAAACTTTCTTTTCTCTGTACGATGGGGTACATCTTGCCATTGCCGAACGATCATCTGAGATTATTCTGACCTCGGATTCTGATTTTAGAGACGTGACAGAGGTCAAGGTTGAGTTCATCTAAAAAACTGTGTGAATGAAATCTCTGTTCTCTACATTGAGGTCATTTTTGACGGATGCAGAGCCTTGAAGTCACAAATAGATTGCAGACCTATATATTGAGTAAGATACAAAGGCGAGACAGAGGCTTATACCTGAAAGAAAGCATTTAAATAATTCGGTTGGGAAAGATAGCAGAACCGACGGGATCTGAGCCATGGTCAGAAAAGCCAGGATAAAACTGACAAGCACCGACTACAAAAAGCTTGAAGACATATGCGGAGAGCTGAAAACCATAGCTGAGAAAAGCGGTGTTAAGGCGAATGGGCCGATCCCGTTGCCAACGAAGAAACTCCGCGTCCCAGTGATGAAGAGTCCTTGTGGTGAAGGAACTAAAACCTGGGATAAATGGGAACTTCGCATCCACAAACGTCTAATGGATATTGATGCCGAAGAAAGGGTTATGCGTCGAATCATGAGGATGCGTGTTCCTGAGGAAGTCTTCATAAGTATCGAGCTGATCTAATCTTCAGTGTTCCCAACCGTTCTTATGCGATCCAATATCGTTGTTAGAGTAGCAAGTGTATCAGAACAGCCAGTCCTAAAAGGATAGAGCTGGCGAAGCTGACCGCCCAGACGGTTCTGTTCCACCAGTAGACTTTTGCGCCGTCAAGGATGCCGAATGGGATAAGGTTTAGAAGGGCTAACCATGCGCCAAGCGTTGCACTGTTAAGCATTATCAAAGCTAAAGAGGCATATGGAACGAGGAAATGCAGGAAGAAGAATAGAGACGTTAGAATGATGCTTGTCAGAGGTCCAGCAAGTGCTGTGATTCCGACTGTTCTCTTGTCACCTACGCCAGCTATCATAACCGCTCCTGGCGAGATAAACTTCAACGGAGTAGGAGCTAACGACAAAAGCGTAAAAAGAACACCCATTATACTAAGCCGAAACTCAGCCCATAGCCCATAATGTTTGGCTGCTGCCTTGTGTGCAAGTTCGTGAACAATAAAAATGAAGGTAAACGTCAGAGCCAAGCTTAGAAAGACAATTGGCTCTCGATAAAGGAAGAAGACCCAGGAGAATATGGGCTCGTACAAAGAGAGACCAACCCCCATAACGATCAGCGCACCTATTGTCAGATGAACTGTTTCGGTGGAGCTTGTCCAGCCCGTTTTTCTGAACCGAAGCGGATAGGTCAACAATGCTTTCTGCTGTGGTGTTTCTGGCTTACTCTCAGTGGCAATTGGATAATACTCCTCTTTCGTTGTAGGCTTTTGCGTTCTTACCTTGAGAAGTTCGGGGCAGGCGTGGTTCTCAGGTAGCCTGTGATCAGGACAGAAATACCCAGCGCAGAATGGACACCTGAACGGTAGGTCAATATTGTTCTCGCAGTATTGGCACTTCAACCCTCTTTCAACTTCTCCGATTCATAGGGGACAACAGTAAGGATTCATGGTTGTTGCTTAAAAACTTGCTTTACCCCATTGGTAGCTTTCTTCGCGTTATGTTGCCATGTCTATGGCTAAGATTGAAAATATATCCCAAAGCAAAAGCCCAAACAAACATCCCCACGAACACCAATCCTTGGAAGAAGGTATTCCAGGCTGTGCTAATTGAATTAAACTGTGCCACATCGCCCTACTTTTGGCAAAAGGATAATAGGCGAAGGCGGGATTACTTTTTGGAAGCTTGGGTTGAAAAGGCATATGCGAATGAGGATTCCAGTTATTCTGGACACAGACATCGGAGGCGACATAGACGACACCTGGGCGTTGACACTGATGCTCAGGTCCCCAGAGCTCGATGTCAAACTCATAATGACTGACACTGAAAACACAACCTACCGCGCAAAAATTGTTGCTAAGATGTTGGAGGTGGCAGGACGGACAGACATACCCATCGGCATAGGTCTTCAGTTTAGCGACCATGTTGGTCGTCAAGCTGCGTGGGTAGAAGGCTACGATCTATCGACTTATCCTGGCACAGTCCACCAAGATGGTGTAAAAGCCATGATTGACACAATAATGGGGTCACCTGAGCCTGTTACGCTCATATGCATAGGACCGGTTCCCAATATTGCCTCAGCCCTTGACTTCGAACCGAGGATTGCTGAACGCACGCGTTTTGTTGGTATGCATGGATGCTTACGGAAAAGTCCTTTAGAGTATGGAGGTGGTGGAGGTGTCGTCGCCGAGTACAATATAGTAGCAAACCCCAAAGCTTGCCAAAGGGTCTTTACAGCACATTGGGACATGACAATTACGCCGCTTGACACTTGTGGTTTCGTTAAGCTCGAGGGCGAGAGATACAGGGCAGTCCGATGCTGCGATGACCCGCTTGTTCAAGCGTTAATCGAAAACTATGGGATTTGGCTGAGAAGCGGGCACAAGGAATGGAAGGAAGAGTTTGAAACTCGAAGCTCCATTCTCTTCGACACCGTAGCTATCTACCTTTCTTTTTCCCAAAAATTGCTTGTCATGGAGAAGCTTGGCATTCGAGTAACGAATGACGGCTACACAGTCATCGATAGTAAAGCCAAGACAGTCAACTGCGCGACGGATTGGAAAGAACTTGCTGCGTTTGAGGATTTACTCGTAGAACGATTGACTGGCATGCGAGTCAGCTCTGCCAGACCTGTATAGGCGAAACTTGTTAAAGCAATCTCATCTTTTGGGGGTTCACTACTTCGTTTTTGCATTTGGATATTTTTCCCTTATCTTCGCGTCGCCAATTCTGGCAATAAGCGCGTTTGATATGAGGACATACTTAACTCCTGTAAGCTCCGCCAAATCTGCTGGCTTCTGGTCCTG
>Ga0315312_1002087_pt1 | contig 14288 bp, 12 predicted proteins | sample TDP7_MG_FD_203629 | JGI IMG/M metagenome (GOLD analysis project Ga0315312, IMG submission 203629) | Freshwater sediment microbial communities from Lake Towuti, South Sulawesi, Indonesia - TDP7 | ecosystem: Environmental > Aquatic > Freshwater > Lake > Sediment | place: Indonesia: South Sulawesi... | reverse complement strand
GAGATTCCGATTACGCAGGCGTTGATGAATCTGGGCATGCACAAAGGGCCGGTACTTGCCTTATTACTTGCCGGTCCGGCTCTTTCGTTGCCGAGCATCCTGGTTATCCGCAGGATTATGGGCAATGTCAAGATGATTGTGTTTGTTTCGCTGGTGGTGGCGATGTCAACAATAGTTGGGATATTCTTCGGTGTCTTTTGGGGATAGGTCTTGAAAGCGATTTGTGGGAGGACGATATGAAAAAAATACAGATTCTTGGCACAGGTTGTCCAAAATGCAAGAAGTTAGCTGAAAATGCGGAAGCGGCAGCCAAAGACTTAGGCATCAAATATTCGCTCGAAAAAGTGACAGAGATAAACGAAATTATGAAGTTCGGCGTGATGATGACGCCGGCTCTTGCAATTGATGGGCAGGTCAAGCTGGTAGGAAAAGTAGCCTCACCGGATGAAATCAAACAAATGCTTGCATAGGTGATTGAAGGTGAAAGAGGTGAACTAATTATGAATAAAGTAGTCAATATTTTAATAGTAGTTATTTTGGTAGCTGCCACCTGCGGAGTAATTATCTACAAGCATACAAAAAAGGCTGATTTAGCACCGTCAGAAACCAACAGTGCATTAAATAATGTCCCGCAATCAACAGAAATAGCTGAGCAAAAAGGCACAAATGCACTGCCGCGACTTGTTGACCTCGGTGCCGGCACCTGCATTCCGTGCAAAATGATGGCCCCGATTCTGGAAGAGTTGAAAGCAGAGTACCAAGGCATTTTGCAGGTGGACTTCTTCGATGTCCATAAAAACCCTGCCGTCGCCGATAAATACAACATTATGGTTATTCCCACCCAGATATTCTTTGATCCTTCTGGCAGAGAGCTTTTCCGCCATGAAGGCTTTATGGACAAACAAGATATCCTGGCTAAGTGGGCCGAACTCGGCATCCAACTTACAAAGGCAAAATGATGCAGCAACTTTTTACCACCTTAACACACGCAGTGCAAGGGCCATCTGCAATCGCTTTGGCAGCAGCGTTTATCTGGGGTGTGCTGAGCATACTCTTAAGTCCATGTCACTTAGCCAGTATCCCTTTAATTGTCGGATTCGTTGACCAGCAGGGACGCATTTCAACGAAACGCGCCTTTATTATCTCGACACTGTTCGCGGTGGGCGTTTTGATTACCATTGCAGCAGTAGGTGCAATTACCGCAGCCGCCGGGCGAATGTTAGGTGATGTCGGACGATACGGAAATTACTTCGTTGCAGTGATTTTCTTTGTGGTCGGTCTGATACTCTTAGAGGTTATACCACTACCAATTAGCGGGCCGGGCCAGGTCGGCATAAAACGCAAAGGCATGTTGGCTGCCTTCATCCTCGGCCTGGTGTTCGGAATTGCTCTTGGGCCCTGCACGTTTGCCTATATGGCCCCCATGCTGGCGGTGACATTCAAAACGGCAGCGACAAATCTATTCTACGGCGTGCTCCTTTTGCTTACTTACGGCGTCGGCCACTGCTCTGTCATAGTATCGGCCGGAACATCCACGGAGCTTGTGCAGCGATATATGAACTGGAACGAAAAATCTAAAGGAGCGGTAATTCTGAAGAAGATTTGCGGAATCCTCATTTTGCTCGGCGGAGTTTATTTGATTTATTGCGCCTAATAAAAAAGGCCTCTTCCTTAAACAGTTGTAAAGAATAAGTCATTTCAGCTTCTTTCAAAAAAATTCCTGAAAATTTGGAAATATATTTGAACCCGTAAAAAATAAATCTACAATAATAGCTTAAACCTGACACGGGGCACGGGGTTCCAAATGCTTAAAAAATTATACATTAGCGATGGGAAACTGGTTGAGGGTGGACAGGGCGAAGCTGCGGTTTGCGTCTATACAGCACCTGATGAGGCCGAACGACGCTACCTGGTCGAGCAGCTCAAGATTGACGAGCACACTCTCAATTCATCTTTGGACCCCGATGAGCTCAGCCGGCTTGAGTTCGAGCCCGAGCATGTTGCAATGATATTCAAAAGGCCCAAACGCTATACCTCCGAAGACAGCTTCCTTTTCAAGGTTCTTTCAACAGGTGTTTTTCTTTTTAAGGAACGTCTTGTAATCGTACTTGCCGATGAAGCTGCCCTCTTTGAGGGCAGACCTTTTATCAAGATACAATCCATTCAGGATATATTTCTTAAGCTAATCTACGGAGCCATTTTGCACTTCCTCGAACACCTAAAGGCAATAAATATGCTTTCCAGCGACGTTGAGCAGTTAATAAGCACCTCGATGGAGAACAGGTATCTGCTCAATCTTTTTACCCTCCAGAAGAGCCTGGTCTATTATTTCAACGCTACAAATTCAAACGCTGTTCTTATAGAAAGGCTTAAAAACAACACAAGCAAGGTAGGTTTAAGTCCGGATGCCATCGAGTTTCTTGACGACCTTACTATCGAGAACAACCAGTGCCGTGAGCAGGCCCAAATATATTCACAAGTGCTGGCAAGCCTAATGGATGCCAGAGCGACCATAGTGGCCAACAACCTGAACATCCGGATAAAAATGCTGACGATTTTAACAATTGCAATTATGCTTCCAACATTTGTGGTAAGTTACTTTTCAATGAATGTCAAATTACCACTTGAAGCTAATAATCTTATTTCCTTCTGGATTATTACCGCCTTAGTGGTCTTATCGACACTGGCATTTGTACTTCTTTGGTGGAAGCGACGCTGGTAATTATAGTCGGATTGATTATTTATTATTTACTATTTTCAATTGAATTTATTTAAGGTGGAAGTCTCAATATAAAAAATAGTAAATAGTAAATTGTAAATAATAAATTTCTTAGGATTTCAAGATGGACCCGGCGATTTTCAAGGCGTACGATATCAGAGGTATTTATCCTGACCAAATCAGCGAAGAAGATGCATGGAAGATCGGCTGCGCTACTGCGAGATTTTTGCCATCTTTGCTTCACGGCTACCAGCGCGGCCAGGCTCGCAGTCGAGCGATATGTGTCGGCCGAGACATGAGAACTCACAGTGAACTGCTGGCACAAGCTCTTTCGGAAGGGATACGTGCCACCGGGATAAACGTAATTGATATAGGAATGATTGACACGCCGCAGATGTACTTTGCCATAAATTTCCTGAATACCTGTGGCGGCGTGCAGGTTACCGCCTCGCATAACCCTGCTAAGTATAATGGCTTTAAGATATCCGGCCTGGACGCCAAACCTATTGGCGTGGATACCGGCCTGAGCGACATAAAGCACCTGGCAACCGCTCTGGTTCATACTAAAGGCAAGGCGACCGGCTCGGTCGAGAAGTTAGATTTGACCGCTGAGTATAAAAATCATGTGCTAAAATTTTTGAACCCTAAAATAAAAAACTTGAAAATCGCTGTCGATGCTTCAAACGGCATGGCGGGAAAGATGTTGCCCTTGATTTTTGGCGACCTGCCAATAGAAATAATTGACCGTAACTTCGAGCATACCGGCAAATTCAAGCATCCACCAGACCCTCTGGTGGAAAGAAACCTGACTCAAGTTAAAGCTGCGGTAAGGAAAAATGAGTGTGACTTCGGGATTTGCTTCGATGGCGACGCCGATCGGATGATGATGGTTGACCAGATGGGTGTCACAATCAGTTGTGACTTGATAACAGCTTTGCTGGTGCCGTATTTTTTAAAGAAGCAGCCGAACTCCACGATTGTTTATGATCTACGAAGCAGCAGAGTTGTGGTCGAAGAGATTATTAAAAATGGTGGGATACCGCGCAGAGAACGGGTCGGCCACGCCTTTATGAAAAAGGCTATGCGCGATTCGCACGCCATTTTCGGCGGTGAACTTTCTGGGCATTTCTATTATCGCGATAACTACTGCACCGACTCGGCCTTAATTACGTTGGTGCACATATTCAACATCGTCAGCGAAGCGAAAGTGCCCATAAGCGAATTAATTAAGCCCTTACGACGCTATCACACCAGCGGCGAGAAAAACTTCAAAGTAGAGGATAAGCAAGCCAGGATAGATGCGCTGGCCAAACGATATGGTGATGGCCAGATCGACCACCTGGATGGCATTACTATCGGGTATAAGGACTGGTGGTTTAATTGTCGGCTGAGCAATACCGAGCCGCTGTTACGGCTAAATGTCGAGGCTAAAAACAAAAACCTGCTTGACGAGAAGTTAGCTGAAATTGAGCAAACAATTGGCAAGTCCGTTGTTTAGCCCCCCGAACCTTCGACCTTGCTCAGGACAGGTTTATGGGGGGTTGTCTAACTGCAATAAAGTTTCATCAACACAAGGAGAGAACCGTGACGAAAAATTACCTGTCGCGACGCCAATTATTGGCCGTCGCCGGCACTGCCTTAACCGCTGGCAAAATTGCCACCACTGAGGATACCGCCAGACCTGTATCAAACCGCACCATTCCGTTCAGCTACTGCTTCAACACCAGCACTATCCGCGGGCAGAAGCTAACTCTTGACCAGGAGATCGAAATCACTGCTAAGGCTGGCTACGATGCCATTGAGCCGTGGGTCGACAAAATCAATCAGTATGTCGAAAACGGCGGCAGTCTAAAGGACCTGCGCAAACGGATAGCTGATTTGGGCCTGACAGTTGAAAGTGCTATTGCTTTTTTCCAATGGGTTGTGGACGATGACACCGAACGTGCCAAAGGTCTCGAACAAGCCAAGCGTTACATGGACGTATTGGCCCAGATCGGCGGCAAGCGCATCGCAGCTCCGCCCGCGGGCGCAACCAAAGAGGCAGGGCTTGATCTTTTCAAAGCAGCCGAGCGGTATCGGGCACTCTTGGAATTAGGCGACCAGATGGGAGTAGTGCCACAAATTGAGATATGGGGTGCCTCGAAGAATCTACACCGGCTGGGCGAAGCGATGTTCGTGGTGATAGAAAGCGGCCATCCGAAGGCCTGTCTATTGCCTGATGTCTATCATATCTATAAGGGCGGCTCCGACTTCAATGGCCTGAAACTGCTTAGCGCTGCGGCCATCCAGGTCTTTCATTTGAATGATTATCCAGCCGACCCGCCACGAGAGACGATAACCGACCGAGATCGCGTCTATCCGGGTGACGGCATCGCACCGCTAACGCAAATCCTGCGCGACCTGCACGCCAATGGCAGCCGAACGGTCCTGTCGCTGGAGCTATTCAATCCAACTTACTGGAAGCAAGACTCGCTGGAGGTAGCAAAGACCGGCTTAGCTAAAATGAAGGCCGTGGTAAACAAGGCATTAGGCGCTTACCGTGTAGCTGATTCTCAGCCTGGCCGGTCTGCTGACGCCAACGATGCCAGCGTTTCTTCAGTGACAACGTCCAGGCCCGATGTCGAGCAGGTAATGGCTGAATACGAGTATGTGGCCTCACAGAATAGCCAGGTGTTCCACAAGCCCGACTGTCGCTGGGCAAAGAAAATCTCACCGCAAAATCTTTTAGGCTATGACACAAGGGAGCAAGCGATAGAGGCCGGCAAAAAACCTTGTAGGTGGTGCAAGCCGTAGAAATTCGGTGTCCTCCCAAGCAATTATGGATTTAATTACAATCATAGTTATTGCTGTTGGGCTGGCAATGGATGCCTTTGCAGTCTCAATCGTCAGCGGGGCTGCGTACAAGCAGCTAAAAATAAAACACGCCTTACGAATAGCCGTTTTCTTTGGCGGCTTTCAGGCGCTTATGCCGCTGATAGGCTCCCTGGCAGGGCTGAGTATAAAAGCATACGTAGTACCTTATGACCATTGGGTAGCTTTCGGCCTTCTAAGTGCCGTAGGAGGCAAAATGATTTGCGAATCATTCAAAATCAAATCGGCTGAGCAAAATGTTAATCCATCGAATATTTTCATCTTGCTCGTTTTGTCTGTCGCTACCAGTATCGATGCTCTGGCTGTGGGGATAACGCTTTCGTTTTTGAGGGTTTCACTGGCAAAGGCTGTGACCATTATCGGCTTGGTGACCTTTGTCCTTTCGTATCTTGGCGTATTCATCGGCAAAAAATACGGGCACTTTTTCGAAAACAAAATCGAAGCTGCCGGTGGTCTGATTCTTATTGGTCTTGGTACAAAAATACTGTTGGAGCATCTCGTTTTCTAAGGTGTTTCTTGCAGTGTATTTGTAAAATGATACAATAGGTGCAGTAATAAATTTAGAGTTTAGAATTTAGAATTTTTTGTTCATGGCTTCTAAAGTATATTTTATTAAAGCTGGTATTGCCGACGGCGAGAAAGTGATTTCTGAAAAGGCCCGCAAGTTGTTTAAAGCAGGCGGTTTTGCAAGCTGCTTTAAGGAAAATGACTTTACCGCTGTTAAGGTCCACGTTGGTGAAGATGGCAATAACACATACATCAAGGCCCCATGTATCAAGGGTTTGGTAGATGAGCTGCTGGCCTTAAAGACCAAGCCGTTTGTGGCCGATACCTGCACTTTATATACTGGCCGAAGGCATAATGCTATCGACCATACTATGCTGGCTGCCGAGCATGGTTTCTGCTCGGATGGGCTGGGCATACCATTTATTGTAACCGATGGTTTGTTCGGGACGTCAGAGTTGGTAGTAAAGGTCAATGGCGAAATCAATAAAGAAGTTTTTATTGCGTACGATATCGCCAGGTGCCAGTCGATTCTCTCGGTGGCCCATCTTACCGGCCATGGCGCAACGTGTCTGGCAGCTACACTAAAAACACTGGGAATGGGCTGTGCAAGCAAAAAAGGCAAGATGAAACAACACGCAGCTCTTACACTCAGTATTGGTGATGACTGCAGACGCTGCGGCGAATGCGTCAAGTATTGCCCCGCTGATGCTATCACTATTGACAAGGTCAAGGTACACATCGACACAGACAGGTGTATTGGCTGCGCAGAATGCCTGGCAGTGTGTAGATTTGAAGCTGTCGAGTACGACTGGGGCGAGGAGTGCGAACAATTGCAAAAAAGTATGGCTGAATATGCACTGGGCGTTCTGAAGGGGAAAGACAGTAGAGCCGCATTTTTTAATTTTATAATGTCGGTTACTAAAGATTGCGATTGCTTCGACAGGCCAAATATGCCTAAAATAGTCGATGATATCGGTATAGTAGCGTCAACGGACCCGGTAGCTGTCGATAAGGCGGCGTTGGATTTGGTGGAGGCTAAAGCAGGCAAAAAGTTAGCAGGACTACTTAAAAAACCCAAACTGGACCCTTGCTACCAGATTGAACACGCCCAGCGCATCGGCCTGGGCAGCAGTAAGTACCAGCTCATAAAGATTGATTAGCAAGCGCTGCGAATCTGAGGATTTTGTATGTCCCTTGGACAAATAATAAGAAAAAAGCGTGAGCAGTTAGGTCTGACGCTGGATGAAGTCAGTAACCGCGTTGAATTTTCCAAGCCGTATCTGTCCACCATTGAAACCGGCAAGGTAAAAAATCCGCCCAGCGACGAGCTATTGAAAAAGCTCGAAAAAATACTTGAGTTTGAGCCGGGCCTGCTGCTGCACATCGCGCACATGGAACGGCTGCCATCTGATATCCGTCAGGAGTACGAATCGGCTGAGGCTGAAAACCAAAGATGGCGACAGTTCATCAAAAATCTTATTCACCGCAAGACCGATGTAAGCCAGCTGGATATGCTTCTTGCGGAAAGCAGCTTGGATATCGAGCAAGCCAAGGTTTCTCTTGCCGCTGGTCGGTTAGTGCCAATTATAAACAAAGTTGCCGCCGGCTACCCTGCCGATTTTGACGATTTGGATTATCCTGCGGGCGTTGCTGATGATTACGTTCGCTGTCCGGATTTGCACGACCCGAATGCCTTTGCCGTGCGGGTTGTCGGCGATTCAATGGAGCCGAGGTTTTGCGAGGGTGACATAGTGATTTTCTCACCCGCCGCCGAGGTGCATAACGGCGACGACTGCTTCATACGTTTTGCAGAGCCGCACGAAACGACCTTCAAGCGGGTGTTCTTCGAGCCGGACAATAAGGTTCGGCTTCAGCCGAGAAACGAAAAATATTCTCCCACCATCGTGGATGGCAAACGCATCAACGGCCTCTACCGAGCCGTCATAAAATACGAAAAACTGTAATAATTGGCGTGTAGAATCTATTACTGCTTTAGTTATGCAATAGAATTAAGATTTAACAGCTATAATGTGAGAAACTAACGATGCAGTGAATCTCGCGCGTAGCTACAAGGCCTGCTTTAATAAAGGCTTATGTTAATTGAACAAAACCACTCATCACAAGTAGTAATCTTTGGCGATATATATTTATATTAAAGGCAGACAATGAGAAACTTGGTAAAAGGAACATGAAAGGATAAGGAAGGAGTACAAGAGTACTTGGAAGGAAAGGGGGTATTATGAAGAATTGGCTTAAATGCACGATATTCCCTGGTCAGTTTACCGGAGAATATGCTGTCCAAGGTGAGCTATTTGATGGCACAGGATTTTCTCTGTTTGCTGAAAAAGAAGATTTGGACTTCGCCAGAGAACCTACTTTCGACAAGGCGGTGGAAGGATGGATTCGCATTGAGCTTGGCCCCCAAAAAGATGACCTGCTACTGGTTACTCTTCCCCAGCCATCATTGGAGAATGGACAGACGATCACGGTAAGAACAGGACAGGTCAGAGTCTGTAAATGATTCTCTTAAACCTTGAAATCCAGAAAGCACTGGATGAAGGAAGGATCGTCATTGACCCGCAACCCGTACCCAGGAACAAAGTGCACGGTGAGTATTGCCCCTACGATACACATTCTGTTGACTTAAGACTCTATAACGAAATCACCGAACCCATAGGTGGGCCATTTGTCTATGACCTTACAGAAAGCGGCAGTTTGGCAGAGTTAATTTCTAAACACTCTAAGAAGTACATCATAACAAAGGACCAACCTTTCCTATTGGAACCTCGCCGGTTTATTCTTGGTAGAACTCTTGAAAGAATTGGATTGCCAGTCAAGGAAGGACCTCCATATTTAGCGGCCCGTATCGAAGGTAAGAGCAGTCGGGCCCGATGTGGAGTGCTTGTGCATTTCACAGCGCCTACAGTTCACCCTGGCTGGGAGGGGCCGCTTACACTTGAGATAATTAATCTCGGTCCGACAAAGTTCGCGCTTCATCCGGGAATGCCGATAGCTCAGTTGATTGTTGAGCAAGTCTTTGGCGCATTGACCCCGAATCCAAGCCAGTTCCAGAACCAATCAACTCCTGAGGGTCTTCGATAACAGGTTTTCTGATCACCCTGGATGTATTTGGCAGCAGCCAGAAGCCTCGCATCTACCATATCATACCTGATTTATTTGAATGGAATAACACGCCAACGAGCAATATTAGGGTTAGTAGGTATTTTTTGATTTTTCAAAAAATGAGGTTTTTTGCTTGACTTGTCTTTTCCCGACCATTATTATAGGACATTAGAGAAAAGTCAGATCTAAGTTTGCTTCCCAATTACATTTTGTTAAATGAGAAAGTTTGATTGCGAGGAGAAATAAAATGTCACGCCAAAAATATCTTTTTGCGGTAGCGGTACTTTTGTTGGAAATTTGCCCTTTATCTACGGCTGGAACACCTATTTTGACACAAAAAATAGCAGAGGCTATCCAGCTAAACAAGGTGGATTATGGGTACTGCAAGGTACGACCGGCCTCATCCAGATTCGCGGAGGTCGAGATTCTTCTGAGTGAAAAATTCAGCCTCGCGGACATCTCTGCTCTACCGACAGCACCGGGCAGCGACCTGCAGGTTCTGGATAATCCCAAGCGTGTTATAGCCCAAATTCCAGATAGTACAGTTAAGAGTCTTCTTGACGCCGGTGCCGACATAACTGTGAAGCGAGATTTTATCTTGTTTGGGGGTGCTAAAGGTGAAACTGTCCAAAATGACGGTGATATTACGATACTCCAAAGCTGTTCAGGACCTTATTCTTATGGCGAGAATAATACTGATATTCTAATACAAGACTATCCCGGCTACGGCGATGTCATTCCAGCCATCAGCATAATTCGTATCTCAAATGCACCACAAGGTGCTACAACTACATGCATAGAACTTGAGCTTGTTTTCTGCCATGAACGGCCACGGGATTTGGTTATTGGCCTAAGCGACGAAGATGTAAGTAAGCTTATTCCATTCTGGGTAAGACAATCCGCACCGGCAGGGTGTTACCGTGGAGTTGTGGAGGAATTAACAGTATTTAATGGTGAACCGGTGAACCAACGATGGATTCTTAGCGCCGCAGATTTCGAAAAGGGAAGTATAGGATTCATTGACCGTTGGTGGATCAAAGTGTTTTATGCACCACCAGCACCACCACCAGCACCACCACCAGCACCAGTCTGTTCTGGCACTTATAGCTTGGGCGAAAATAACACCGATGTCACTATCCCAGACGTTCCAGATTCTCCAGCTGTTAGCAAAATTGATATCGCTGGTGTCCCACCAGGTAGCACCGTCAAGTGTATAGATGTTCACTACGAAATTATCCACAGTTATGTGGGTGACTTGCAAGTAATTCTGACCGATTCAGACCGCCGCCCTACATATCAACTGTGGAACAAGCAAGGAGGCGGTGCGGGTAAAATCGATGAAACTGAGACTGCGATTAGCCAGTTCAACGGTGAACCAGTGAACCAGACATGGATCTTGCAGGCCACCGATACCGCCAGTGGGGATACCGGCTACATCGACTCCTGGTGGATCAAAGTGTATTATGAAGCGCCACTATTGAATGACGATTGCGCCAATGCTATAGCTGTGGAGAAAGGAATACCGTATCACGGCAGCACGGTCGGCGCGACAGGAACTTATGAAAGCACCTGTGCAGTCAACGATACAGCGGATGTGTGGCATTCATATACACCAACGAACACAGGCCTGGTTACGATAAGCCTTGCCGGTAGTACATTTGACACTACATTAGCTGTTTTCGATAAGTGTGGAGGCAAAGAGCTGGCCTGCAATGATGATTTATGCGACGACCCCGATTCAGAAATTACAATGCTTATGACCAGAGGAAACACCTATCTTATCCGCGTAGCTGGAGTTGATGGTGCTACAGGTGATTATACTCTGACCGTAACTACCAGTCCTGCCCTTCTGCCGACCAAGCCGAATATCCATAGCCCTGTGGATGGTGCTGCTGATGTGCCAGCCGATACCATTTTGTCGTGGAGTAGTACCATAGCAGAAACGAAACAGGCGCAAAACGATGGGCTTGTTACGGCCCTTTCAGAAGATACTGCCACACAGAAATATATTTTTGGGAAAGACGACCGCCGTGAAGAGCACCAGGTGGCAGATCCAAATATTTTAATGGCAGGTGATGCAACTGTGGTTCTTATGCCTCGATCTTTTCTAACGGATAATAATGATGGGACATTCACGGTGCTGGGTATGACTTTCGCCGAGTGGTATTTACAGCTCACACGTAGGCCACTTTGTCCTGATGAGCCGTATCGTAACCAGCCAGCACCGGGTGAGTGCACGGGATTTCTTGTGGCTCCTGATATCATAGCTACTACAGGTCATTATATATGCTCAAGAGACTATGTAGACATGGCTGTTGTGTTTGGTTTTGTTATGCTTGATACTTATACTCCTGTGCTAAGGTTAGATAAATCAGAGGTTTATTACTGTAAGGAATTTATTGCCCGCCAGGTGGGAGAGCCGGACTGGTCGCTTGTACGCCTCGACAGGAATGTAACAGGTCATAATCCATTGCCTCTGCGTCATGCTGGTATTGTTCCTGATAATGAGCCACTTATTGTAATTGGTCATCCAATGGGTGTTCCCAGGAAATACGCAGCAGGCGCGACCGTTCGTGATAATACGGCATCGGCCTACTTCCAGGCCAATTTGGACTCTACCATAGGCGGCTCTGGCTCTCCGGTTCTAAGTGCTAATACGCTCGTGGTGGAAGGCGTTTTGTACGGTGGACCTATCGGCTTTGTTCGCGATGGTCCTTGCGACCGTTCTTTTATCTGTCCGGACACAGGCTGCCCTGATTGGCCTAATTTTGTCTATTCGACACGTGCCACCGAATTTAGTCCCTTGATTCCATTGTTTGACGTGTACTTAGGCACAGACTCCAGCCAGTTGAATTTGAGCTGCTCGGATGTTGCGGTTCCGTGGTGTGTTCCTGGACCATTGCAAACCGGGATGACATATTACTGGAAGGTGGTGGCCAAGAACTGTTACGGAGAAACTTCGGGACCCATTTGGTCGTTTACGACCGTAAAGTAAAATCTGTCGCCGTTCCGGCGACGGCTAAACGGTTCTTTGCCCCGCGACAGCTAAGACTAAAGCAAAGACTTTTGCAGCGCCAGCTTCTTTTAACGTCTTTGCGCACTCGTTCAATGTAGCACCGGTGGTCTTTATATCATCCACAAGACAAACTTTCTTGCCGGCAAGTCGATGCCCATAACGCACCGCAAAAGCACCGGCCACATTTTTAGCACGCGCAGCGAGACTTGCCATCATCGGCTGGGATTTTGTTCGGCGAATTCGGACAAGTTCGGTACTGATCTTGGCTGTGGGGTGCTTTAATTTCTTAGCAATAACCAAAGACTGATTATAGCCTCGCCATAATCTCCTTGACCAGTGTAGCGGCACAGGGACAAAGAATTCTATATCATGGTAAAAACCGCTTCCCTGCAAAGCGGAATTGGCCAAAAAGCCCAAGGTTGAATCCAATTCTGTTCGGCCTTTCTTAAAGGCCAATATCATGTTTTGTAAAGCGTCGGTGTAAACTCCGCCGCGAGCTATTTGGTCAAAATGAATTTCTTTTCCCTGACAATCAGGGCAAATGCCCTTAACCAAACCGTATCTGGTGGCGTCTCTGCCACAGCGCGGACAGTAATCGCCAGCTGTGCAAAACCGAAGCTCGTCCCAACATTTTGGGCACAAATTTTTATCAGTTTCACAAATGCTTTCGCGGCAGTTTATGCAAACCAGCGGCCAAAGAAGCTGATTAAAACTCTGCCATGCAAATCCAGCAGCTTGTTTTAGTTTTGTCATATTCACAAAACCGGGGCATACTGAGGATTCTTTTCGGTCGGAACCGGAGCTGCGATGTTCCTGCGCCAATTGACAAGCACTCGGTGCAGCAGTTCAGCTTTATTCGGCATCTTTTCAGCAAGATTGGTCTTTTCGCTGATGTCGTCCTTGAGGTTGTAAAGTTCGAGTCTGCCGTCCTCAAAGAACTCTATAAGTTTCCAGTCGCTCTGCCTGACGGCGCCAGCCGGCGTGGTACGCCATGTTCCTTCTGAACTCTGAAGATAGGCGGGGAAGTGCCAGAATATTTCATTGCGCTTGAAGCTGCCTTCACCTTTCAGCAACGGAGTAATGCTTTTGCCGTCAAGGATTTGTCCTGCGGGTTTCTGCACGCCCGCCATCTCTAAAATTGTTGGGTAGAAATCGATGCCAATCACCGGCACATCACAAATACTATTAGCTCTGGCTTGACCCGGCCAGCGGATAGTCAAAGGCACACGAATACCACCTTCGTAGAGCATCCCTTTGCCGCCACGCAGTGGTGCGTTGGATGTAATTTCTAAATCTTTAATTCCAAGCTCTCTGTAGCCCCCGACGCCGCCGTTATCGGAGAAAAAAAATACCACCGTGTTTTCTGTCAGCCTCAGCTCATCGAGCTTATCCATTACTCTGCCGACACTTTGATCCATGCTCTCAATCATAGCTGCATAAGTCGGGTTATTGTGCCCGCCGCTCGGCTGTTTCTTTTTGTATTTCTCGATTATCTCCTTCTTGGCCTGGATGGGCGTATGCACCGCGTGGTGCGATAGATATAAAAAGAACGGTTTATCTTTATTGGCCTGGACAAATTTTATCGCCTCATCGGTCAAGCGGTCGGTCAGATATTGGCCCTGCGGGCTGAAATGGCCTGGGTGACTTCTATCGACCGCAACGTCAAAGCCCTGCTCTTGTGGTTGATGCGGTGTTTTGCTACCGAGATGCCACTTGCCGATGCAGGCGCTAACATAGCCAGCCGACTTCAGCGCTTCAGGGATGGTCACGATGTTAGAATCGAGATTTGTCTTGTTAGGTATTGGGATTAGCTTTCGCAAATTTGCCGGCCCACGCTCCGATGTGTCCACCGTATAGACTCCGTGTCGCGGCGTGTACTGGCCTGACATCAGGCACGCTCGCGTCGGCGCACAGTTCGGGGCGTTGGCGTATACGTTGGTAAAGACCACACCTTCACTTGCCAGCCTATCGATGTTCGGCGTTTCATAGTATCCACCTGGTTCAGGAAAACCGGACGCATAACTGATAAAGCCCACGTCTTTCCAGCCAAGG
>Ga0315312_1002086_pt1 | contig 14300 bp, 16 predicted proteins | sample TDP7_MG_FD_203629 | JGI IMG/M metagenome (GOLD analysis project Ga0315312, IMG submission 203629) | Freshwater sediment microbial communities from Lake Towuti, South Sulawesi, Indonesia - TDP7 | ecosystem: Environmental > Aquatic > Freshwater > Lake > Sediment | place: Indonesia: South Sulawesi... | reverse complement strand
TTTCTATGGATATTACGGCGTGGAGCCAGCCGCATCCGCCCATGGAAAGGTTCACAGCCCCCACTGTGGGCACCACTCTCCTAACGGCCTCCCAGATCACGGTCTCCCGCGGCAGGCCCATAAGCAACTTATGCTCCGTTCCCGACGGCAGAAGGGCCTGATAAAGGTAATCCTCCCGATGCATAACATTGACGATTTCAATAACGGGCTGTTTCCGCTGGATGTCATAGGTTCCAGTAATGTCGACGAGGGGTCCTTCAAGGGTTTCCTTTTCCGCGGACAGGATGCCTTCAAGCATCATTTCCGCGTCTGCCGGACAATAGGCATCTACCTTTTCACCCTTCGTTAAAGTCATCCCATTTTTGAGGAGGGCGTTGGCTATGCCGAATTCGCTGACGCCGAAGGGCGGCGACATGGTAGCGGCCAAGGAAACACCGGGGTGAAGCCCAAGGCTTATGGCCACCTCTAAGTCCCGCTTCTCTTCTTTTGCCATCTTCCACATCTGATGGAGATGTCTCGGAACCAGGCGTATGGCCAAGTGATCCTCGTCTAAAACCTGGAGGCGGTGGATGGAAACGTTCTCTATTTTCCCATCGGGGCTTCGGGCGGAGACTATGGCGGAGGTCATGTAAGCCCCAGCGTCCCCCTCAAAGTGGGTCAAGATAGGAATATTAGTCAAGTTTGGCTTCTCCATCACCTCCTTAACAGGCCCCTCCTTGACAACCTTCGGAGCAATGGGAGACGGTTGCGCTTCAACTAATCTTTGGTAAAGGCCTTCTGGACCGATCTTTAGGGCTGAACAGAGCCTCTGGCGTGTCCCACAGACGTTAGCCACGATTTTCGTGGCATACCCCTCCACCTGATCAAAGAAGAGGATCGGACCGCCATCAAAGGCCTTCATAATGGACGAAGCCTCAAAACGAGGTGAAACCTGGTCCCTGATGTGGGTTACTTCCCCCTTCTTTTCCATTTCCTCAAGGAAACTTCTCAGGCTCATTCCTTCTCCGCCTCTTTTCTAAGGGTCTTCTCCAAAAGCTTAACAAGAATAGGCCCAGCCTCTCCCTCACTGAAGGTTTGGACAAAGACCGAGACTAGGGCGAGCCTGCTGATTTCGTTGGCTAGGCGCTCGGCCAGGATGCGGGCTAACATGATGTTTCGGTCTCCTAAGAGAACCGAGGAAAGGGGTGGACCGAGTTTTCCTCCCGTTTGGGGTATGGCCACGGCCAAGGTGCCCAAACGTTCCTCCCCCTCGCTCATAAATATTAAACTGGCGTTCTTCATAGCCAGATAGGTGGACATGAAGACGGCATCCCTTTCCTCCAATTTTTCCCTAAGGACCTTCACCTGTGACAAGCCCAACCGCCACTCCACTTCCCTGTTCATCGGTTTAAACATTTAATATTAGTATCTTAAAGGCGTTTAATCTAGCCCCTACTTTGCGAAGGCACGTTTTGACGCTTGGAACGAATTTGGCGAATATGTTCTGGCCGATTTTGTTCTAAAGTTCTTTCAGAAGGTTTATAGCTGCCTGGGTAAGCTTAGCCCCGGCGTCGGGTGCCACAACCGTCGCTGTTGGCTCGTATCCTCCTTCTTCATAGGCTTTAGCTACGGGAAGGTATCCAATAGAGTCATTCGCTAACTCGCTTACAAAGGTGTATTTATAAGGCGAGTTTTTCCTTATTTCAAGCCCGAATTCTACAAAGACTTCGCCAGGAACTCCCACGATGGTTGTTTCGTCTAAGGCCATAGCCTGAACTTCGGTGATTATATCTTCGCCCCTCAGGACCCGTTGATAATGCTCATAACGTGGTTGATCCGGCTTGATGCTTTTGATCCTTTTAAGCATTCTTTCCGGTATATCCTTTCTTACAGGTAGCGATACTTCCATACGCTTAACCTTTGACTTCACTTCAGAGATGAAATTGGTGATGGACTCAGCGGCTTTCAAGGCTTCAGCTCCAAGAATATGACCTAATCGCCTGGTCTCCCTCAATCGCTCTCCGAGGCTCTCAGGAAGAACTCGAGGCGGGGGTGGCGAAAAATCAGGTCTATCCCAAATCCACCTAGGGTTTATGTTGCCGCAGCATCCGTTCATGAAAATAGCGATGATGTCTCGACTCCAAGCGTCTTCTAAGACTTGGAGAGCGTAACCTGGATAATCCCTCGAAATTTTAAGTTCTCTCGGACCTAGAGTTACTGGGTGGCAGGAGTAGTTAACCATAGCGCCCATAACATGGCCGAAGGAATCCTCAATTCTCAGAACCAGCACCGTTGGGTCCATGGGGCCTTCAGGCCAGGAGTATAAATTATATGGGCCACTGGGGCTCTTTGGGTTTCTTCGGTTAGACCCAACTAGGCATTCTCCGCTGGCCACCCCAACCCTAGCCTCTTTCATCTCGTTATATGCCACATACACGGCTCCGGCAATCTGAGACTTGAGGTTCTCGATACATGCCTCCTCAACGAATCCGAGGTCTGGCCCAGTATGGGTGTGCGTCGATGTTACCATAACATTCTCCTCCTTTATGCCGGTGAGTTCCCTTATCCGTTTTCGAGCGTCGTTTACTATGCCCTTCCCAAGCCCTATCAGGTCGCATACTATTAATGCCAGCCTTTCATTTCCATCATCCAAGACGAGGGCCTTAGCATATAGGTCGTCGAGGATGCCAATGGAAGGTTGAGTCCTAGCCTCATATCCGCTTAACCGCACACCCACAGGCGGGGTGATGACAACCTTGGCCAACCCAGCCTTCAAACTTCCCATAATTAAACGCCTTCATCCATACCTAATGGTTCTAAGCTACGCTTTTACTACATATTTAAGTTTTTATCTTTCAATGTCATATCTGGCCATCCAACCATAGTTCACCCCACAGCCCTCGATTCGCTACGAGTGTATTCTATTTAGATGCGGCGTGCAGACAATCAGGCTCAACTTGGTAAGAAAGGCAAAGAGGACCCTTGCAGCAAAGGCCCTGCCCGTGCTTTTGTCATCTTTATCACCATGAGGAGTTTAGGCATAAAAGAATTATTTCCAAGGGATGCTGACGTTTTCGATTCGCCATTTTCGTTTTACAAAGCTTTTTTCAAAGATTTAAATAGCGCTTGGCATAAAACATCTAGATGGTGATTTTATTGGGCGTGGGGTCAAGGAAGTGGATTAACGAGAATTTACCTAAACTTAGGGAGAAGTACCCAAACAAGACGGTCATAGTTTGCGATAGCAAAGTTGTTAAGGTATTTGATGGAACCATAGACCCCATCCAAGTGAATGAAGTGGCTAGACAAATATGCCAAGGCAAAGATTGGAGCTACACCTTCGTGTCTGAGGAAAAGGAAGAATACATTCTATGATCCTTATAGACATTGAAATCTACAATCACTCCAAGAAACGCTACGAACTTTTCGAAGCCATCGTGGACACAGGAGCAACGTTCTGCGCCCTAGCAAAACATATAGCCAACGAAACAGGATTACCACTCCATGAACCAATACACCTATGGCAGGTGAACGGCCCCTTAACCCTAACAAAAACCACACTAAAAATTAGATATGGAAAAAGCGAACATAACGTGGATGGTGTCATCGTTGACATAGCCAGAAACTACCTACGCCCCGCAACCCTGAATGAAAAATGCAAAAGACCCCTCACGCCACATCCGTTATCAAGCCGCATAATTGTCGGCAAAAACTTCCTAGAAAAGCTCAGCGAAGAAGAGCAAAAAGAAATTCTCTCATATTTAATCCTTTAGCATCTCAGTTGTGGTGGGTTGCCAGTTTGGGCACTAAAGCGTCATTTCCAGGGGATGCTGACGTTTTCGATTCGCCATTTTCGTTTTACAAAGCTTTTTTCAATGGGTGTGGTTATCCCGCTTTTATAGGCGAGGAGGCCGGTCCACGCAATCATCGCCCCATTGTCTGTTGCCACCTCGCTGGGTACAACGTAAAATTTGGCATCATGATCCTTTACCATAATGTTGAGCATTTCCTGGAGGCGTTTGTTCTGTGCGCACCCCCCTGTTAGAAGAAGCTCCTTTTTCTCCGTATGGGCCAAGGCCCTTTCCGTCACTTCTGTTACCATGGCCAACGCAGTTTCCTGAATGCTATAGCAAAGGTCCTCTATTCTTTCCCCTTCCTTAAACTTGTTTAGAGCATAGGTCAGCATTCCAGAGAAGGCTAAGTCCATTCCCTTAACCGTGTATGGGAGTGGAATGTACTTTGTCCCCTTAGATGCCATTTTCTCGAAAAGGGGTCCGGGCCAAGGGTTGTTCGGATCGTGAAGATGGACTTCTCTACCAAATTTGTCGAAGCAGTTTCCGAGGGCGATGTCCAGGGTTTCACCAAACACCCGATATCTTCCCTTTTCGAGGACAATGATCTGGGTGGTCCCCCCACTCACATTTAGAATTACAGGATCCTTTGCCCCCGTGATCAATTTGCCAATTTCCACATGGGCGACCATGTGATTAACACCAGCCAAGGGGATGCGTAGGTACGTGGATAAAGCCCTGGCAGCGGTGGCCGCCGTTCTGAGACAGGGGCCCAGTCCGGGTCCCATAGAGAAGGCTATTAGGTTTAGTTCCCTCGGCTTAACCTTACTGATTCTTAAGGCGTCTTCTAGGACTTTTCCTACAACTTCCGAGTGATGTTGGGCCATCTCCCGCGGATGAAGGCCCTTGCCGAAGGGAGGAATATAGGAGTCCTTTACATTCGCTAATATCCTCCCTTGGGAGTCTGCGATGCCAACGCCCAGGGTGTGGGCAGTTCCCTCAATGCCTAAACAGAGAACCCTATTTGATGTCATCCTTCCCCATCTTTAGTTCCTTTAAAACAGATTCCACGGATATGGGTCCCTCTCTGATAATTTGGGGGAAGGCGCCCACTGTAAAATCAACCACCGTTGAAGGTCTCCTCCTTGGTAGCCTTCCCGCGTCTAAGATCAGGTCAACATCCTTCTTAAAGGTTGCAAAGGCTTTTTGAGCCGAATAAAGGGGCGGTCTGCCAGATATATTTGCGCTGGTTGCGGTGATGGGAACGCCTGCTTCCTTTACCAGCAGAAGGGCAACGGGGTGACCTGGGATTCTGGCAGCTACGGATTTAACACTGAGGATGTCTGGAATCACATCCCTTTTCTTTAAGGCAATGGTTAAAGGTCCAGGCAGGAATTTCTCAATCAATTTTTTAGCTGGCTCATTAATATACGCGCATTTTTCCCACATTTCCAGATCAGCCACTATAATTGGAATCGGCTTACCAAAGGCCCTCTCCTTAATAACAAAAACCCTTTTAACCGCCCCCTCATCCAAGGCGTTTGCCCCCAAGCCATAGCAGGTCTCCGTGGGATAGATCACCAACCCACCCTCTTTTATGATATTGGCTCCTTCGATGATTACATCTAACTCAGGGTTATCAGAATCAACCTTAACGACCTTTGCCTCCAACATCCTCACCAAGAAACTTTATATCTAACCTTAAAAGCTTTCACGGCTAGAAAATTTCTTACCGTTTAGAGGATTCTGGACAGTAGCTAAGTTAGGCCAAAGGAATAATTTTCACTGTTTGGTGAAAAATTTATATATTATCGAAATATAAAAGTGGAACTACACCTTTACCATTACTTAAGTTTTAGCTTTATGCCCTCTTCTCGCCCTTCTGGAGGCATATCCGATGACTAGCCCCACGACAAAGGCTGGAAAGCTGAAGATGAGCATGGTGCCGAGCAGCCAACTCTCTAGAGCAAGAAGGTAGGGTATAGCCACTGTAAAGGCTGAAAGAAATACGAGCCCGAGGAGGACTTTCGCGGTCATCCACCTATACCCAATTATTAGTCCTACGGCAAAGGGGAGGACATTGAAGGTAATTATAACGAAGATAATTATATCCAGCGATATGGAGGGCACACCCATTCCCTTCATCAGAAAATGACTTCGCTCTTATTTAAAATGTTGTAGCTCGCCTTGTGGGACAGAACAAAACGCCAGCCACAAAAATCTCATCTAAGATCGATTAAATAATGAAGCAGAAGCAGACCTACGAGACGAAGTTTGCTATGTTTATTTAAGCCCACCGCTCACTCTATTGAGATGAGGGTGCTTACCATGGCAGGAGACGAAAGGAGGGCCCTTCAGATTCTCCAGATACTTAAGAAGACTTATTCTGTCCCGCGGATATCCGATCGATCAAGGGATCCCTTTCAGGCGCTCATTAGGACCGTGCTTTCTCAAAACACGGCAGACGTGAACACCTTTAGGGCGTTTCAAAGCCTCTCTAGGCGTTTCCCGATAACTCCGAAGGCTTTAGCAGAGGCCGACGCAGAGGAAATCGAGGACGCCATAAGGGTTGCTGGCCTCTACAGGAACAAGTCCAGGGTTATAAAGAATGTCTCCCGTCAAATCCTAGAACAGTTTAACGGTTCTCTAGACCTTATCTACACTATGCCTTTTGAGGAGGCGCGGAAAACCCTCATGGGCCTTCCCGGCGTGGGTCCTAAAACCGCCGATGTGGTTCTCCTTTTCTGTGCTGAGGCGCCTACCTTACCCGTGGATACCCATGTGAATCGCGTCTCTAAGCGCCTTGGACTGGCGCCAAAGGAGGCCGATTATGAAGGCGTTCGAAGGGCCCTTCAAGAACTTTACCCGCCGGAAGATTATCTTCCCGTCCATTTGCTTCTCATAATCCACGGCCGCAGATGCTGCAAAGCCCCAAAACCCACATGTGAACCCTGCCCCATAAACCACCTATGCCCCTATTTTCAAGTCCTTAAATTAGCAACAAACATAAAAATGTAGAACCTGCGTTGTTTAGCAAAAGTCATAAGGAGGCTTTATCAAATTTAATTGGAGGGATTTCATGGGCGCCTTTGATCGGGTTGCTCAGAGTTACAGGGACCTATGTAACCTATTGGAGGGAATAGGGGAGTTTCCCTCTGAGGCGGCTTTACATCAGCTTAAGGATTATATCGCTAATTGTGAGAGGCGTATCTGCATAGGAACTGGGCGTTCTGGCGAAAACGCTGAGGTTTTTGTCAAGTTTCTGCGGAATTTAGGTTATAGGGAGGTTTATGGCCCCGAGGATATCCCCTACGTTTTCACTTCTGAGGATTTGGTTATGGCCTTCTCTGGGAGTGGCACCACCACCTACACCCTCGAAACGGCGAGGATTGCCAAAGAAGCCGGAGCCAAAATTGTGTGTTTGACCTCCAATCCCTCTTCTCCCTTAGGAGCCATCTCAGACCTTATCCTGTACATACCGGGAAAAACGGAGATAGGCCATGACGAAGACTATCACGGAAGGCAACTGTTGGGTCTCTCCTATTCACCCTTAACGCCCCTAGGAACCCTGTACGAATTGAGAACCCTCTTCACGGAGCTTTCCCTAATTGACAGCGTAATCAGCGGCACGGATACAAAGACATGCTACATGGAACTTTGCAAACTATCTAGGGAATATGCGCCGCGGTCGGAGGACTTTAAACGGCTCTATGAGGTTTTACCAAAACCTAGGTCGGTGCAGAATCCCTTGGCGGGGAAGACCGTGCTCATAGGGGAAGGCCTGTCAGGTGTGGTTGGGAAATTCTTTGTCACGCGGCTGAGGCACTGCGCCAGAAAAGATGAGGAGAGGGAATGCTACTTCTTTAAGGACAAGGGAAGCCTATACGTTAATGAGAACGATTTAACCCTCGTAATCTCAGGGTCTGGCGAGAACATTCCCTACCGCCTGGCAAAAAGGGCAAAAATGAAAAACGTCAAGGTTGCGGCAATAACCTCATACCCAGACTCTTCCCTAGCAAAAATGGCCGATGTAAGCATAATCATCCCAGGAAGGGAAATCCAGAGGGTTAAGGGCTTGAGGAGCAGCTATGTGCCCAAGGACCCGAGGAAATCCATCTTCGAACTCCGGGCCCTGTTATCCCTGGAGACCGTCATCTATGCCATCGCCCAAACAGAGGGAGTAACAGAAAAGGAAATGAGAGGCAAGCACTCAGATTTTATTTAACATCCGATCTTGGAAATTGGGAACGCCGCATCCTTCGGGAGGGTTGGTTTGGGAAAAGCGGTGCTAATTGAACAGATTGTCATAGACAGTATTTTGAGTTATGCCCAAAATTTTCATCCGCGGGAAGGAATTCTCCTTTTACGAGGAAAGGCTGACAAACATAGGATTCTGGTTGACGATGTGTTAATACCGCCGCTTGCGACCCACGGATACAGCTTCTCTAATTTCCCCTTACACATGCTTCCAACAGACTTTTCTATTATGGGAACCGCCCATTCCCACCCATCAGGCGCCCTCAGCCCATCCATAGGAGACTTAAACAACTTTTACGGAAGAATAATGGTTATAACAGCCTATCCGTATCAATCGGAACAAAACGTGGCAGTTTTTAACCGTGAAGGGACCCCTATAAAATATGAAATTATTTGACCCGGTCAAACGCGCGTTAGATAAAATTTGAAAAGCCTCAAATGCTTAAATTATTGGTAGGCTCTAATCTTATATATAACATGGGAAAATCATGATCTTGTTGAGGGTGTGGCTGTGTCTTTTGATCCTTGGCCATACGTACTGATCGGCGTGGGAGCCGTTTCGGCAGCGGCAGTGCTATTTTTTGCTACCCGATCCAGAAAAAAAGAGAAAAAGAAGGAGAAGGAGGAAGAACCTTTAAAAGTTGAGCCTAAGGTTGGGGCACCGTGGCCCTTAAGGACGGAGCGGAGCATAAAACCCGAGGAAGTTAAGCGGGCGCAGGATGAGCTTAGGCTTTTGGACTTGGAGAGGGAGGTCCTCAGCTATGCCATTCGGCGCCTCTACGAGGCTACGGCGGAGGGAAAAATCTCAGAGGAGGAGAGGGATCGCCTAGCAGGCACATACAAGGAAAGGCTGGCCACGGTTAAGGATACCGTCTCCCGAGATGGGTCCATCCTGGCGCTCCACGAATTGGAGGGGATGCAGGAGGACCTCGTGAAACTTTTCAGTGAACGCTTTGATGAGGTGAACACAAAAATTGAGGAGTTGAGGTCCCGCCTCGAAATTAAGCCGGCGGTAGAGGAGAGGGAAGTGCCCGTGGAAGCTCCCACCCTCGAGCCTACGCCTCCTACTGTAGCCCCTCCAACAGAGAAAAAGAAGGTTGAGAGGCGGCCTCCAGCCCCCCGTAAAACTGAAGCCGAGGAAAGAATTGAGAAAATTCGGGCGGAAGTGGAGAAGGTCCTTGAGAGGCTGGGGCAGATTGAAACGGAGGCCTAAATAGGTGAGCTGGAGGGAGGAAGCAAAAAAAAGGGCCGCCTTGGAGGCCGTTAAACTCGTTCAGGACGGTTCTTGTGTTGGGCTGGGCAGCGGGAGCACCGTCGCTTATGCCATACAAGAAATGGGAAGAAAAATTCGAGAAGAGGGCCTAAAGGTTTTTGGGATTCCGACCTCCTATCAGGCTTCCATGTTGGCTGTGGAGAGTGGCATTCCGTTAACCACGTTGAATGAGCATCCTAAGCCGGATTTAGCCATAGACGGCGCAGACCAGATTGATCCTGAACTAAACCTAATCAAGGGGATGGGGGGAGCCTTAACCCAGGAAAAGGTTGTGGGCTCCGCGGCAAGGCGGCTTGTAATAATTGCCGACGAGACGAAGATGGCGGAAAGGTTGGGAACCAACCAGCCGGTGCCCGTGGAAACCTTGCCCTTTGCCTTAACCCCAGTCATGTTAAGAATCCAAGAAATGGACGGGAAGCCCCTCCCGCGGGAGGGGAAGGGTAAAGTTGGCCCCGTGGTTACGGACAACGGCAATTTTATCCTTGATGTGGACTTCGGCCCCATCACGGCGCCTAAGGAACTAAATCTAAAGCTCAAATCCATCCCAGGCGTAATCGAGACAGGTCTATTCATTGAGTTGGCTGACACCGTTTACATAGGTACGCCGACCACCGTTAGACGACTTAGAAGAAAATAGGGCAAATACTCCTTAAAACACACAGGATAAGGATGCCTACCCTTTGGCGATACAGATTTTCTTTGTCGGTCCTCTTAAGCACAAATTTACTGTGTTTAGAAGTCTGCCAATAAATTGCAGGGCTTCATTCTAGCCCTTCAACTCCTCCTGCTGGCGGTACCTCATAAGATCGTTCTATTTTATTGCCAAGGATTTTTCTGGCGTGGGGAAAAAGCCAGCCTCTCCTTCCTCCTCTTCTTCTAAAAGAGACTATCCCTTTTTCCACACATAACCCCTCTAAACATTCTAAGAAGATTCTTCACATATAAAGATGATGAACATTGAAATACGTCTAGATACGCATGGGGCTGGTGTAAATAGTTAAATTTGGGCTATGCAAATTATAGAGTGGAGCCGGGGTAGCCTAGCCTGGTTTACTGGCCACGTCAACCGTGGCTGGTCTAGTTAGGGCGCCAGACCCAATAAGGGGCGTTACTCATAATCTGGAGGTCGCGGGCTCGAACTGCGTGAATTGCACGAGAGTCCCGCCCCCGGCACCACTCACTCTTTTCTTAAGGATGATGGTTCCATTTTACTGGTTTTCCATAAGAATATCGTGAGCACTGCATCACTTGGAGCTGTTGCCCGCAATATCTCATAAGGCATATATATCGCTTACACTATTTTACACTTAGTGATCTGGGTTGAAGACTGTGTATGCGAAGGGCTATGTCTATCCGCTGAAACTGCCGCAGGACACCCAGGAGGACCTGCGGCGGATCATGGGGAAGCTGGGCTGCACTAAGGCGGAGGCCATAAGGGAAGCCATCAAACACTACGCGGAATATCTGGAGGGCTTAGAAGTCGTGAATTTGCGGGACCTATCTGAGGAGGAGGCCAAGAAGGAGATCCGGGCATACTTGAAGGGGAAGGAAAGAATCACGGCGGACAAGATAAGTGACGACCTGAGGCTGGACCTGAGCCTTGTTAACAGGGTTCTGCTTGCCCTGTGGCAGCAGGGGGAAGTGGAGCCCCTTGAGTGAACGTATCCAGGGCGAAAAGATTCGATGCGTGGGGCGCAGAATAAGCCGGACGCGGCTGATCCATTTCACTGGCCGCCACAGGGCTCTGGAAATCTATGTGGAGGGCAAACCTGCCGTTGCGGAAGTGGTCAAAGCATGGAAAGTGATAAGAAATAAGGTTTAAGGACGCCTTCCACGAAGAACAATCACTTTACTCACCAATAGCGAGTCTCGGTTCTGATTTCGGAGGCTTCGCCGTCACGCGCCATTTTCTCCAACATTTTAATAACTGTGATGAGGGTTGGTCCCTGAATGGCTTCAGCGACCTCTCTGGGAGTTACAGGCTTTTTAGAAGCCTTAACAAATTCCTTAACCTTTCCATAGGTTTGCTCAACTGCTCGGATGCTCCGCTCCATGAAGGCCTTGGCTTCTGAGCCCCTTAGGAAGGCGTCCGTTGCGGGCGGATAACGGTGGGCAGCCAAAAGGAGGTCAACCCTTAAATCCATGAGCCGTTTGATGGAGGCCAATTGTTCCTCCACCTCCCCGTAAAAGTGGAGGAAGTCTCCACTCACAGAGTCCCCCGTAAACAAAAGGCGTTCGTTGGGCTGGTAGAGGGCTATGGAGCCTTCCTGATGCCCCGGTATGTGGATAACCTGGACCTCCATGCCCGCCAAGTTCAGTCTGTCCCCGTCCTTGAGAAGTATGTCAGCCTTAGGGGAACGGTTTACGTCCTCCCGCACGGGCCTGAACAGGTCAGGATACTTTATGTGGAGTCGACGGAAAAGCTCAGCGTCCCTGTCGGATTCGATGAGGGGCGCGTCTGCTTCATGAACAGCCACCTTGGCGTTGGAAGCCTGCTTTATGGCTGGAATCCCCTCGTAATGGTCCCCATGGCCATGGGTTAGAACCACCAGGGATATCTCGCTTGGGTCCCTACCGAGGTGCTTAAGGTATGGAAAAATCCGTTCTTCAGGCGTTCGATGATAACCAGCATCCACGAGGCATATTTCCTTTCCTAGCACGATGTAAACGCCAGTAAAGCCAACAAAGTCGTTAGAAGGCGGGTCCTTCACCAGATGGATACGATCTGTAACTTGCATAACTTGTCTCCCTCTAGGTGCTTACTCACTAAGATTCTCTTCAAGAAAATTCTTGATCAAAGGTATTTAAATATGTGCGCTTCCTTAATTGAAGGTAAAGGCTGATAGGTAAATCTTGTTTAAGACGTATATTTCTCCTCTCCAAGGCGTAATAATCTCTTTATTAGCATCGTTAAAGTATCTAATAAGGGGCAGGTAACCCTTCGGAAGAAGATTAGAAATGAGTTAAACATAGCGCCACGAGCTAGTAGAGCTGAAGGTGGGTAGTAATTTCTTTAAGGCCCCTTATTTTCTTCACCCTTTTCCGTATCTTATCTTCTCGGTCGATCAGTAGGGCTTTTAATCCTGCTTTTCTTGCTCCCTCGTAATCGGTTTCTATCTGGTCTCCTACGAAGAGGGCCTCTTGAGGCGCTACTCCTAGTTTCTTTAGGGCGTATAGGAAGATTTCCCTGTCTGGCTTGGTCTTCCCAACCGCGTCCACGCCAACGGCCACATCAAAGAAGTTGGCCAATCCAACCCTTGGCAGGATTTGGTCTATGTCGCTTTGGAATGCGTTGGTCACAAGCCCCGTTTTCAACCCCATCCTTTTCAGTTGTTTTAACGCCTCTTCCGCGTCAGGGTAAAGCCTCACGTCAGAATAGTCCCACCATTCTTCAGAAATTTTTCTAGCCAAGAGTTGCACGTTCTTACGAATCCCTAGCTTCTTCAGGATGTGCAAGTTCCATATTATATAGAAGTCATCAGATAGCCTTGGATAATCTTTGGGGTTGAGCTGTTTTTCGGTTTCCTTATGAGCTAAGGATATTTCATCCAACGAGCGTTTAATTCCGTGTGCCTCAAGGATTCTCCTCCAGATCTCGAAAATCTCTGCTGTGTTAATCAGTGTGCCTCCCAAGTCGAAGAGGACAGCCTTCACTTCGTATGCCTCCCTCTTGAGTTTAGGCGCAAATGTGTGTTTTTTCAGGTTTAGACCATCAACTTCATCTTACTGTATCTATTTTATACATCCGATTGACTCTTATTAGTTTCTCAAAATATAAGCAAGGGCTGCATACGGAGGGTTAAGGAATCAAAGTTTTCACCATTACGTATAGGAGATTGCCAAACAGGGTGGCCCGGTTTCCAGCACTGCTTCTCCGTGAGGACGCCGAAGGCATAGTTTCCCTCAATCTGTTAGACCCTTTAAAGCCATTGGTCGTCCACGGATCGACTCTGTTAGATAAGGGTTTCATGGGGGTTTGGTTCGTCTCTACTCGGGAATGGCACGACATAGGCGCCATCTATGATCCTGAGAAGAATTTTAAGGGCTATTATTGTGACATAGCCACTCCAATTAGGCGTGTTCCAAATGGTTACGAGATGACAGATCTCTTCCTTGATCTGTGGGTATTTCCCAATGGGAAATATCTTATCCTCGACCAAGATGAGTTTGATAAAGCTGTGAAGAAGGGGTGGCTAACTGGGCATCAGATAGCGAGGGCAAAAGCTGAACTTCAGGGCCTGATCAGCATGGTCAAATTCAAACAATTTCCACCACCAATAATTCAGGAACTTCTCAAACTCCCAAAAGAGGTAGAAGAAATGGTACGTAAGCTCGAAGGTGTGCTTAGACGTGGTCGAACATGAATTGGAAGGACAAAAGTCCGCTGAAACTGATCAGTTGTTGGCTATCATTTTTTCTTTATTTGGAAACCAGCCTTGATGCTGAGTTCTTCGAATTCCTTTTCCTTTATGGGAAATCTCCGCTCGCCGACAACGAACTCGTCTTTGACCATTTTAATGAGGCGGAGGAGGCGGGGGTCTTCGTCGTCAACCGTTTCCCCTATTAGTTTTTCAATCCTCATCTGGATTCCGTGTTTTCCAGACCTTTTCCCTATGATTATTGCCCTCTCATGGCCCACGAGTTCAGGGGGTATAATCTCGTAGGTGAGGGGAAGAACCTTTATCCCATGAACGTGGATTCCAGATTCGTGGGCGAAGGCGGCGTTACCCACTATGGCCTTATTCAAAGGTAAATGATAGCTGAGGGCGGAGGCAATGAAGTTGGCGAGTTCCCGCAGGGGCTTTAGGTTCCATTTGCCGATGTTGTGGTGGAAGTAGCAGTTCATTATGATTTTCTCCGTTTCGGCGTTTCCCGCCCTGTCCCCGATCCCCAGGTAAGTCGTGCTGGCATAGAACTTATCATAGAGACCGGAGGCGGCTCTAATGGCTGCCATAGTGTTTTCAACGGAGTTGCCGAGGTCGTCGTGGGCATGGATCTCC
>Ga0315312_1002085_pt1 | contig 14304 bp, 13 predicted proteins | sample TDP7_MG_FD_203629 | JGI IMG/M metagenome (GOLD analysis project Ga0315312, IMG submission 203629) | Freshwater sediment microbial communities from Lake Towuti, South Sulawesi, Indonesia - TDP7 | ecosystem: Environmental > Aquatic > Freshwater > Lake > Sediment | place: Indonesia: South Sulawesi... | reverse complement strand
AGAAGAAGGGACCAACCGAAGACTTGGGTCCAGAATGGTAGATACTGATGCATCGCTTCAGAGAGGAACCAGAAGGAAGTGCCGATCATAAATATGAAGGACTGAAGGTAATATGGGGCATAGTAAGCGAATTCAAGTTTCTCTCTAGTTGAGATCTTAGGAGACCTTAAGACTTCCCAGAAGTATTTCTTCACGTTGAAAGTATGCCCTTCAGCCCATCTCATCCTCTGTCTCGTTAGCTGCGGTATTGTTGAAGGGCATTCGGCTGGAGCTTGAATGTACGGCGTATACGAAACCTTGTAACCGTCCAAGTATAGCCGTAGGGTAAGCTCCCAGTCTTCCGTCATGCTAGTCGACCATGCGTACTTCTTGATTATATCGGCCTTTATCATGAAGACGCTGCCAGCTATCATCTTCATCGATCCGATAAGTTCCTGCGAAGTCCGTTCGATGACATAGCTGCTGCTGTATTCAGCTCTGATGCCTTTAGTAAGCCAGTTCTCGCCAGCGTTCAGATAGTGCCACTGGTAGCCTTGAACAACCGCTAACTCACGTTTCTGATACCACTCCTCAAGTTTCTCAATTATTCTTTGATACTCGTCCTTGGTGACGGTTCTATTGTTGCCGCTTGAATGGTTGTTTCCATTGTTTCCGTTACGATTGCCATTTGTATTGTTCCCGAAGTATGGAAGAAACTGCTGGATGATGTCTGAAGGTGGCACGAAATCAGCGTCGAAAACCATCACGTACTCAGCTCTCGGATCCATATGCTTCATAGCCTCGTTCAGCGCCCCTCCCTTCCAGCCTTTCCGGGACTCCCTGTGGATTACCTTCACTTTCGGGTGGTCTTTCCACCTCTTCAGTATCTCAACCGTTTCGTCTATCGAATCGTCTGCGACTATAACCTCGTAATTCTCATAATCTAGACTTGTACATGCCTTCAAGATTCTGTCTGCGACATTCTTCTCATTGTAGAAGGGCAGATGGATCGACACGAACGGTTGATGATCGATTCCGTTGGAGCTGTTGCCATTCGATCCCTTTCCGTTTTCTTGCTTGTGAGGTGTTTCAAGAGATAACGCACTTTTCGATCTCAAGAATGCTCCGAAATTCGCTATTCTGAGAACAAATGAGCTCGGGAGAATATTCTTGAGTCTTTCTCCGATCTTAACAACAAAGTTTTGGAAGGTACTGCCTTGAGCTTCAAGATTAGGAAGCTTCAGCGGGTTTCCGCCATTATGCTCGGTTCTCTTTGAGCCATTGCCGTTTCCGTTCTTGCGGGATCCGTTTACATTCTTGCTGAGTCCGTTTCCGTTTAGGTGGTTGGCATTTTTATTTGCAATCTTGTTCTTCCCGACCATGACGATAGCAACTGACACATAGTACTTAGCCGCAAATACGAAGAAGAAGAGACCGAACGCTAAGCTGATTGACGCAAACAGCTGTCCCAGCTGAATCGTTTTTCTCCTCTCCATCGCGGCTTATCTGTATACAGGGTGTATGCCTTATATCCGATTTACGATATACGGCGTACACTAATCCTACAGAAAACCCGTATTTAAGCATTTGCCCTCGCCTGAGCGATGCACGTTGCGGGTCGTCAACTCTTATATGAGGATGAGAGCCATTTGAATCTGGAACGCAAACATGAATTGGACTGCTGGGACGTTAACCGACATTAAGCGACGTTTTGCAAAGGATTTTCTGGACGTCGTAGTCCTGAGGCTAATTCAGGTAAAACCTAGATGGGGATACGAGATTATGGCTGAAATAGGGAATACTTTCCAGATCAAGACCGGAGCGAGCAAGATATACCCTCTATTGACGAGTCTAGAGGCTCACGGATTCATTAAAAGCCGGTGGAAGTACGAAGGAAGAAAGAGAAAGAAGCTTTACGAGATAACCCCGCAGGGAGCCCAGTTTGTGGAGTCAGTCCACAACTTTCTTAAGGAACAGGTCTCAATGCACGAGCTTCATAAGAGAATTCTCGTCTAAGCCTCTTCGAGGACTTCAACAAACTTCTCGACGTCTTTCGCGAAAGGGTGCTCAGGATTCTGAAAAGCCAAGATTACAGTTCTGCTCGTTCTAAGGACATCACAATAGCACGGTATCATTCCGAATATCGGAATCCCGAACGTCTCTTTCAGCTGCTTTGACAAACTCTCTCTGTCAGCCTCTGTGAGAGGCGATAGACTTGGCAGCGAATAGGGAAGAAGAACCTTGTTAAGCAGAATCCCAGTCTTCTTCCCGAAGGCTTCGTAAAGATCTTCTATCATACTCCTCGTTCCCTGTATGTCCAGCGCGTCCATTGTTGTGACCACGACGACGGCGTCAGAGCTCACGACTGCGTTGACTGACGCGTATTGAATCCCTGGACTGGTGTCAAATATTATATAATCGATCTTTCTCTCTTCGAAGAGCTTTCTTAATGAGAGGAGTCGTTGAAGCGCCTTCATCTCCCACTTTCTATCCTTCATGGACATCTCTCTGATAGCCAGCATCGAAGGATCGGCCAAGCCGACAAAGAACTTCCCTTTAGTGTTGTATCTCTGGGTTAGATCGTATAAGACATTCTCAATTTCACAATCTCTATTCAAGAAATTGTTCAACCAGTACTCGGTCGAAAGCTTGAAAACCACGTACATAGTGGGCGCTCTAAAGTCAAGATCTAGAAGACACACGTTCTTCCCTTTGTTCGCCAAAACGGCGGCTGTATTGACAGAGATTAAGGATTTCCCGGTGCCGCCTCTACTAGAATGAATCGTAACTACCTTTCCCATACATTTCATCTCATTTTGAAACGTAGAAGTAGACTTTCTTACCTTTCCTCTCTCTTTGAATATACTTCATAGTTACTAGCTGATTGAGATAATTGCTCTCCACAGCCCTTGCACGCCCAGTCTCTCCTGCTACGTCAGCGGCAGTAGCGCTCCGTAGTGCACATATCGTAACCGCGGTCTTCCTTAAATGATCTGGGAGAGAAAGGAGAGTCATTACATCTAGAGCCTCGCATGGAATCTGGTTCTTCGCTGTTTTCTCTGCAATAGCGCCAGCTGGAACTGCCCTCTTATGTGATGCGAGGATCAAATCGACTTTGCTAGTTAATGCTTCCAAGTTTCTACTAACCTTCAGCAAAGTCTTCGAAATATTCTTCTGCGACAAAGTCTCAGCCACTATGCGATCGATCATAAACATCAGGCATACAATTCAGCATTGTATGGAAGCCTTGGCTATTATACCTTTACGAAGCTTAAGGGAGAACAGTTACCTCGATAATAGTTGGGCGCGTTTCTCCAACTTCAGGAGCTACGCCAAAGAAAAAGAGGATGGGCTTCGGAGCTAACTTGCGCTCTTCTCGGTTTCTGGCTCTCTTGCAGGAGTTTCCATCGGAGCCGGAGTAGGCATTTCGGTTTCTAGAGGTGCTGGAGGTGGAGTAGTGAGCATGGTCCAGCCGATCCACATACAGATGACGAGAACAGCCAGCACAGCCAGGAGGACCGGGATCGCGACAGCCCACCAACTCAACCAAGCCAAGTAAGGTGCAAAGTAAGGCGCAAAGAAAGCCACAACGTACACGATTGCAACGATCAGACCCACTACGAGAATTATGCCTCCATAAGCCTGATCTCTACTCAAAGGTTAGCCTCCATACAATGTGTTTGATAACCTTGAATAACATATAAAATCTTTGATATTCTCGAGGAATGCTAGAATTCTTGAGCAGAACGCTTCGTGAAGTCTAGATAACCTTGTAGCCCGGTCTCTCGCTCACCAATCTAGGTACGGTGAGAGCCCTATAAGGGTACCCTGCCGTCTCATCGGAGATAGATTGAATAAGCATCTTTAGGCTCATCTTGACTTGACTATCTTTCCCGCGTACTCTCACCGGGAAATTCTTCGACCTCATTTCCCTTTCCCCAAGCACGACAATGTATGGTATCCAGCTGATCTCCGCATCTCTAATCTTCTTCGATAGACTCTCCTCTCTATCATCTACGTCCACTCTAACATTCGCTCTTTCAAGTTCAGCCAGCAGTCTCTTTGCGAGTGCTATTTGACGTCTCCTGATTGGGATTATTCTGAGTTGAACTGGTGACAGCCAGACAGGGACCATGGGCTTCTTGCCCTCCTTCTCGATCTTCGAAGCCTCGTCCAGCACTGTGAACAGGTAGCGCTCCACAGTTCCCAAGAGCGCTGTATGGATAATCGGAGGGTAGCGTTTGGTCCCATCTCTGTCGGTATAAGCTATGCCGAATCTCTCCGCGTTCCCCATATCGATCTGGAATGTCGCTATCTCACGTGGACGCTCCAACTCATCAATCACCGTATACTCGACGTTTATAACCCAGTAGTATATGTCCTCTGGAACGAAGTTCAGCAAGATCGGTTTTCTCTCAACTTTTATCAGCTCATCGAAGAATTCTCTATTCTTCTCGAAGAAACTCTTCGTCGTGTTGTATATTGAGACATAGTCTCGATTAAGTTTCCTAATTTCTTGATAGATCTTCTTATGGACTTTCATAGACATTTCTTTTGCTTCATCCAAATTCTTGCAGTAGATGTGAAGGTCAGGCATGTGAAGCTTTCTGACTCTAAAGCAAAGCAGCAACTCTCCGCTCTGCTCTAGCCTGTAGCTATCAGCTACTTCAAAAGTTCCGAAAGGAACATTTCTATAGCTTAACGCCCAATCTTTCACCATCGCGAACTGTTGATGGCAAGCCGCGTACCGCATAACGAATGCTTTCTCATCCACCTTGACCTCATATAAACGAGCTCCAAACAGATTTGCGTGCTCTTTGACAGCTTTGACCGAGAGATCGAACATGTTCGTTCCTCTAACTTGGAGAACAGGGATGCCGAATGAATTCGCCACATGCCAAGAGTAGTCTCCTATAAGCTCGAAGATGAGCGTGGCTTCAGGACCATACCTCATATGTCCCACATCTGAGTAAGGTTCCCACTCTATGCCAAACTTCTTACAGTAATCGACTAGACGCGGTTCGCCACCAGCAAGACCTACCTTCAAGGCCTCTTTCTCCACCAAGGCTTTGAACTCCTTCTCATTCGGCTTGAAGGGGTACGCGTCAGCCTCGTAGAGCTTCCCGTCTAAGCTCAGAATCCTGTATTCAGTCTTTACAGGAGCAGCTTCCTTTCTAGCTTCCTCGATAGCTATTGTTCGAGAGAGCTCTGAAAGCGGATGGCCTTTGCATCGGATCTCGAAGCTCTTGTACCATCCGAATGGGCTTCTCTTGACATTATATCCTTCATCTTGAAGATCGCTGCCAAGTCTCTGAAGGAGGGGTATCGCATACTCTTTCGATCCAAGATCGCTTGAGAGATGAGCGTAAGGGTAGACCATGATACTCTTGGTCTTCACCCATCCTGCCACTTCCTTGATGGACTCAGCAGCCTTCGTAGCGATCTGATCAGAGTTCTTTTCATCCGCCTTCTCTACAGTGCAGAACGCCACAAGCACATCGTCCATGGAGTCTCTCCTATTTGACTCAAGAAGCGGCTCCGGTTCTTTTACAGCCTCGTTCCTAACCTCGTACTCGAAATGGTCAGCGTGAATTAGAAGAAGTCGCATCCACTTCACAACCTACCGCTCTACTTCGTCATCCTCCACTTCTCTATCATCCTGTCTTTCTTCAGTTTCTTCTTGAGTTCTCGGTAATGGGCTCTGCAGAGATAACCCCTTCTAGCCCCACCGATACTCAAGCCCGCTTCAGTAATTCTCTCCGCCGATATCGACCTCACTGCCTGCTGACCACAGCCGACAACGTTACAGCGAACGCCTTTCTCAATCTTGCCCATTTTTATACCACAAGCCTGGTAATGAAGGAATACATGGTGAATTGCGTAATTAACAGTTTTTGGAGAGACACATACCATGGATTTAAAGAGATTTAGAAGAATCTTCCCCGTCACAAAGAAAACGATCTACCTAGACCATGCAGCAAACGGCCCTTGCTCAACCCTAGTCTTGAAGGCTATCGAACGGTTCCTTTCCGAATGGTCCAATGAAGGAATCGACTGGATGGAATGGTATAATCACGTATCAGAAGCCAAGAATCTCTTCTCCAAACTTATACACGCAGATCCTGAGGAAATCGCCATGGTCCCGAATACCTCCACAGGAGTAAGTCTAGCTGCCGAAATTGCATGTTCAGGTCGAAAAGGCAACATCGTTCTGAACGACTTGGAGTTTCCCGCAAACTCCTACCCATGGATCGCAAGAGAGAAGCAGGGGATAGCGATTCGCTATGTGAGGAACAAGAAGGGGGTAGTTTCAACAGAGGATTTCGAAAGATGTATCGACGACGATACGATCGCCGTGCCTTTAAGTCATGTCTCATATGCTAGTGGTCTCAAGTTTGATGTCGAATCGATCGCTGAAAGAGTTCATAAACATGGCGGATTAATGGTCGTTGACGCAATACAGTCTGCTGGCGCCATAGAGATCGATGTTAATAAACAGGGGATAGACGTATTGACGTGCGGGTGTTCCAAGTGGATTCTCGGACCGCATGGGACTGGGTTTCTCTTCGTTAACAGAAGGCTAATCGAGACATCTCAACCCTCGCTAATAGGATGGCACTCAATACAGGATCCTTTCGATTTCAATTTGAGGCCGCTGAAGCTTTCGGGAACCGCGACGCGGTTTGAACCTGGAAACCCGAACTTTCTAGGATTCGCGGGAGCTAGAGCTGCCCTCGAATTGCTGCTGAACGTAGGCCAGAAAAGGATTGAAAAAGAGATAATCGGACTGACCGGCTATTTAATTGACGAAGTTAAGAGGCTTGGCCTAGAGCTCAACACGCCAGTCGATCCAAATCAACGAGCTGGAATAGTCAATTTCAAAGTTCGAAACCTGTCAACGACCATAGATCGGCTTCGAAGGAACCGAATAGCTGTATCTTCGAGAGGTGGCGGAATGAGAGTGTCACCTCACTTCTACAATACCATCGGGGAACTCGATTCGTTATTGAGCGTTCTGCGCACAATATAGTTTGTGGTTTCGTAACGAGAATTGCAGCAAGGTTGACCGGTTTGTTGACAAGGCTGAGGAAAGAAGTGGAAGCAGCGTTAACCCTTCTCGCGAAATTTCTTCATAGTCTTGGGCTGAGCCCGTTCTCATTGACTCTGCTGGGACTCGTTTGTGCGTTCCTGTCTGGTATCTTGTACTACGTGCTGGCTATACGGCCTTGGATCTCGTGGGTCGCGGCGATCTTGCTGTTGCTGTCAGGCTTATTCGACGCACTTGACGGCGCGATGGCAAGAGTCTACGGGCAAGTCACGAGGTTTGGAGGCGTGATTGACTCTGTTTTTGACCGTATCGGAGAAGTGCTCGTGTATTCCGGCATAATCCTAGGCGGCTTATCTTCACTCTTCTGGGGCCTCGTAGCGTTAGTGACATCGCTGATGGTAAGTTACGTTCGCTCCAGAGCTGAAGCTGAGGGGGCCAAAATGGAAGGCATAGGGATAGCCGAACGACCCGAGAGAATAGTGATCCTAGCCGCGGCGACGTTCATCGGACAAATTGAGTTGGGTCTGGTAGTAATCGGTTGTCTGGCGACATTGACTTTATTTCATAGAGTTTGGCGTGCTCGGGTTGAGCTATCATAATGCGAGCAGCCAGTTTCCTTCTTAGACCGATTCCTCAGCATGAAAAGTAGGATTTGCAAGAAAACAGTGCCTATCTTGGTGTTATTCGCGGTAGCGCCTTTCTTCACGCGCCCTTACCTTAGAGACTCCGAAATGGACTGCACATGAGACGCAGTAGTGTTTCACTACAGGCTGTCTGGCGATATACGCTCCTTTCGCCCTGAGTTCCCTAGCTAGAGAAGGTTCTACCAAGGATACCCATGATGTGACCCGTTTAGCCTTATCTCGAGGAACCAGCATGCCACAGTTGCTACATTGAACAAGTTCACTTCTTCCTTTTCCGCCCTTACTTCTTCCCCGCGACTTCCTCTTCTTGCCCAAGAAGATTACGCATCTCCACACCTTAAATCATGCAAGATTGCTTAAAACATTGCGGTATCTCGAGAGTGCAGAAGTAGTTTGTACGATTTGGTAACTGTTGGGCACTTCGCTTTCGACTGGATTGTGAGGAAGAACCTGAAATCAAGATGGACGCTGGGAGGCCCTCCAACCTACGTTTCCCTTTCTGCTAGGGCTCTTGGTGCAAGCGTCTCATCGATATCCAAAGTCGGCGCCGATTTCTCTGACGAATATGTCACTTGGCTGAGTCGGAATGGAGTTGATCTTCAAGGAGTGAGAAGGACCATGGGACATACGACAAGATTCAAGATAGAATACAAGGACGCCATTAGAACGTTCCAACTTGTGGCGCGGTGCGAGCCGATCGGTCTCGAAGATCTGCAACGCGAGATCAAGACGAAAGCTATCCATATAGCGCCCATCGCCAACGAGATCTCTTCTAGAGTGGCGTTAAGTGTATGCCGTGGTAGAAAGCTGATCTCCTTGGATCCTCAAGGTTTCCTCCGAAGATTCGATCGCAGCGGCTATGCCCACCCAAGAAGATGGCTTGACAAGACTCTCCTCAAAGAAATAGATTTTCTGAAGGCTTCAAGCAGGGAACTGTCTATAGCGACTCAAACGAGAGATTTGAGGAAAGGTCTGTCGAAGGCAAGGCGTTTGGGACCGAGAATCTGCGTGGCAACTATGGGAGCAAACGGCGTTCTGCTTCTTTCGGAAGATGCCTCGTACTACAATGTGCCAGCCTATACGCCTCCACACGTGGTCGACCCCACCGGCTCTGGAGATGCATTTGCAGGAGCATTCGTAATAGAATACTTAAGGACCGAAGACTCGGTATGGTCGACCGCCTTCGCGTCAGCGGCAGCGTCCTTCGTCGTGGAAGGCGTTGGTCCATCTAACTTTGGGGCCAGACGTCAAACTGAAGAGAGGGCAGAAAAGATAATGGAGAAAGTCAAAAGGGTCTGAACGTGAGAAACCTAGTTTTCAGTACGCTCTAGCGAAGTATGCTACCTCTTGAGGTTCCTTCCCGCAGCGAACGCACTTGGAGAAAAGTTTCTCTCTCTCAAATGGTATGAGCCGAATGTCTGCGCCAGTTTCGTCTTTGATCTGCGCTTCACATCCTGTGTCTCCGCACCAGCATGTCTTGATGAAACCTCCGTCCTCGAGCATTCTCTTGAATTCATCGTAGCTGGCTGTTGTATTGGTTTTTGCCTCGAGAAAGCCTTTTGCTCTTTGAAACAGATTTCTCTGCATCTCATCGAGTATCTTACCGGTTTCTTCGACCACTCTCTCTCTAGCTATCTGTATTCTATCAAATGTGTCTCTTCTAACCAGAGTCACCTGTTTCTTCTCGATATCTCTAGGTCCAATTTCAATTCTCAAAGGTACTCCCTTCATCTCCCACTCGTTGAATTTCCAGCCAGGTGTATATTGCTCTCTATCGTCAACATGCACGGCGAAACCTTCTTGGCCAAGTAAGCTGGAAACTTCTTCAATCTCTTCATAAACCGGTTTCCGCTCATCTTCAGTGTAGTAGATCGGGATGGCGACGATCTGTATTGGCGCGACTTTAGGAGGCAGTACGAGACCTTTGTCGTCTCCATGCACCATTATCGCCGCCCCTATCAATCGCCATGAAGCCCCCCAAGATGTCTGCCAAGCGTAATGTTCATTCTCATCTTTCCCAACGTACTTGATGCCGAAGGGGATCGAGAAATTCTGTCCAAGATTGTGTGATGTGCCCATCTGAAGCGCTTTCCCGTCGGGCATCAAAGCTTCCAGGGTTGTCGTGTAGAGCGCCCCGACGAACTTGTCTCTATCGGTCTTTCTACCAGCCAGAACCGGAATAGCGAGCATGTCTTCCATCAGCTCCCTATATATGCCCAAGATCAACATGACTTCCCTGTCAGCCTCCTCCTTCGTTGCGTGAACTGTATGGCCCTCCTGCCACAGATACTCGCTTGTTCGAATGAAGGGCTTTGTCATTTTTATTTCAGCTCTCAGGACCGAGTTCCAGAAGTTGAGCAGAAGCGGAAGATCTCTCCAGCTCTTGATCCACCTCGAGTATGAGTCGTAGGCTATAGTCTCGGAAGTAGGTCTCACCGCCAGTCTGTCACTTAAGGGCTCATCTCCAGCATGAGTTACCCAGAAGACCTCTGGAACAAATCCTGAGAAGTGCTCGGCCTCCTTCCTGAGGAAGCTCTCAGGTATCAACGCTGGAAAGTACGCATTTTTGTGGCCTTCTTTCTTTATCCGTCTGTCTATGAATTCTCTGATTCTCTCCCAAATCGAATAGCCGTAAGGCATTAGGACCATGAATCCCTTGATACCTGCGTAATCGGCGAGACCAGCCTTCGTCACGATTTGGGTGTACCACTCAGAGAAATTCTCAGCCTTCTTAACAGTTATCCCTATGTCTTTACTCATCAAAAACAACTCCGTTCGAATGCTCAGGTTGAATCCTCAAAACAACTATCTTGACGCGCAAAGGGATTTCAGCGAGATGGAACCAATTCACCTTGCACCCTAAAGTCTCTTGGAGGAGAATCTGTCCTTTCTTTTCATTTAAAAGGCTTTTGTTGAATCGCAACTTTCCGTCGTTAGTCCAGAAGTGTGGTGAGAACTAGGCACTTTACCGACCTTATCACTGCTTCACTTGTACTCTTATGGAAGAGTTTGCCTATCCCTCCTCGTATCTTCCTCTTCATCATTAGAACGAAAGAATAGCTTCCTTCATTGGCTTCAGTGACTATGCCTTCAACCCTATCCCTTGCAACAACGACTCGTACAACAGCATTGTAGTTCTGGCTTCTAAGCCAATCGGCTATGGGGAGAAGTCTGTCTTCAGCTTCCGCTATTTGATCCTTGAAAGGATGTGCGTTGACGGGAGAAGTTCTGCTAGGGACCTCGACTACGTGGAAGAGAACAATCATCGGGTCTTTGAACACCGATAGTGCGTGGAGTGCGTGAGCTATCTTCTCGCGATCGACAAACGAAGAGATAGGTATCAATATCTTGACCAGATGGCCCTCTGTGAATCTAACTCCGCTACTCATTCAGATATCAACTTGCCTTCTCTCTTGTGGGTGTAGATAACTACCGCCGTGACCGTGCTCCGCAATCCGTCAATTTTCAAGACTTTGTTCTTAAGAAATTCTCGGAACGACGAAATGGTGTCAGTGGTTACCAGAGTCACAAGGTCATACTCGCCAGTCACCTCGTAAACATCGGTCACTTCCGGAAGTTTCACCAATGCTTCCGTTACTCTATCTAGTTCTTTGGACTCCACAAATATATTCAGGAAGGCCTTTACGTTCTTAGGCATTCGACTCAACTCTCCTAACTACCATGAGCTTTCCAGGATATCTTGACACGATCGCGTGAACCGAATCTATGCGCTCTTTTTCTATATCGCTCTTTAATGTTTTTCTCTTTATCAAGACGATCATATCGTTTTCATCCGACTCAGCTTCCAGCTTCAAGACCTTCTCTGTAGGCCCTACTTCCACCCTTACTCTAGAATCATATCCGCTTGACTTGAGTTTGCGAGCCATCTGGCTCAGTTCTCTGGCCGCCTCTTGCTCGCCCGCCTTGATCTGTTCATATTGCTTTACTTCCGCCATTGAGAGTCCTTGGTCACGGGGATCTAGGATACTCATCAGTGTGATTCTGAAACGTTGGTCAAGTGCTTCTTTCAGCGAGGAGGCGACGACATCCTCGTCTTCAGGAGTTCTCACTAATACAAGAGCGTTGATTACATAGCCTCCAGGTCGAATGGTCTTTCCCATCTCATTAGAAGTAGCTGGAAGCCTCAGCATCCTTCTGTATATGATGAAGCCCGTTACTCCGATCAGAATCCAAAGTGCGCCGATAATCCTTCCTCCAGGATGGTATGCGATAACCAGCAGCCATAGAACCGTGCAAGAGATGAAACCAATAGCGCTTATCACAGGGACAGTCAACGATCTTGAACCGAGCTTCACCTTCAGATTTCCAGGGATCTTCCAGGACCTGTATGCTTCCGGTTCGGTATTTCTCAAGACTATCAAACATATGTTCACTATCATGTATGAGAGGAGTGCGCCGAAATTGTACAGGTCTGCAACAAAGTGCAGCTCGCCGAGGGACGCTAGAACCGCTCCGAGAAGGCCGAAGACGAGAATGGTTCTGTACGGGGTTCTGAACTTAGGATGCACTTTGTAGAACCATTTGGGCATGAGTTTGAATCTTCCCATTGAGAAGACGATTCTGGAGACGCCGATAACCCCGGTATTGGTTGAAACGTAACAGATCGCAAAGCCTGTAAGTGCGACGATAGGGGCCAAGTAGTGGCCCAAGATTGGGATTGAAGAGGCGATCGCGGCCATCGGGTCGGACTGAGCTGCTGCCAGGGACTGCCAAGGCATAATTCCCATACTTACAACCGACAGACCCAAGGCGAAGACTAGGACGGATACTATCGAGAGCTTGGTTGCTCTAGGGATCCACTTGTGGGGTCTCTTAGTCTCTTCAGCGGCTTGAGCTATAGACTCTATCCCTATGAAGGATGTCATGGCTAGAGTAACACCGTAGATGAAGTTCTGGCTTTGTATTTGCGTACGTGGTAGAACATAGGCTATGCTTTGGAAGACTGTATCAGCTCCCAAGATCAAGACTTGACTTAAGAACCGTGCGATGTTGAAAGCTAGGACGAGTCCGAAGATCAGTATTACGGCTTCTACAAACAAGTCGAGGGAGACTAGGATTTCATTGAACAGAGACGACTCTCTTATCCCGATGAGGTTTAGAAATAGAAGTATTCCGACGAGAATGAATGCGAGGAGGCCTATATAGCGGATCGTTGGATGCCATCCGATGAGCGCTATCGAGAATTCAGCGTACTTCAACCAAGGGAAGAAGTAGCTCATGTATCCAGCTGTGGCTATTGAGAACAAGGCTATGTTCACTGTGTAGTCGAGCATGACCGCCCAGCCTGCGATGAAGCCCAAAAGATCATTAGATGCCTTCATTGCGTACACATGAGCGCCGCCTGCGTACGGGTAAGCTGTTGCGAGCTCAGCATAGGCCAATCCTGTACAGATGTATGTGATTGAGGCGGCTGCGAAGGCTATGGGAGAAGCCCCGGCTGCGTAGAAGGCGACGAGACCGATGGCGACGTAGATGTCCGCGCCTACGTCAGCGTAACCCATGCTGAAGGAGCCGTACCATCCGACTTCTCTCTTGAGCGCTTGTTCACTCTCTTCCGACATAGTTCTCTTCTCTCCTGCATGGATTGACGCTAGCCGCATGTCCACGCGAGAGCCAGTGGAATGCGACGCCGTCTATTTAAGCATACACTTGGACCTGAGGGAAGGATAAATAATCTCCTTCAAACAACCATTGTTCCTTGAAGCATCAACCTCAGATGGAAGAATGAGCGGGACTATGGAACGGCAGCGATGGCATACAATGAATGCGCAAGAAGTGTTGCAGTCCTTAGGAACGGGTCTCGACGGTCTTACCGACGATGAGGCCAAAGTTAGACTTGAAAGAGTTGGCCCTAACGAGCTTAGGAAGGGTAGGAGAATATCTCCCTTGAAGATATTCGTGGGCCAATTCAAAGAGTTTCTGGTCATCATACTGATAGTCGCAACACTCGTATCAGCGGCCATTGGGGAACTTGTTGACGCGATAGTGATTTTGGCTATAATTATTGCGATAGCTATTCTGGGTTTCAGTCAGGAGTATCGGGCTGAGCGCGCGCTGGAAGCATTGAAGAAGATGGCGGCACCGACAGCTACGGTTAGACGGAACGGCAAGTCGAAGGAGATCGCTTCTAGAGACCTGGTTCCTGGAGACGTTATCTCCCTAACAGTGGGCGACAAGGTTCCGGCTGATGCGAGGATTGTTGAGGCGTATAATCTGAAGGTGAATGAAGCCTCCTTGACTGGCGAGTCTATTCCTGTGGAGAAGGATACGAGAGCCCTCGCCAGCGACGTATCGATAGCGGATCGGAGTAACATGATCTTCAGCGGAACGATCGTCACTTACGGGCGCGCTTTAGCTGCGATCGTCTCGACTGGTATGGATACTGAATTCGGTAAGATTGCGGATATGATTGAGTCTGCCGAGAAGGAGAGAACTCCTCTACAGTTGCGGTTGGAATATGTCGGGAAGTGGCTCGGGATTGCATGTATCGTCGTGGTTGCGGCAGTGTCATTTCTAGGCCTTGTGCAGGGATACGGACACCTCCAGATGTTCACTTGGGGGGTAAGCCTAGCTGTTGCAGCTGTTCCTGAAGCTCTCCCAGCAGTAGTTACA
>Ga0315312_1002084_pt1 | contig 14304 bp, 12 predicted proteins | sample TDP7_MG_FD_203629 | JGI IMG/M metagenome (GOLD analysis project Ga0315312, IMG submission 203629) | Freshwater sediment microbial communities from Lake Towuti, South Sulawesi, Indonesia - TDP7 | ecosystem: Environmental > Aquatic > Freshwater > Lake > Sediment | place: Indonesia: South Sulawesi... | reverse complement strand
GCGTATAAGCGTTAATAACGGTGCTTCGTTCGGTTCACCCATACGGATAACCACAAACACTTATGATTCGTATGGCCCCTCTGTTGCTGCTTGCGGGAGTTACGTGTACGTAGCATGGTACGATTATACGCCTGTGAGCGGCAGCGGCTCGCAACCTGAGGTTTGGCTGCGTATAAGCTCAAGTAACGGTGTCTCGTTCGGTACACCTATCCGCATAAGCACAAACACCTATGCGTCGCGATATCCATCCGTTGCTGCTTCCGGAAGCCACGTGTACGTGGCATGGGCGGACAATACACCTGTCTCTGGAAGCGGCATAGATGCTGAGATCTGGATGCGTGTCAGCTCGAATAACGGCGGCTCATTCGGATCGGCCATCAGAATAAGCACGAACACCGGCATATCGTCGGTGCCGTATGTTGCAGCCAGCGGGAGCTACGTGTATGTGGCCTGGCAGGATGATACACCTGTCTCAGGTAGCGGCGGGTCTAGTGAGATCTGGTTGAGGGTTGGAAGCTAATCGAGTTAGATCAAGAGTAACCTTCTGTTTTAAGAAAATCCAAAAGAACGTCTGCGCAGTCTAGATCCTAGAGTTGCCTGAGTTTAAGCTCGATTTCATCCTATTTAGCGAGTTTAAACCCGGTACTTTCCCTCGACAAAATGATGGAACCGTAGGTGAGGACAGAACCAGAGTTGAAACGATCAGATCAAAACTAGCGCTTCTTTAACCAGTTCATCTCTTCACTCAGTGACTTCGCGAAACTCATGGGCATTTATGCCGATTCATGCGATAGGCATAAATAACAATCCAACCGGATATCTGCAATTGATGAGATATGAAGTTGTGTAAACGCATAGTAGTTATCTTGTCGATTGCTTTCCTGCTACTTTGTTTTCCTTTGATAGCCTTTACTTCTCCCCTTCAGGCCAATCCGTTAGGCCCGTTCGGTTCACCAATCCGAATAAGCTACAACACGTACTATTCGCAGCGTTCGTCTGTTGCCGCTAGCGGCAGTTATGTATACGTGGCATGGGATGATTCTACGCCTGTCTCTGGTAGCGGTGGTTCTACTGAGATTTGGTTGCGTGTAAGCTCGAATAATGGGGCCGCGTTCGGTTCCCCTATACGCATAAGCACGAACACCTACGAGTCGGTTAATCCTTCTGTTGCAGCTTATGGAACCTACGTATACATAGCTTGGGAGGATTCTACACCTGTCTCAGGTAGCGGCACGGAGCCTGAGATATGGATGCGTATCAGCTCGAAAAACGGCGCCGGGTTCGGTTCCCCTATACGCATAAGCACGAACACCTACGAGTCGGTTAATCCCTCTGTTGCTGCCTATGGCAGCTATGTGTACGTAGCTTGGCAGGATTCTACACCTGTCTCTGGAAGCGGTGGGTGGCCTGAGATCTGGTTGCGAGTAAGCTCCAATAACGGCGGCTCATTCGGTCCAGCCGTACGCATAAGCACAAACATCTACGCATCGATCTATCCGTCTGTTGCAGCTTATGGAACCTATGTATACGTAGCTTGGGAGGATTATACGCCTGTCTCTGGAAGCGGCTATGGGCCCGAGATTTGGTTGCGTGTAAGCTCCAATAATGGCGCCTCATTTGGATCGGCCATCAGGATAAGCACAAACACGGGCGAGTCGGACATACCATCCGTTGCTGCTTATGGAAGCTACGTGTATGTAGCATGGTATGATTGGACGTCTGTCTCAGGGAGCGGTGGGTTGCCTGAGGTTTGGGTTCGTGTAAGCTCGAATAACGGCGGCACATTCGGCTCCCCCATAAGGATAAGCACAAACACATACCACTCGTTAAATCCTTCTGTTGCTGCTTACGGGACCTACGTATACATAGCTTGGCAGGATTGGACACCTGTCTCAGGAAGCGGCTCGAGTTGGGAAATATGGGTGCGTATAAGCGGTGATAACGGTGCCTCGTTTGGCTCCCCTATCCGGATAACCACGAACACGGGCTCGTCGGGGCTTCCGTCTGTTGCTGCTTACGGGTACTACGTCTACGTAGCCTGGCAGGACGATACACCTGTCTCAGGAAGCGGCACCGCGTCTGAGATATGGTTGAGGGCTGGCTACCTCGGTCCTGTCTAAGCTTCCGTTTATAAAATTGTGAAACTCCGTTTATCGGTTAAGAAGATCCATGTGAAGAGTAGAAAGTATGTAGCTGGAAGAGCACGATCGAATGCGGAAGAAAAAGGCAACAGCGAAATAGAGGCTGAAACTACCGATCGGATCGTCAAACATCAGAAGAATATGATAGTTTTTCGAGTCACTAAGGATGCTATCCTTCCGCGATCGCTTCATTGATTTGCTTCTTAATTTCCCTTAACGCGTCGCTTGTGATATTTAGCTATATTCTCTCCAAGCCGACTGAAAATTCTTGAGCGTTATGCCGACCGCTCTCTTCTACCTGTGTTGTCGTATGCTTTCGGTTTGCGTTCTCTAGTTAGGGTTTCGGTGAGGTTAAGGTTGTATTTCTAAATCGATCTACTTTATCTATGATCGGTTGCATAAACCTTAATTGTTCTGGCCGTGCCTGTCTATGGTTGAGGATCGGCCATGTTTTCTCGCCGTCTCTCCAACGTTCTCGTCGTCCTCATAATGGCATTGCTCCTCTCAATGGTCCAAATGGTCCACGCAACGACATTCGGTTCACCCATACGGATAAGCACAAACACCGGCTCTTCGATCTGGCCATCTATTGCTGCTAGCGGAAGCTACGTATACGTGGCTTGGATGGATAGTACGCCTGTCTCAGGTAGCGGCTCAGCACCTGAGATCTGGATGCGAGTCAGCTCTAATAATGGTGCATCGTTTGGCTCAGCCATCCGGATAAGCTATAACGCGTACCCATCGCGGAATCCGTCCGTTGCCTGTACCGGAAGCTACGTATACGTGGCTTGGGAGGATGATACGCCTGTCTCTGGCAGCGGTGGGTTGCTTGAGATCTGGTTGCGCGTAAGCTCAAATAATGGTGCTAGCTTCGGTTCACCGATACGGATAAGCAACAACGCATACGATTCGTTCTATCCGTCTGTTGCTGCCGTTGGGAGCTACGTATACGTAGCGTGGGCGGATTGGACGCCTGTCTCAGGCAGCGGCACGGCGCCTGAGGTTTGGATGCGTGTAAGCTCAAATTACGGCGCTTCATTCGGTTCCCCCATCAGGATGAGCACGAACACCGGCTTCTCCAACTGGCCGTCCGTTGCCGCTTCCGGAAGCTACGCGTATGTGGCCTGGCATGATAATACAACTGTCTCAGGAAGCGGCTCAGATTATGAGATTTGGTTGCGTGTAAGCTCGAATAATGGGGTTTCTTTCGGCTCTCCTATCAGGATAAGCACAAACACCTACAAGTCCACGTATACTTCCGTTGCTGCTAGCGGGAGCTACGTGTATGTAGCTTGGCAGGATTCCACGCCTGTCTCAGGGAGCGGTATTGATCCTGAGATATGGATGCGTAGAAGCTCTAACAATGGGGCTAGTTTTGGTTCACCGATCCGCATAACTACAAACATTGGTTCGTCGACCATGCCATCTGTTGCCACCAGCGGGAGCTACGTGTATTTGGCATGGCAGGATAATACGCCTGTATCGGGAAGCGGTGGTAATCCTGAGATCTGGTTGCGTGCAAGCTCCAACAACGGCGCTTCATTCGGTTCACCTATCCGCATAAGCTACAACACGTACGTGTCAGCGGTGCCTTCTGTCGCCTCTAGCGGCGGCTACGTGTACGTGGCCTGGGATGATCCTACGCCTGTCTCAGGTAGCGGTGGCTCTACCGAGATCTGGTTGAGGGTTGGAAGCTAAACGAGTTCCTGAAAGATACTCGCGGTTGTTCTTTAATCAAGCTAGAGGAAAGATAGAGAATCCTACAGCATCTGGACGTAAGTTCTCAATTCCACCCTCTTCTACCCGTCTTATCCGTCTAGGAAAATTCGGTTCATATGAACCCGAGTCAATATGTTTTGGCGCATCAAGCCGGATGCTGGAAGTCAGTTGAGTCTGTCTTTAACAATAATAGGAGGAAGCCTCGATTTTCATTGCATAGAACCGCGTTATATTATTCTATATTTAGCGCAGCAGCTTCCAAAAAAAATATTTGCATATCTTAGTCTTCGGACTGATGGAAATGGGCTTTCTTACATATTTTCCACAACTTATTTATATGCGCATTCTCGACGCTTATTTACAGTTAGTGAGTGTGAATGTTTGCTAACCGTCTTCTTCGCGTCTTCAAAGCTCTAACCGTAGGATTGCTTCTCTCAGCGGCTCCATCAGCTTACGCGCTGACATTCGGCTCAGCGATACGTATAAGCACAAACACATATTATTCGGGGTTTCCTTCTGTCGCCGCAAGCGGGAGCTACGTGTACATAGCTTGGTCGGATAATACACCCGTCTCAGGAAGCGGTGCGTATGATGAGATCTGGATGCGTATAAGCTCCAACAGCGGCGCCTCATTCGGTCCGCCTATCAGGATAAGCACAAACATCTACGATTCGGTTAATCCGTCTGTGGCTGCTAACGGGAGCTATATCTACGTGGCATGGGATGATTATACACCTGTCTCTGGAAGCGGCTCAGATGCTGAAGTATGGTTGCGCGTAAGCTCGAATAACGGCGGTTCATTCGGACCGGCTGTCAGAATTAGCACAAACACCTACGCCTCCTTATTTCCTTCTGTTGCCGCTTACGGAAGCTACGTCTATGTGGCTTGGGAGGATTATACGCCCGTGTCGGGCAGCGGCTCGGCGCCTGAGATATGGCTGCGTGTAAGCTCAGATAACGGCGGCTCATTCGGACCCGCTACTAGGATAAGCACAAACACCTATGAGTCGTCTTACCCATCTGTCGCTGCTTATGAGAGCTACGTGTACGTGGCATGGCATGATTATACGCCTGTTTCCGGTAGTGGCTTAGCTCCTGAGATCTGGATGCGTGTAAGCTCGAACAACGGTGCCTCGTTTGGATCGCCTATCCGCATGAGCACAAACATCTACGAGTCGTCGGTTACTTCTATTGCAGCTTACGGGAGCTACGTGTACGTAGCCTGGGAGGATTATGCGCCTGTATCTGGGAGCGGTGGGTACCCTGAGATCTGGTTGCGTGTAAGCTCGAATTATGGGGCTAGCTTTGGCTCACCAATCAGGATAACCACAAACACAGGTTCGTCGGGGCTTCCATCTGTTGCTGCTTCCGGAAGCTATGTGTACGTAGCCTGGCATGATGATACACCTGTATCTGGGAGCGGGGGGTCGGCTGAGGTTTGGATGCGTGTAAGCCCGGATTATGGCGTTTCGTTCGGTTCAGCCATCAGAATAACCACGAACACCGGCTGGTCGGGCTGTCCGTCAGTTGCTGCTAGCGGGAGCTACGTGTACGTTGCTTGGCATGATTGGACGTCTGTATCTGGCAGCGGTGACTATCCTGAGATATGGTTGAGGGTTGGAAGCTAGCTACGTTGTTATCTACAACGGCCTCACCTGTAGTAATATTCGGCCAAATTGTAATAGACCTGGACAAAAAAGCGATTATATCTTGGAAGGGAGAGACGGAGCGACCTATACTCAACCCCTAGAAGCATTGAACCTTTAATCCTCTACCTGCTTAACCCCGCCTCTTATTTATTGAGAAAATAAAAAAATACCCAAAAATTTGGTTTTCGTAAACGGAAGCATAGATGGGTTAGCTAATTCGTAAGGAATATCTTTATATTCAGACGCACACGCCTTGAATCCATTCCTTTGGCAATCTAAAGTGATCGTCTACTTATGCGGCGTGTGTTCTGTTGCGCGTAAGGCCCAAGCCTCGGAGCGAGACGTATTTTTCATCGCATAGACTGCATGTTACATATTCTATATTTGGCGCCGCTGGTTCCGAGAAACATATTTACACATCATAATCTTCGCAGTAATGGCGATCGGACTTCTCATATATTTTCCACAACTTATTTATATGCGCATTCTCGACTTCTCCTGTTGGGGAGAGGTTTGAAGAAGCATTACATTTTCATTCTGATCATGCTACTAGCAGCCTCAAATATAATGCTGCACTCCATTAAGCCGGTTCAGGCCATTACAATTGGTCCATTCGGTCCACCAGTCCGCATAAGCACAAACACATACACGTCGGCCGGTCCCTCTGTTGCCGCGTATGGGAGCTATGTATACGTAGCCTGGCACGATGATACACCTGTGTCTGGTAGCGGCTCACAGCCCGAGATATGGATGCGCGTAAGCTCAAATAACGGAGCTACATTCAGTTCACCAATCAGGATAAGCACAAACACATACGAGTCGTCTTATCCATCTGTTGCTGCTTACGGGACCTATGTGTACGTAGCCTGGCAGGATTCTACACCTGTGTCTGGCAGCGGCTCGAACCCTGAGATTTGGATGCGCGTAAGCTCAAATAATGGCGCGTCTTTCGGTTCACCAATCCGAATAACTACAAACACGGGTTCGTCGGCCATGCCATCTGTTGCCGCGTATGGGAGCTATGTATACGTAGCCTGGCACGATGATACACCTGTGTCTGGTAGCGGCTCACAGCCCGAGATATGGATGCGCGTAAGCTCAAATAACGGAGCTACATTCAGTTCACCAATCAGGATAAGCACAAATACTTATTGGTCGGCGTTTCCGTCTGTTGCAGCTTATGGGGCCTACGTGTACGTAGCTTGGGGTGATTATACGCCTGTATCTGGCAGTGGAACAGACTCTGAGATATGGATGCGTGCCAGCTCGAACAATGGTGTCTCTTTCAGCTCCTCTATAAGGATAAGCTACAACACGTACAGGTCGTTGACTCCTTCTGTTGCCGCCGTTGGAAGCTACGTGTATGTAGCCTGGCATGATTTTACGCCTGTTTCAGGAAGCGGCACGAATCCTGAGATTTGGTTGCGTGTCAGCTCAAATAATGCAGCTAGCTTTGGCTCCGCGATCCGCATAAGCACGAACACAGGCTTATCAATGGTATCGTCTGTTGCAGCTTACGGGAGCTACGTGTACGTAGCCTGGGAGGATAATACGCTTGTATCTGGAAGTGGGGGGTCATACGAGGTTTGGACCCGTGTCAGCTCAAACAATGGTGCTTCATTCGGTTCACCGATCCGTATAAGCACAAACACAGGCGCGTCACTGTTTCCTTCTGTTGCTGCCAGCGTCCCCTACGCATATATAGCCTGGGAGGATAATACACCTGTCTCAGGAAGCGGCTCGGATTATGAGGTGTGGTTGAGGGCTGGCTACTTCGGTCCTGCCTAATCTTCCGTTTATCAAATTGTGAAACTCTGTTTATCGGTTAAGAAGATCCATATGAAGAGGAGAAAGTATGTAGCTGGAAGAGCGAGAACCATAATACCGTATAATACGATAAACAATTTCGTGATGAAGAAGGGTGATATAAAAAAGAACTTTGAGAATACTTTCGGTGCCAAGTCAAACTCTAAACTGTCTAACGTCATCATTGCTAGTTGAGAAATTGGAAATAGGAATCCGAATACTAGGGTAAAGAAGGTAGGCGTAGACCAGTAATATGCGCTTATTAATAAGAGGCTATAACCAAGAGCTAGAGCTATGTGCTTGACAATCACTGCTTTCTTCTTTCCCATTCTGACAGCGAATGATCTACATTGATACTTAAGATCAAACTCGTAATCTTTTACCGTGTGATTAATTTCAAAGCTAACACAAGTTAGAAATATTCCGAGCAGTAGAAAACTTGTTACGACATCAAAATAATTGAACTCTGTTGATAGGATTAACGGTCCACCGCTCCATAGAAGAAATGACGCTACCGCTGGAGCTATGTAACTTTCTTTGATGCGAATTTTCAGCCCGCTATATGCGAACCAGAAAAATATGTATATTACTGAAAGGAGCAATGCTGTTTCCGAAGTGTAGAAAGATATGAAAAGCCCAAGAGAAACCAGAGTAGACATTGTAGAGCAAGATAAGACTACTCTTACGGGTAGTTCTCCCCTGGTTATCGGATTTTTTTGCGGCGGGTCCTTTCCTGCGTCACATACCGTGTTATACATGAACCCTCCGGCCATAGCAGGGATGAAGGGACTTACCAGTAAGAACGATAATGGCGTGGTCAAAAACCCTTTACTTACCAAAAGGGCGAGGAATGGGAAAAAAGTTATCAAGTATCCGATATACGGGAAGGCCTTCATCGATCGTGCAAAACTAATTACAAATTTGCCAATCTTGTAAAATTCGTCGATCCCAATACTCATTTAGTCCACCGTTTTATCGGTAGTCTTGTTAACTGACTTTCCTCCTGTTTGAAACTGACTTTACCATGGGGTCTACAACTTCTCTTGGGAACAACTAGTCCCTATTCTTGCTCTCGACCTTTTAACTAGAAACATCAGTAAAGCAATTAGGACGAACGGTAGCATGGTTGCCACACCGATTAGAGCATATTCCTGATGTCCAATGACTAAAGCAAGCGCAGCGTTTCTAGAAAGGTATATGGAATATACTCCTACTATAGTACAGTCAATCTTACCATTTATCCGATTCATTTCTTGTTTTGTATACGACTCGTAGTTTCTGAAGAAGAAAGTAGATACAAACGTAACTAGAAACCAGCCAATAAAGTTGCTAATCGGTATGCCAAAATAAGGTCCACCATTTGACCAAGTCCAAGCACCTATGGAAACGCTGACTAACTCGAGAATCATATCCAAATTCATAGCAGCTAAACCGTCAATCGATGAAAGCAAGACAATGGCACCGATATAGCGCCAAAACCTATCGGTTTGTCTCGGTTTCTCACCGCCAAGACCGGACAGGAACAGATTTGTCAAGCTATAACAAATATAGATTATGGCTCCCCATGAAAAAGGGGTCGCAAAGGACATTAACCCAAGAAGCGAGCGCATCGACTCACTATAATAATATTGCCCAAATATCCAACCATACAATGTTCCGAAAAGCTCGGAAAGAAATCCGATTAGCACTGCAAGTGAGAAAAAAATCGCGGTTTTTCTTTTTCCAAGCGTCACGACCGAATGCAGAAGAACAAAGGCAACGGCGAAATAGAGGCTAAAACCACCGAACTTGTAGAGCAACTTAAAGAACTCTCCCTTAATCGGGAAGCTCATACGCCATACAAAAACGACTTCACTTAACGAGTACAAACCAAAGCTTAGTAATACATATTTAGGGGCATTCGTGTCTCTCATTTTTAGGCATCTGTGCTTCTAGTTATGGCCCCTCTTGAACTAAAGGTATTGTGTTAGTTGATCCTTGTAGATGAAGTCTGAAGATCTTGCTTTACCTACGAACAATATCCACCGATATGTATTTTTTCGGAGCGCCTTTCTTTTTTCATAACGGATTAGAGAATTTCGAGACCTCGTATTGTTCCAAGCTACCGCCCAGACAAAAAAGAGGACCGCGACCTTATAATGGTGTCCTGCGCTTCTAAGTGATGAGAAATAATGAGAAGGCATATGCATAGATAGTCTTCGAGTTTTCAAATGTTGAGGTAGAACCCCAAAACTTATCTATCATCTATATGTTTTGTTCAGAGCGAAAGTGTTAAGGATTTTTCAATTTGAAGAGTAGTAATCAGATTGGGTTGATGCATAGGATTAGGGTTGGAGTCGCCGGTCTAGGCAGAATGGTGGTGCTTCATCTTCGAAATGTTGAGTTCTCCGAGCATAGGAAATGTATTCTCCAATTTCAAGGAGTTGATAGACCTCGGTTGGATGCCGTCGCTATCGCGTTACCTCCTTTCTCGCGTGCATATTTCGCAACTTTTGCAGTGAGGTGTGGTCAATGTGTTCCTTGAAAGCCATTTAGAAGAGCTCGAGGCTGAGACATTGAATGTTTTGATTTTGGGTACAGGTTATCCAAGATTTCGGGAGGATTTTAGCAATGTATACCTGCATCGTCTAGCGGTATCCTTAGTCAAGATTGGAGTCAAAGTCCAGGTTGTGGCCCCTCATGCTGACGGTTTAAGAAAGGAGGAGGTAATGGATGGCGTTCACATCCATCGATTTCAATATATGCAGCCGGAAAAGCTTCAAACCTTGGCATATTTCCCCGGTATTCCAGAGAACATCAAGATACCGTTCAACAAGATGCAGGCAATTCCATTTGCAGTATCTATGGCGAAGAAGATGCTACAAATAATTAAGCGGTTTGAAATCGATGTAGTAAATGCTCATTGGGCGTTTCCCCCGGCCTTTTTATCCATTCTGACAAAGCCGCTTCACAGGCGTCCCATACTTACAACGCTTTATGGAGTTGAGTTATTCACGGCCAGAAACAAGTACGCAGGTCTGAAACGCATACTTAGTTGGACTATTATCAATTCAGATAGGGTTGTGGCTATAAGTGACGCGACTAGGAATTCGGCTGTTGAAATAAGCGCAAGAAGTAACATAGAGGTTGTTCCCTACGGGGTTGATATGGAACAGTTTTCTACTGAAAGTGATGGGGCAGCAATAAGGCGCAGATATGATCTCAATGGACATGTGATTTTGTTTTGTGGCAGACTTGTAGAAAGAAAAGGTGTTGAATATTTGATTAGGGCGATGCCTAGTGTTATTGCTAATATTCCCGATACGAGTTTGTTAGTTGTAGGTGAGGGTCCGGAGAAAAGCCGATTGATGCGGTTGGCAGTCAGTCTTGGAGTTAGGGATAGGATCACCTTTGCTGGCTCCGTTTCGAACGAGGATCTACCCAAGTTTTATGCCGCGTGTGATGTATTTGTTTTGCCAGCCATAATTGATGTGTATGGTGACACAGAAGGGTTTGGGATAGTCCTGGTCGAAGCAATGGCCTCAGGAAAACCTGTAATCGGGACCAGGGTCGGAGGAATATCCTCTTGGTTCGATGAGAACGAAGCATACGGATTCTTGATCGAACAGAAAGACCAGATAAATTTGAGTAAGAAGATAGTGACGTTGCTGAACGATGATAACATGCGAAAAGAATTTGGAAGAAATGCAAGAAGAGTTGCAGAGAGCCGATTCAGCTTTTCCAAGATCGCAGAAATGTATCTGAAGACGTTTAGGGAATTGACGTGAAAAGCAGACAAGGCGTCCGACATCGTGAAAATCGAAGCCTGTGTGAAAGAGAACGATAAGAAACTTGTAACCCTAAACCTTTTATCATTCTCTTAGCATGATGACGTCAATATGCTGACGTGAGGTAATTGAATTGAAAGAGAGGATCCTCGTCACAGGTGCCACTGGCTTCGTCGGTAGTCACCTCATTGCGAAGCTTGATAGGGAAAAATTTGACGTTTTCAGTTTCGAGAGGTATATGACAGGCCGATACGTTCTTGGTGAAGCAAGAGACGTGCAAACAGTCTTTGGCGACATTACGGATTACTGGTCCGTCAGACACGCTGTGCGCACGGTCAAGCCTGACGTCGTCATTCATCTGGCATCGATAAGCCCAGTTGCATATAGCTATGATCATCCTCACGAAGTGATGGAAACTAACCTCTTTGGAACCATGAATCTCGTGGAGGCCTGTTTACGAGAGTGTCCGAATATGAGGCAGTTTCTTTTTGCATCCACTTCAGAGACCTATGGCGATGGTCCTAATCCGAAGACTGAGGAGACTGTACAGAATCCAAATAGCCCTTACGCAGTTAGTAAAGTTGCATCCGAGAAATACTTGCTCTATGTTCATTATGCTATGAATTTCCCGGTGACTATTTTGCGTAACTTTAACACCTACGGTCGAAAGAACAATACTCATTTTGTTGTCGAACGGACGATTGTGCAGATGCTTCGGGGAGATACAGTGCAGCTTGGGGATCCAAGTCCGACTCGTGATTTCTTGTACGTTGATGATCATATCGACTCCTACTTGAGATGCTTGAACAACGAAAGAAGCGTGGGAAAAGTCTTCAACTTCTGTACGGGACGCGATGTATCGATAGCAGAACTAGTTAAAATCATTCGAGGACTAACAGACTTCAACGGAGAAGTGAATTGGAATACTATTCCAAGGAGACCGTGGGACATCGCCTGTCTTGTGGGCGATTATTCAAAGGCAAGTCGAGAGCTAGGTTGGAAGCCTGGATACGAACTTGAAGAAGGGCTTCGGTTAACGGTGGATTTCTGGAAAGATCGACCGGCAAAAGATTAAGCTGCATGAACTAGTGAGTTTGATGAATAGAACGACTGAAAAAGATTGGCTTGCTTAAGAGAAATCTGAGAGAATAGCTGCTAGGGTCTATATGAAGTCTTAAAGACGCTCGACTTGGAATTGCTATGAGAATCACTCTCATAAGTAGCCGTATGAGTGGGAATGGGACAGGTCGGGTTACTTCAGAGCTATTTAACGCGTTGAGACGCATCGCCAAAGTAAGTTGCATACATATGGATTTCTCTACCCGAAGTCTAATTGAGTTAACTGCCGACTCTCGACGGGTTGTGGCAAAATTTCAAAAGTTTCCATTCGAATACAGGTACCTTTTTTACCATAGGTGCCAAGGTAGGATTCCTAAGTTCGGCTTATACCACATAACGACACAGAACCTGTCCTTCTTGAAGCTCAAACCGAAAGTTGTAACATGCCTCGATTTGATTCACGTAGTTTATCCTAAGAGAATGTTCGAAACGCTGACAGGCAGATTACTTTATTCGGGTCTCAAGAAAGCTTCTTCTGTTATAGCCATTTCTGAAGCAACCAAAAAAGATCTGATCCGAGTCTATGGCATACCCGAGGACAGGATCTTTGTGGTCTATCTGGGAGTCGATCATGACATCTTTAGACCTCGGGATAATTCGAATGAAGTCTACGCAAAATACAAGCTAGATGAAAGTTCGAGGTACGTCATGCATCTTAGCTCAGAGGTTCCTACAAAGAACACTGGCATGTTGATAAAGGCGTTTCATAGACTGAAGAAAGACAGCAGGTTTGCCGATGTCAAGCTGTTGAAAATCGGTCGTGCGCAATATGAAGTGGATCGAAGGAAAACTTTAAAGTTAATTGAGAACCTTGGAATGCAACGTGAATGTATGTTCGTCGACAATGTGAGTGATTTGGACCTTTCAAAATTATACAACATAGCGGAGCTGTTTGTATTTCCCTCGTTATACGAGGGATTCGGTCTACCCCCGCTAGAAGCAATGGCTTGTGGCACCCCAGTAATCACGTCTAACGTGTCCTCGCTTCCCGAGGTTGTCGGAGACGCGGGAATACAGGTTGGTACGCGTGATGTTCACGCTTTGTCCAAGGCTATGCACAAAGTATTATCTGACGAGGAGCTACGCAAGAATATGGTGAAAAAAGGATTGGAAAGAGCGAAGCAATTCTCGTGGGAAAGAACCGCTACCGAAACTTTGCAAGTTTATGCGAAGACTCTGGAATCAATGGGCTCCAGCTACTGAATCTCATCTAGGCCTATCTGAGATTGTTGTCGGTCTTGCGAGACGGAGATTTTGCGATGAGTTGGTCCCTCGATCTTGAATACAGAGCATGTAGAGAAATGGAGATTTCATCTAGACGAAACTCTGCGGTTTTCTACGACGTCTGCTTCTGCTGTCGCAATCTTGTCGTACTAGAGCTACTCATTCTGTGAGAGGGTAGATTGACATGTCGCGTTTTCGCTCTATGCTTCAAGGCAGTAACCTAAGAAACCTCTCTGTTGAAAACGCCTTTATTCTATTCTCCTTTCTCGTAATCATGATCGCTTGGTACGCACTAATACTAACAGAGCTTGGTTGTTTCGCTAGGGGACCGCTTTTTGCAGGTATATCGCTCATATTCATTCTTTCCGTCTTGGGCATCCCTAAGGCTCTATGGACGAAACCGGTTGAGAGATCTTTCGTAGATTATTTTGCTCTTATCGCGGTTATGATATTTGCAGGTCTCAGCCTTATTTTCGCACACGATACTTTTTACGGAGGAGGAGATCCAGGGGTCTTTGCTAATGCCGCAGCCTATTTAGCGAATCATCACTCGCTTGTTGTGAATGACCGTTTCATAAACTATCCAGGCTGGACTCAAATAGGAAACTCATTTCAATTGAACTTTCTGCCAGGTTACGTATCATGGCTTGCAGTTTCCTTTTCAATAGGCGGGATTAGAGGCATTCAATTAAACAATTCTCTCTGCCTTTTCATCAGTCTAATGAACCTCTATTTTATAGGCAAGCGCCTCATGAACCCTCAAACAGGAATCTCTCTCGTGTTGATGGTCGCTACGACATATCCGATGTTTTGGTTTCCCAGAGGAACTTTTAACGAAATATTCTTTATGGCCTTAATCTGGTTTGGAGTTCTATGCTT
>Ga0315312_1002083_pt1 | contig 14310 bp, 11 predicted proteins | sample TDP7_MG_FD_203629 | JGI IMG/M metagenome (GOLD analysis project Ga0315312, IMG submission 203629) | Freshwater sediment microbial communities from Lake Towuti, South Sulawesi, Indonesia - TDP7 | ecosystem: Environmental > Aquatic > Freshwater > Lake > Sediment | place: Indonesia: South Sulawesi... | reverse complement strand
CCGAAACTGCTCCTCGCAATCCCGAAAAGGCGAGTACCCTCGTCCATGAATGTGGCATCCTTTCACCTAGCAGACTCGTCGACCATATGATCGAGTAGACACTGAAGATCCTCGCAACCAGTATCGCCAAGAAAGCCGCAATGATGAGCGGAGCGAAGGCTACCAGCAAATCGAAATCTGCCTTCACACCGAGGAGGAGAAACGCGAAGGACGTGGCTAGGAAGGTTACCACCTCCCAGAACCTTGTCATGGTCGTCCGAGTCTCCTCGGACATGGCGGTTCGCATCGTTCGATTTCCCATGTACAGTCCGGCGATGGGCACGGCAATCAGACCGGACACGCCCAAGTTTTCGGCGAAGACGTAGGAACCAAACATGACCGCTATTGTAAAGGCTGTTTCAGCCAAAGGCTCTGTAATCAGCGCGTGCAGTAACTCGGCGATCCCCGACACTAGGAGGCCGACTACTACTCCTCCCGCCATTGTGTAGGCGAATAAGCCCAAGTCTTGGGGGCTGAAGGAGAGGGAAATGGCGATAGGATACAAAATCACGGGCGTGGCATTGTTGAAGTAGGCTTCGGTTTCCAGAATCGTGGTCAACCTCTCCGGTGCTCGCACCCTCTTCAACAGATTGACAACAGAGACGGGGTCGGTAGGGGAGACTATTACGCCGAACAGAAGGGCGACTGCCAGAGGCAATCCCAACACTATGTTGAGGACAAAGGCGCTGACGAGGGCAGAAATCACGACTCCGAATATGGCCAAGCTTATTACCGTTTTCTGAACCGTCCTGAAAACCTCAAACCGTGTTCGCATAGCCGCCTCAAAGATTAGAGGAGGAACAACGAAACCAAGTATGACAGTCCGGTCGAACACGATGCTACTGAGTTCCCCGGGAATTCTAAGAAACGAAAGCACGAGACCAATGGTGATCAAGACAGTCGTGTATGACGCTTTGAGTTTGTCGCTGAGTATCGCTCCCACAAAAGAGAGCACGATGACCAACGACACAATGGTCAGCGGGGAGCCGCCGGCAAAGTCGGTCATCGTCAACCCTACATTTGGTTTCCCACGATGTACCGCGCCTACGGAGTATATTGATCTTGTCGCCGCGTCTCATTCAACAGCGAGCGATGAGGGCATGTAGGACGACGACGCACAGCTTTGAGGTCGGAATCACGGCGTGACGCTGTACACGCATTCCGGAATCAAAGCGCTGGACGTCTGAGCCCGGCGCAGACGTGGCGTTCAAGCATGCTGCCGGAGCATCAGACATGAGATTTGGAGCAACGTGCGGTTGCCCGATCCTCTGCAAGCTTCGGGCGTCCGCGGATTCGTTTCCGCATCGCTTGAGCTCATCTGTCGTGATCTTCGAACCGGCGGACTTGTGGAGCGCCCAAGCCTATGTTCTGCCTATGAATTTTCTTACGTAAGCTCCAATTTCTTGCGTTCTGAGATACTCTCTGAACGTCTGTCCTCTGCTCTTGTTGAAGCCCGGGCAGAGCGGGTCGGCTTTCAATCTTTCTCCTATTGGTATCAGCGGGTAGAGTCTGCACGCGACAGGCCTGATGGGGTAGATTTGGCATCGAGGTTCGTCTTCTGAGTACGCTAGGAAGCAGCACTCGCCTGATTTCCTCTTGAGCCAATACCTGCTTCCGTGCTTCTCGATTACTACCTCGTTCAGACCCTTTTCTCGCGAGTGTCTGAGGATTCTTTCTACGTCGTCCTTTCCAAGGTTGACCTTGAGATGGCAGCAGGCGCCGCATGCAATGCATTCGTGCAGAATCCTCTCAGATCTGAAATCATCGAATGTTCTATGCGCCATGAGGCGCTCGAAGTACAGGTACACTAGGGCGCGGACTGAGACAGCTGATACAAGCAACACGCCAACGGAAGCGATCAAGCCGAATCCGATGAGGTATGTTCCTGCAGTCACGGCTCCGCGGCGTCGCTACGAGGTCGACGATCAGGAGAATTCTGTCTCGCCTCATCTCTATTCTCGAGCATGTTCTCAGCGAGGTCCGTCTATTCTTTGTTGGCTTCAACGCCTTGAAACATATCTCAGACAGGTTTCGGCAAGGCTATTCTTGAGCCCTAAAAGAGTTCCCGTTCCTTGATCTTCTGTGCAAGCTTCGGCGGAGCGCGGATCGGTTTCAGCTCCTGTTGAGGCCGGACTGCAACAACCCTTGCCTTCACGGTGTAGGCGCAGATGCCGGTCGACAGAAGCTTCCCTTTCAGACACTGCGTGAATTTGCAGGTTTCCGGGGCACATCTGTCATCGACGAGGCGGCACCATCCGACGTTCTCTCGAACGTTGAAGTGACCTTGTGAGCATCGGAAGAATGTACATCCGTTGAAGCATACTTCGGGCGTAGGGGCGTCATGGTGAGGGGGACCACGCATCATAGAAATCAACTCCAAAAGCGGAAAGAGATGAGAGCTGTGTGCTCGTGGTTTCGCAGGCAAGACGTGTCGCAAGAACTTATTACTCTTTCCTTCGAAATTCGAGCTATCGCTTGGAAGACGATTAGTCTAGTCGTTCACGCTAGGCTATATACGCGAAACGAACAGCAATATGGCGAGGATCGCCCGTAGTGTCGAAGCATCAGAAGGAAACCGCGCCGGTCATCGTCAAACACCGGCATTGCGTTATCTGCTCGACTCCGATCCCGATGAGCAAGGAGTTCTGTAGCCCAAAGTGCGAAGATGAAAGCAAACGCATCGCTAGGCGGCGCAAGTACACCTTCATCTTGACTCTTGCGATGTTCCCGGTGCTCCTGTTGCTGCTCATGCTAATTCCGAGAAGGTAGACCCGCCGGGCACGCAGAGGCCTCACTCAGTGGATCTCCGGGGAGTCTTCACGTACGGATTCCGGCGACGAGCGCAACGCAAAACGAGCGCTTCTTAAAGCATTCGATGGTTGCGCACGTGTTCCTCGTAAAGCTCTTATATATATCCAAGGCGCAGACCGGTTGTGATAGGGTCGAACAGACCCTACAACAAATAGAGGATAAGGAAAATTGTCTACCGAGAAGAAAGTCTTCGTTAGGAAGGCTACGGGGCTCGTCAGAGAAATCGGATTCTGGACCGCAGCGATAATCGTAATCTGCAACGTCGTTGGCCTGGGATGGCAGAAGCGGCTCTTTCAGTTCACAGGGCCAGCCATCGTTCCCGAGACCTCCTACGTTGCTGGGCTGCCTCCGATAACAATGTCTTTCATAATCGTCGGCATCATTGTGCTTCTAACCGTCTGGGTCTTCGCGCTGCTTGGGGCGGCAATGCCGCGATCAGGGGGAGGATACGTCTACATCTCGAGGATAATCCACCCGGCGGTCGGATTCCTAGGCGCGTGGGTGGAATACTTCAGCATAGCCGTCTCCTACGGCCTCATTGGCACAGCAGTATTCGAGGCAATTCTCATCTACGCCTGGATAGCCGGCTGGGGCACAGCGTGGGCCACAACTGAGTTGCTCACTTTCGGCGGAATGCTAATTGTCATCCTTTTCGCGGGAGTCGCTGCGATGGGGGTGTCGATGGCCGGAAGACTGCTCAGATGGATGTTCGCAATACCCGCTGCCATAACCATCTTACTGTACGGCATCATGCTGAGCGCCAGCCCAGCGACTATGGAAGCCGGGATACAATCACTGACGGGGCTTGCTCCTGTAGAATTTACAAAGATGGCCTTGGAACAAGGAATGGCAACCTCGTTCAAAGGTGACTACTGGGCCTCCATGGCAACCGCAACCATCGGCGCCTACTGGGCGTACATAGGCTTCGCTGCATCAACCTTCGTCGCGGGAGAGGTCAAGGAAGCCGGAAAAGCGCTACCTAGGACCCTCTTCATCGCAAACGTCCTGATCGTGCTACTCTATGTGACGATTTCGTACACATGTTACAGGGCTGCATCGATGGTCGGCTGGGTGGGGGACTACTCGTTCTTCAGCGGCTACGCCTACCTGTCGTACGGTGGCGGAACGCTCCCTGAGGGAGTCGGAAGAGCATGGATGCCTGTGATCGCAGGCTTCGCGGCTCAAGGGGCGGGGATGGCTTGGTTCCTCGTACTCATACCAATATTCGCAGCGCTCTGGGTCGCCAACGACATCCCCCCATTCATACTGACATCATCGAGGATACTGTTCGCCATGGCTTTCGACAGGGTCCTCCCTGAGAAGCTCGCTGAAGTCAACGAGAGATGGCACTCCCCTGTCAACGCCGTAATCGTGACAATGATCGTGGCTTTCATCGGCAACTTCTCTGAAAGCGGATTCTTCAGCGTATACTACGTGCCTGTTGTGGCTGAGTACTTCGCAACTGGAGTCGTCGCGACGGACATATGGGATGCCCTCTTCTTCCTCCTTGCAAGCCTCGCTGGGCTACTATTCATCTTCAGAAGACGGGACATCTACGACAAGTCACCTTACAAGCCAGGCGCGGGAGTGGTCGCGGCCGTGGGCTTGGTCGCGACAGTACTCAATGTGTATCTGCTGTACTTGCTATGGTCAGGCTTCTTGGGAATGGCCGAGCCATGGATCTTCACCCTACTACTGCTGGTGGTCGGAGCGGCCCTGTACTTGTACTACAGAAGCAAGGGCGCACGTGTCGGCGTCGACTACGCAACGATCTACACCGAGATTCCACCCGAGTGAGCCGCCTTCCTCATTTCTCTTTTTTTCAGAAGATGCAAGGGTGACCTCCTGCCCACCCTTCATCGTACTTATAACCGTCCCTCCTTGAGTGCACTATGTTGAGACCTCGTCGGATGCGCATTCGCCTTGGACGCCGTGGATAATACCATTGCAGGACTCGAAAAGGAGATGATGAAGGGGCGCGGCAGGTTTGTTGCGGATTTTGACGAATCTTTCAGACGCTATCGCGTGGGAGATGTGACATTCGACGTATTCATCTCTGGAAACACCCGAATGAAGGGCTTCCTCCTCTCGCGTTTGTTCTCCTTCTTCCTCAACCCCAACTATGAGGTTGGCTTTTTCGCGATCTCGACAGATCGCGACAATGAGCCGAACCCGCGAAGGCTTAGAAAGTGGATCTTGACTGTGAAGTCTTGCATGACGAAATCGGATATGAAGTGGGCGTGGTTGGCCCTCGTAGGCGAATCTCCCAGCGACTCAGTCAAGAAATCCGTGCGGGAGGCCACGGACCCGGCCGTGGGCGTTGCCTATATCGATGTCAGCTCGCGCCAAATCATTTCAGCCGAGACTTATCTCGCTAGACAACTGAAGAAATATGTCAAGATAAGGGAACTCAAATGATGCACACGCGTGCTCCGATCCAGTTATACTATCTTTTCAAATCGTTCGTGATAATGTTCCTGATTCAAGCGGTGATCGTTCTGTTGACACCCATGGCGCTCACCGCCCCAATCTGGTATCAGATTCTGGCCGTGAACCTTGCAGTGGCGGTCATACTGGGTTGGTATCTCTACAAACAGTGGTACCACATTAACTTCTCATACGACAGCGTCGGATTCCGGCTAGGGAAGGGAAAGAGTGCCCCTATTAGGCACAAGTGGAGCGATTTCTCTCAGGTGTCGCTTGCTCGAAACGACTATGGTGAGTTCGATGTGAGGCTCTATGGGAACGGAGAAGTGTTTGAGATTCCCGTCTCGAAACTGAAGATGGATCCATTCGAATTCAGGCTTCACGTCATGAACCTTGTGGCAGAGGCGACACGGCCTTCCTCATGATTACCCTTCGACTCTCTGAAGCCTTGTTAGCTTGGGCCCGTTGAGCTCAACAAGATAGGCTCGCAGTATCCCTTCTCCATACTCACTGCCTGGGTTCACGCACTGAGTTCGCCCGATCTTGAGATAGCCGGAGCTTTCGTGGATGTGCCCGTGAAGCCCCAAGAGAGGCTGATACTTCTCGATCACGGCTCTCACAGACTTGGACCCCACAGGGATCATCAGAGGTCTGCCCTGCGCGTAAACCGGTCTCAAGTCATCGGTCAACTTTGGGGCCAAGTCGATCTGAGAGTCGTATGGGGGACAGTGGAAACAGAAAACCGCCGTCTCGAGATTCTTCACCTTAGCAACGGTTCTCTCGAGTTTCTGCAAGAGTTCCTCCTCGGAACACTCTCTGGGAGTGTGCCATGGAGTTGGGTTGCTCCACCCGCAACAAGCGACCTCGTGTTCGTTGTCAAGTGAGACAACTTCCTCCTCCCCGTAGGTGACGTTAGGATCGGATCGTATGATGTCGTCGATGGCGAGGACATCGTCGTTTCCAGGAGTCAGAACAACCCGGCATTTCTCCGGCACCTTCTGCGGAACCAGGCTTAGCCATTCTTTGATTACGTTGATTTGGAGCTGCTCGAAGACCTTCTCTCTCAAGTCTTCATCCTCACCGATCTTGGCCGCTTCTTCTTGCGTCGTTCTGTAGGGGAGGTAGCTAAGCTTGCGGATCTTCTTCTCATATTCTGGGAGATCGGTCTCCTTCAGGAATGTCTCTTCGCCAAAAAGTGTCGCCTTGTAGGTTCCGGCGTCTTGTTTGAAGATCGGGATTATCAGCTTGCCAGTCATGTCTCCGCTAATTACGAGGGCGTCCAGATCGAAGATCTTGGCTGAGTTGAGGAACTTCCTCCAGACGACTTCTGACCCGTGGAGATCGGTGGAGAATAGGAATCTAACTTTGGCCGTCTCTCAAACTCTCCTCTTCCGTGACGCTTTCTCCAGAACAGTGTGTTAGGTGATCATCCCGAGATAGTGTCCCTTTGCACTTCCTCAACCACGTTGTACCATTTCCTAGCCGTGCCGACTCTTGCCCTCATCTTCCATTTCAGGGTCTTCGGCTCCTTCTCGACTGCATCACTCATCAAGTTAATCTTTCCCTCAATGTTCGAACGGTCATCACTTGACAACCCCGGGCACTGCCCAGTGTACTCTCGCAGTTTCTTCAGATTCGTCGTGACTGTGTAGTAGAACCCCCAATCGTCGGCCAGAGTTTTCGAGACGAGATCCAGATTGATTGTGTCTTTGTCGCTGTTGCCCACGTGATGCTCTCGCAGTAGAATGCACATGTCTTGCCAGTCCTTCTCGTTCATCTCGCAGATCTGAGCCTTGAGGAGGAAAAGCTCTGCCGGAGGGACCGTCGGATGATCGACCTCAAGTCTGCCCCTGAAGTCTATCACGTGACACATTGGGAGTATGTCGAGGAACACGTCGACAGCCTTGTTTCCTTCAGCATCATTGAATATTTGTCGGTGCCGGCCGGCCCCACTTGTCATTGCGAGCGTGATGTAGGGGGTATACCCCATATCCTTCATGAACTGCCTCGTCAGAGGCCTGTACTTGCTGTAGCTGACGAAGTCCATGTCATGCTTCGGCGCTCGCTTCAGCAAGTCGTACAGGTGATCCGAGCCTTGGGAGTGCATTCGGATAGCGGCTCCGCCGAGGATTCGAAGAATGATGCCTCTTGCTGCTGCTGCGTCTATGATGCGCATTATCTCTGTTCGGAAGTCAGCAAAGGTCTTGAATTCGCCCGTTCTCGGCACACCTTCGTTTTTGCGGAGAGGATGTCCATCTCTTAGCGGCATAGGTGCGACCGCTCGCATATATAGATCAAGCGGACAGTTGCCGACCTACGGCGCTTGGACTTTTGGGATCGCCGAATGGAGTTGCGAGAGTTGGTACGGATCCAACAATCGGGCTTCTTGTTTAGGGAAGAAGCTTGGCGCTGTTTTCTCGTATTCAACAGGTTCTTTTGTATAGGGCTGCACTTTCGCTGGCCATGATATGACTGCCTATGAGCCCGGCCCAATATCTCCATTCGGCTCATCTCCTCCGCGTGAAGCCGCTCGATGTGGCCGCTGGAGTTTCGGAATTGCTTCCAGTGTCTTTTACATACACCTGTAAATGCGCATTCACTCCGGCATCAGCTAGTGAACTCTTCGCGACGGAACGATCTGCATCGATTGCATGACTCTTGCGATATTAGGCGGTGTCTTGTGCGTACTTGGTCGTCGAAGCCTAATCTAGCACGTCAAGCCGGAGTGATGTAGCTTGGTGAGCGGCCGCGATGAGCGCAGCCTATTCGAAGCGAATGCTTTCGACCAAGGTCGATGCTCATCACGGGGTCGCGGTTGAGAGGTACCTGTGGCTTGCATCGCTCGCAGGCATCTTCATCATATGGGAAGCAACCGTGCGTTTGGGAGTGGTGCCCGAATCAAGACTACCCTCATTCACAGCAACGGTCCTGACCCTCGCCTCATCCATGTTCGATGTAGGTTTCTTGACGCGTGTAGCACAGAGCTTTCTGAATCTGACAGGCGGAATCTTGCTGGCGCTTGCAATTGCCATGCCCTTGGCAATGTTTGCAGGTCTCCGCAACAGGTTGGATACAGCGGTGACGCCGCTGATAATGCTGGCCGGAGCCCTGCCGGATATTGCTCTGCTACCTGTGCTCGTCCTATGGATCGGGCCAGGCAATGTTGCCGCCGTCGCGATAGCGGCGTTCAGCGCGTTCTTTCCGATGTACTTCACCATCCGAGAGGGCACCAAAGACATTCCTAAGGACCTGTTTCACGTCGCCGCGGTCTTCAATACAAACCGGTTTGACACATTTCGGAAGCTGATACTGCCCGCCGTATCACCGCACCTTTTCACAGGGCTAAGGCTGGCATACGACTTCGTATGGGAGATCGTCCTTGCGATCGAAATTTTCTCCGGCGTAACAGGGATAGGCTCATACATCGCAGGGGCAGTAGAGAGCGGCGGAGTCACGGAAGCTTTTGCAGCCATACTCGCTGTTGGCATTTTGGCAATAATGGTTGATCGGCTAGTTTTCGGCCGGGCCGAGAGATGGATCAGGCGGTGGATGGACTGAGCTATCTGATGGAGCTCAAGAACGTCAGCAAGGAATACGGTCAAACAGAAGAGTCGATCTCGGCGATTCAGGACGTAAGCTTTGCGCTGAATCGGGGGGAATTCGCCTGCGTCGTCGGCCCAAGCGGTTGCGGCAAGTCCACCCTGCTGAAGATGGCGGCTGGGCTGGACAGGCCTACGTCGGGGGAAATCAGATTCTGTGGCGAACCCGTGACCGGGCCTCATCCGAAGATCAGCATGGTCTTTCAATCATTTGCGCTCTTCCCGTGGAGGACAGTCGTCGGCAATGTGGAATACGGGCTTGAAGCCCGAGGAGTTCCCAAAGCCCAGCGTATGGACTCGGTCCAGAAGTATTTGGAGATGGTCGGGCTAGCTGGGTATGCGCACTTGTATCCGAAGCAGCTCTCTGGCGGAATGAAACAGCGTGTGGGAATCGCTCGAGCATTGGCGGTGGATCCCGACGTGATACTCATGGATGAAGCTTTCAGCGCAATCGATGAATTCACGGCGGAGACATTGAGGGAGGAAGTTGCCGATATTCACGCCGAGACGGAGAAGACGTTTGTGTTGGTAACGCACAATCTCGTCGAAGCCGTCGAGTTGGCGGACAAGATCATAGTTCTCAGCTCAAGACCCGCGCGCGTGAAGAAGATACTTGACGTGGACCTCGAACGGCCAAGAGACAGAACTCACTCGGAGTTCGTTCACGCTCACAAAAGTATCTTCGCGCTCCTGAAAGAGGAACTAGAGACGACAATTGTGCGGCGAAGAATGAAGAGGATCCCCGAATTCGAGAAGCTCAGCGACATCGAGGCGCAGAGCTAGTCTTCACATGCGCTCTGCTTGGATGCAAAGGCCAGACCCGTCTGAGGCCGAGTTTTCGGCCAGCCTCTCGTCTACTTGAGTTTGCTTCCGCACTTGGGGCAGAACCTTGCGGTCGGAATGACTGGTGTCCCGCAAGTTGCGCACTTGTTTGGCGGCGGGGGAGGAGGCGGAACAGGGGCCGGGGCTCCCTCAGGCGCCTTTGGAAGTTCAATCTCCTTGCGCAGGAGCACCACGTCCACGACGGACTGAATGTCATCCCATGCGACTTGGAGTTCAGATCTCGCCTTCGTGGTCACCATTAGATTGATCTTCTTCTCGACGACATTCACGCCGATATCTTTGACGCTTCCGACGGAGGAGCCTTTGCTATCGATGACTTGCATACCCATGATCTTCTGGGTGGGGACATAGTCTCCCTTCCTTTCTGTCATGCCGATCACTTGGTCGATAGGTCAGCGTTCTGGCTATATATCTCTGACCGCGAGATCGTGCGCCCTAGATCGTTCCAAGTCCAAGTCCGGAATGAGCAGATTCATGACAAGCCAGCGCAATCCTTCGATCATAGTGGTGGAGTAAGCGAGTAGATTCACCTGTCTCTCGCGCTTAAGTTGGTTGAGAGAGGATTGGGTTCATGGAGCAATTGCGCCGAACCAATACCATCTTGCTGGATCCAACCCTAATGCAGGAACGACAACTCAGAGAGTACGCTGAAGCGTCAGCACGTCTCTGGAACATCGCAAACTATCAGAGGCGACAAGCGCTATTCAAAGGCTCGGGGTTGCCAGACTATTCGAGTCAATGCAAGGCTCTGAAGGCTACGATGCCTTTCAAGGCTCTTGGAACATGCAAAGCTCAAGCCTTGCTGGCGAAGCTCAATGAGGCATGGGGAAGTTATCTCGCTCTGAAAAGGCTCGAACGGCGGAGAAAGCTCGCATGCCATATCAAGAAGGTTGAGCCACCACGGTATCTAAAAGATCGCCGCAGAAAAACTCTCATTGCAGAATCCATTTATGTCCGCAAGGATGGATACCGTCAAATCGGGCAAATGCTTGTTCTCTCGAAGAAGCTTCGGATAGCTTTCAAAGCAGGCGATTTGTGGGTTGGAGAGCAGGGTAGGCTCGAGCTCCATTATGATCAACTACGCAGAAGATGGTATGGACGTATCCCAGTCAAAGTCAAGTGGTCCCACAAAGGCAGGCCACATCATCTGACGCCGAAACGTGCGTCCATAGACTTGGGAATATGCAACTTGGCCACATGCGTAGTCGAACGCTCCCTAATCGCCTTGGTATACTCTGGCAGAGCGGTTCTCAGCGATTGGAGATACTGGACGAAGCGCATAGCCAGCGAGCAGCAGAGATTAGCGAAAGTCAACGGCAAACGTGCTTCGACGAGATTGAAGGCAATGTTTCGCAGGAGAACACGCAGACTCCACCACGCCATAGACGCTATGCTAAGAGACCTATTTGAGCGACTTGAGGCGGACGACTTGACCGAACTTGTTGTTGGCGACTTGAAACATATTCGGATCAACGCAAGGGATCACGGCAGGGTCGGCAACCAGAAGCTTCACAATTTCTGGGTCTTTCAAGAGATCCGCCAGCGGATCGTCGAGCTAGGCGAAGAATACGGGATCAAGGCACGCTTCAAGTCGGAGCGGGACTCGTCCAAGCGATGCTCGGTTTGCGGCCAAACACACGCGAGCGGCCGGATCCATCGTGGACTATACAGATGCATGGAGACAGGCCAGATGTTGAATGCGGATGTGAATGGAGCCTTGAACATTCTATATGGAGGAAAGGTAGCCGCGTTGAGCGGTAGCGGGCCGATGGCACGGCCTATGCTTCTGCGGTGGGATGGACGCGAATGGAACCATAGCAATGGGATGCCCATCCATCGGAGGAATGCTGCGGAAACAAGAATCTCCGCGCTTCTGTCGCGAAGAGTGCCAAAAGAAGGGATTTACATGGGACTGTGACCCTTCCCTGCTGTCCAAGCGTTGCATAAATAGGAGTGAATTTTCGTCCACAATCTGGAGATCAATTCTAGTCCCGCGTTGACACGTGGTAGATTTCAGGCAGGCTTGGCAGAGCTCGACCACTGCCAAGCCACTGAGATAGCGTCAGCGGATTCGAATTGTCGGTGTGGGCTCTAGGTGCATCACGGAGGAGGCATCTATGGGTTTGAGTCGTCTACATGGGGTGGGTTTCCCCGCACGCGAGAAACATAAACGGCTGTGTACCTCGAAGAATGGGAAGGAATCCCAGAAGGGATGAAGAAGAAGCGAAGCTACACGTGGAGAACAGCTCAGGAGGCCTTGGTCAGAGAAAACCTCAATTGCTTCCAACCGTAACCAGTGTCGGTTTCCATGAGGTGATCCCGTGAATACGCTCAACTTCTTTGCAGGGCTTGCAATAATCATCGTGGGGGCGTTTCTCTTCTTCGCAGGTCCACAACTGATCGTCATTCCGTCAACGCGGACTGAAGTCACTGGACTGTTCCTTGATGAGGGGTTCACGGTCGGGGACGTCTGGGAACGTTCAGTGCAATTGGACGAGGGTGTCCTCGTCAACGGAACAGTTGCGGTCAGCTCCGCTCTTACAGGGGAGCCCTCAGAGGTATCGATGCTCGTCATGGACGACGCAGAGTATCAGAAGTGGGTTGCTCAGGGTAGCCCCACGTACGTCTTTCAGAAAGATGTTTCCAACCGGGAGGGCTTCTCGTTCACCGTGCCTCGCAGTGGCGTCTATCACTTCGTCTTTGACAACACAAACTCTCCTGTCAAGAAGAGGGTCGCGATAACCGCTGAACTCGAAAAGCAAGTCACGGTCAACCTACCAGACGAAAGGGTACAGTACGTAGCCTACGCTCTGCTGGCAATCGGAGTCTTGGTCACCGCTGTGGGCGTCATGAGGAAGACTCAGATTCCATGGGCATAGACAGGACCACTGCGGAGGCTACGCAGAAGCCCTAAATACAATCCACACGCAAAACATCTTGGATTAGGAGGGAGAGTCATTATTGAGTGGTCTGCTGAAGAAGAGAATTCAAGTTGACCGAAACCTTGGACTCGTAATTGGGTTTCCCGAAGGCACAACTGTAAGCTACGCTGAGATCCAGAAAGGCTTGCACAAGTACATCCGCGACAACAGCTTAAGAACTGACACAGCAAAGGGGGCAACCGCCGCGGTTTCTCAAGCTTCCGAGGCTGAGGCACCAAAGGGTCAGGCTCGGGGTTTCTATTGCATATCATGCGGCGAACCAATTCCTAGCGGTTCGACCTTCTGCGATCTATGCGGAGCCTTGCAGTGAACGTTTCTTCTAATCGTCGAACGGCCGCTGATCGTGTGTAGCTGTGTTTCTGATGTTGATTATCAGGTTCACATTGATGAACCGTCTTTAAATATGATCTGAGGACTTGTAGGACCCTTCTAAGTTCTGTGCGAGGAATTCAGCTCAGAATGAGTCGCAGCGACGTTGGCATCGTAGGGTACGGTGTGTACGTCCCAATCCAACGAATCAGAACGGAGTTGATCGTCAAGGCTAGAGAAGCGAAACGCAAGGATCTCCCAGACTTCCTCCAGAAGGTCCGAGACGGTCTGCTGCTGCGATACAAGGCGATAGCAGGCGTGGACGAAGACGCAATCACAATCGCTTCGGAAGCTGCGCAGAACGCCATCACAATGGCAGATCTTGACCCTTGCCGGATCGGTGCTGTGGCTGTTGGATCTGAGTCGAAGCCCTACGCAGTTGGCACAATCGCGAGACACGTTGCTTCGTTCACAGGAATAGGGAACAGAGTATACGTGGCTGACCTTGAAGGCGCATGTAATGCAGGAATGCAGGCTCTCAGTTTTGTGGAAGGTCAGATCGTCAACGGGCAGATCGACTACGGCCTCGCAATAGGGGCGGATGTGGCACAAGCCCCCCAGGGCGACCCGCTTGAATACGCGTGCGGCGCTGGCGCTGGAGCGTTCGTGCTCGGACGGGGCAATTTGGTTGCGTCGATTGAGGACGCCGCAGCCTACTCGAGTCTCACAATGGACTTTTGGAGGCGTGACGGGATGCCGTATCCGAGCCATTTTGGAAGGACCACCGTCGAAGCCTACGTCCGGCACGTGATGGGCGCGATTGAGCACATGCTCGCGAAGCATCCTGATCTCAAGCTGATGGACTTCGATTACCTGACGTTCCATCAACCGTCAGGATACATGCCGCTGAAGGTCTGTAAGGGCCTGTCCCAGGGGGAAGTTGAGGGTCTCGAAGATCAGGATGTTGAGCCGAGGATCCATCTGACTTCGGAATTCATCGAGGAGAAGGTCAAACCCTGGCTCAGAGTCTTGGACACTGGAAACACGTACGCGGCGTCGACTCCCATCGCCGTTTGCGACATACTCGATCACGCGCAGCCGGGGGAGAACATCCTCGCGGTTTCATATGGATCCGGAGCATATACGATCGCGACTTGGCTGAAGGTTCAAGAAGGCATACTTGCGAAGCGCGGACGAACTCCGACAGTCGAGCAGTACTTGAGGCGAAAACGTGAGATCAAGCTGGAAACCTATCAGGATCATCTTAGACAGAAGCTACGCTTCGTCAAGCGGAGGATTTCGCATCCCCGCGTTGTTGGCGAGATCGCTTCGCTCGACAA
>Ga0315312_1002082_pt1 | contig 14316 bp, 15 predicted proteins | sample TDP7_MG_FD_203629 | JGI IMG/M metagenome (GOLD analysis project Ga0315312, IMG submission 203629) | Freshwater sediment microbial communities from Lake Towuti, South Sulawesi, Indonesia - TDP7 | ecosystem: Environmental > Aquatic > Freshwater > Lake > Sediment | place: Indonesia: South Sulawesi... | reverse complement strand
CTTATTTCTCAAGTTCCATTCTACCTTGCCTTAGGATATGAGCCATTTGAGCAGTTGAATATATTCTTCACCCTCTCCTTTGGCGTTCTGCTCTTTCTCAATCCTCTACTAATACTAGTCTCCATCCCGGCTTCCGAATTTCTACACTTTGACTATGGAGTCTATGGCATAGCCTTAATAGCTTCCATGCGCGTCTTCCGGGAAAATACAAAGAGAGGCATTCTCCTAATAATCCTACTCAATGCTCTATTCTTTCTTATATCCGACATTCAAATATTGTCCTTGTTCGCTCTTCCCATCATATTTCTCCACAAAAACGGATTTCTTAAGATAGAGAAGGATGTCAATGACAGGCTTACCTATTCTCTATTAAGAAAGTATTTCTTTTATGCCTACTATCCCTTACATCTATCTGCTCTTTATTTAATCAAGTCATTTTATCTGTGACTGACACTTCTCCCTAGAATGTATCTACGAGAAAGGGACTTCAAGAGGGGCTACAGTGTTGAGGCTTCATCGATTGATTGGTAAGCTTCATAGAGCAGAAATGCTTACATCCCCTATCGTTCCACCTTAGTCGGTGGCCGCCATGAAGGTTGAACTACTGCACTACGCCCCAAGGAACCCCGATGAATACATCGCTACGGTCATGCGTCGGACCCGGGACATATCTGCCATGGAGGGTATCAAGCGTTCCCTAGATGAGAAGGAGGGTTGGGTGGAGAGACTCGTCAGGGGCGCCAAGAATTGGGGCCACTACGATGTCTTCGAGCATGTGGTCTACTGGTTCAGCGTTGAAGGGGTCTCAAGGGTCCTGACCCACCAGCTCGTCAGGCATAGACTCGCTTCCTACTCCCAGCTATCAGGCCGAGTCACGAACATCGAGGACGGCTACGTTGTGCCAAAGTTGGGGTACATAGCCGATGAGGAGAGGAGAAGGGAGTTACAGTCGACCTTCGAGCGTATCTATCGTCAGCAGTTCAAGGACTACGATATGCTCCTCTCGCAGGGCGTCGCTGTAGAGGATGCCCGATACGTCTTGCCGAACGGTCAGATGACGGCCATAATGATAACTGTCAACGCTAGGAGCCTGATGCACATCCTCAGGATGCGGCTGGATCCTTCTGCCCAGTGGGAGATCCGAGAGTTGGCTGGGAGGATGCTGGACCTGGTTCGACCTACTGCGCCGACCCTATGGGAAAGCATCCCTAAAGATATTTGATTATGTCGCAAGAACGAAATTAGAAAGAAGAGGGGGGAGGATTAGGTCTCTTTCGAGCATAGGTAGTTCATGAGGTCGACGAGGCGGGCCGAGTAGCCCCACTCGTTGTCATACCAAGAGAAGATCTTGATGAGCCTACCCTTCCCACCCACCACGAGGGTTAACTCACCGTCAATTATGGCGCTGCTTGCGTTGCCTATGATGTCCCTAGAGACGATGGGGTCCTCCGTGTACTCCATGATGCCCTTCAGCTTGCCCTCGGCGGCAGCCTTCAACGCCTTGTTGACGTCCTCTACGGTGACGTCGGTCTTCAACTCCATGGTGATGTCGCTTATCGACCCGTCGGGCACCGGAACCCTCATCGCCCGGCCATCCATTCTCCCCTGTAGATTGGGAAGTACCTCACCTATGGCGCGAGCAGCACCCGTGGTCGTCGGGATGACGGATAGTGCTGCGGCCCTAGCTCGCCTCAGGTCGCTGTGGACTAGGTCGAGGGTGCGCTGGTCGTTGGTATAGGCGTGGATGGTGGTCATGTAACCCCTTTCGACTCCGAAGGCGTCGTCTATGACCTTCACGGGGGGCGCCAAACTCCCAGTCGTGCATGAGGCCATCGAGATTATCTTGTGTTGACTCGGATCATACTGATCCTCGTTTACTCCTAGGACGATTGTTATGTCGGGCTTCCTCGCCGGCGCGGAGATTATTACCCTCTTTGCGCCAGCTGAAAGATGCTTCGAAGCCTGCTCCCTGTCAGTGAACAGCCCCGTGGACTCGGCCGCATAGTCTACGCCTAGGGACTTCCAGGGGAGGTTGGCTGGGTCCCGTTCCCTCAGAACCTTGATCGTCTTCCCAGCAACAGTTATGAAGTCTTGCCCGTACTTCACTTCTTCCCTCAAGGTGCCGAAGTTCGAGTCGTACTTGAGGAGGTGGGCGATGGTCTTAGGGTCGGTGATGTCGTTAAGCGCCACTACGTCAAAGTTCTTGTTGAACTTCTCGTCCTGCAGGGAGGCCCTGTAGAAGAGTCTTCCAATCCTTCCAAAGCCGTTTATGGCCAGTTTCATTCAGAACACCTATCTTCCACGGTAGATTAAGGGGGGCGGTATATCAGATTTTCGTCAAGAATCCCTTCCTTTTATAGGAGCGACGCAAGACAATCAGGCCAGTAACCCCCTGGGAAAAGACCGAGCATGCAGGACCAAGCAGCACTCCTAAGCAGGGCTCGGGAAGCCAGCTGGCAGACCTTCGGGAAGAGGATACACTTCTACGCACCCAGCTTCATCCGATACGAGAACCGCTTCTACCAAGCACCAGCCCTAGCCTTCCCCTCCATCTCCATAACAGGAGACGCCTGCAGCATCGGCTGCAAACACTGCAGAGGAAAGGTCCTAGAGACGATGATACCGGCCAAGACGCCCTTGGAACTCCTTGAAGTATGTAAGGAACTCGCGGCCAAAGGGTGTCGCGGGTGCCTAATCAGCGGCGGCTGCCTACCCGACGGGTCAGTGCCCCTCGAACCCTTCATTGAGGCCATTAGTCGAGTAAAACACGAGATGGGCTTCACGATCGCCGTCCACACAGGCATAATTAGGCCGCAGGTGGCTAGGAAACTTGCAGAAGCAGGGGTGGACGTAGCCCTGATCGACATAATCGGGTCGGATGAGACCATCAAGGAGATTTACAGACTCGATATCACGACTAGGGACTACGAGGACTCCCTCAAAGCCCTAGAGGAGTCGAAGATGGCCTTCGTCCCCCACGTAATTGTGGGTCTCCACTACGGTAAACTCCTGGGAGAACTTGAGGCCTTGAACATGATCTCACGCCATGAGCCGAACGGGGTAGTCATCATCGCTCTCATACCCATCAAAGGAACGCCCATGGAGGACTCGCGACCGCCGAAGCCGACAGACATTGCCCATGTCTTGGCTGAAGCGAGGTTGAAGATGACTAGAACCCCCATCGCCCTAGGTTGTATGCGACCCATAGGGGCTCATCGTGTCGCTACAGACGTATTGGCGGTGGGGACGGGGGTCAACGCAATCGCCTTCCCCACTGAGGAAGCGGTCCAACGAGCAAAGGCTCTGGGACTGGATTTGAGCTTCTCCCCCCTTTGCTGTTCGCAGATATACGAGGACTTCAGGCTTGGTACATTCACCTCATCCAAGGGATAGCTGGTTTCTCCACGTATGACGATCAGAGTCTTCGTCAGGAGACCGGGCGGCTTTATATTAGAGGCTCATCACCTTTCTTCTGGGGGCTGAATCTGTGAGGCAGAGCAAGTTGGATGCCAAGGTCATTAGGATGGCCAAGAAGCAGTCCCCGTGGATGTCCCATCTCGTCCAAGAGGACAGATTCGCCCTCGATCTGAACCTCACCAGCAGCGTCGAAACTAGGACTCCCCGTGGTAGCCCCTGTCCAGCCTGTAAGGGAGTCAGGATGCTCTGCCGTAAGACCAGCTGCCCGATAACCACGAAACTCTATGCCTACATCAGGTACAAACAGAGCATCGACAGAATCAACCTCGACGGCTCATCCCCACCAGGTGTCTTCGTCGGTCGTTTCGGGTATCCCGATGTCCTCGTGGGCCCGATGGTGCCTCCTGTCCATGGTGATACGGGGCTCCTTGACCTGCCCGAGGCTTGGTTTGGGAAGTCTATGCAGGAGATAGTGGACTTCAGGTTCCAACTCGTCAGGGGCCAGTATCGAGTTGACGTGAGGAACCCTGAGGAGGGGGGGAGGATCCTCGATGAGACCAAGCTTCTTGCCATGGCGGATAGGAGTGTGGATGTCGAGCTTCAGCTCATGGAGCGCCCGCGGAAGACCTTCGTTCTGAACGACGAGATTCAGCCGATGGGTCCGTCAGCCCGAATGAGGGATCTGAGGTCTGGGAACTTTAGGCTTGACAGGTGGGTAGAGAAGGCTTACTATGATGGGGACTTGAAGGCAGCGGATGCTGTGAGGGATGTCTACGAGAAGGGGACTCCAGTCTCGAAGATTCAGAAGGCCTTGAGCGTCGGAGCCTTCGGTGCGAGGAAGAGGAGGCGCCTCGTTCCGACCCGTTGGAGCATCACGGCGGTTGATAGTATGCTGAGCCTCGACATGATGGAGAGGGTGAAGGAGTATCCGGTCATCAACGAGTACCGGGTCTACGAGTCCACCTACCTAGACAACAGGTTCGAGGTCATCCTACTCCCCGAGGGATGGAAGTACGAGGCGATAGAGGCTTGGTACCCGGGAACCATCTGGAACCCTGCCGGCGAGGACATCTTCATGTTCGGCGACTGGGAGGACCGCCAAGGAAGGACAAGCTACGCGAGGATGGGCGGATGCTACTACGCCGCCCGACTAGCGGTTAACGAGCTATTGATGAAAGAGAGGAGGCAGGCAACGGCCATCGTCCTCAGGGAGGCCCACCCCGACTACATCATGCCCGTGGGTGTGTGGCAGGTTAGGGAGAACGTTCGGAACGCGCTAAGGAATCCTCCTCTAAAGTATAGTCGACTAGAGGACGTTTTGGACCGTTTGAAGGAGAAGTTCGATATCCGGTTGGGGACTTGGCTGGAGAACAGCGCCCTCCTCACGGAAGCATTGAGGCAGACGAAGATAACTCGATTCTTCTGATCTAAAGTTATTCCCTCAGTATCATGCGACTCTAAGCAAAAACTCATTCCCCCATACTCTCTCTCCTCAACACCACATACAACAGCTCTGACGACAGACCTTTTATATGACAACCTTCTCAAAAATCATTTTGGAAAACATGCCACGGTCTGCTCCGCGGGGTTCATACGCTGTCCTACTAGTATTGGTGGCAATTCTTGGAGTAATATCTCATTGGCTAGGGAGTATGACCGGGCAAGTCCCTCTATGGCTTGACCAATATTTTTCGGATATAAGTGCGGGTCTAGTCGGCTCTCTAATTGTAATATTCTCGATCGATCGAATAATAAGAAGAAATCAAGAGGAAGAAAGGAGTCGACGGGAGAAGATAGCTCTCAGACGCCTCAGAACTCATGTTCTGTGGCATGTTGTCGACCTACTCAATATGTACAAAGCAGTGATCAAGGATAAACCATTGACTCTCCCTTCTACTCTTGAAGACGTTTTCAATGAAGACTTCTATAAAGAAATTGGTATGCTTGACCTAATGAAAGAGGCACCAGTGATCCCGAGGACAATTTGGCTCTCCTACCTAGGCAGCCAGATAGAATTGGCCAGAAGAAATCTTAAGGAAGTCATAGACAGCTACTCTGTCTATCTTGAAATAGAACTCGTAGAGTTGGTGGAGAGATGCAGCAACTCACACTTTTCTCAACTCATGATTCAATTGGAGGACATTCCTCTAATAGACAAAGAGCATCATTTTAAACGTCAACACTATAACTTGTTCTTAGGAGTTGAGAAGTTAGTCAGGGAACATATTACTATGGTTCTGAGCCTAGTTGAGTATATGAATAAGAGGATCGATTCTCCAATCGAGCTGAAGACTCTACAGGATCGTTTTAGAGACGACGTCGCACCCCTATGGGGAAGTGGAAGAATCGACTACACGGGCATTCGAGGTGGCCCGGGCTGAGCCCGTCGTGTGCTATTGACACTTAGCGCGTCTCCTTTAACAGATTTTGTGTATTACGCCAATACTCATTTTAGAATTGAAAACCTTGAGATACATGTAAACTTACATAAGTTTTTTGTTCTACACTTCTATCGTCATCTACGATTCTTCGAGCCTAGGTTTTTGTCCCTGCCTGATTGGATTTCCAATGCTCACCCACATCGGCCTGCCATCGTTCCTTCTTCCCTCATGGTCAAGGCCACAGCGCTTATTCCCTAGAAAATGTAAACTATCCTCCATGCTCACAGGAGTCGTCGGCAAGCCCAACGTCGGGAAGTCGACCTTCTTCAGTGCAGCCACTCTGATCCCTGTCCCTATCGAGAACCGCCCCTTCACAACCATCAAGCCCAACCGAGGAATAGCCTACCTAAGAACCCCCTGCGTCCACCCCGAACTAGGCGTCACAGACAACCCCAACAACAGCCTATGCCTCAACGGAACCCGCCTCATCCCCGTCGAACTCATCGACTGCGCCGGCCTTGTCCCTGATTCCTGGCGAGGCCGAGGCCTAGGGAACTACTTCCTAGACGAGATCCGCAAGGCAGACGCCCTAATTCACATCGTGGACGCCGCAGGCTCAACCGATGAGGAGGGACGCCCGTGTCCTCCTGGGACTCGTGACCCGCTAGAGGACGTGAAGTTCTTGGATAGGGAGGTGAGTATGTGGTTCAACCAGATACTCCAGAAGGACTGGCGCCGGATAGCACAGACCGTGGAACTCACCCACATCAGCCTCATCGACCCTTTGGCCGAGCGCCTCAGCGGCCTCGCCATAGGGAAGGCTCATGTTGTGGACGCCATCGAGCAGATAGGCCTCAACCCTGAGAGGCCGACCCAATGGAGCGAAGAAGACCTCTTCCAATTCGCCCATAGACTGAGAGAGACTTCCAAGCCGATGCTCATAGCCGCCAACAAGATCGACTTGCCCCAAGCAGAAGAGAACATAAAGCGTCTACGAGACGCTGGACTCAAGGTAGTCCCATGCAGCGCCGAAGCTGAGCTCGTCCTGAGAAGGGCAGCGGAGAAGAAGATGATTGAATACACGCCCGGAGACTCGGCCTTCGAAATCATCTCCGAGGCCGTGACGCCGGAGCAGCGAAGGGCCCTAACCCTAATCCAAGACCGCGTCCTCTCCCGATGGGGCACGACTGGCGTCCAAGATGCTGTCAACACCGCCTATTTCGACCTCCTAGACATGATCACCGTCTATCCAGTTGAGAACGCTGAACGGTACACAGACCACAGCGGACGCGTCCTCCCCGACATCTACCTAACACCTAAAGGAACTACAGCCCGTCAGCTCGCCTACATGATACATAGCGACCTGGGTGAAGGGTTCATCTACGCATTGGACGCCAGAACCAAGATGCGGCTCGGCGAGGGATATCCCCTCAAGGATCGTGACATAATCAGGATAGTACATGGAAAACCCGTGAGGAGAGCCAGGGGTTAGAGCCCTTCGGCAAGATTCATTGGAAACCCAGCCTTCCCGCCTTTTCAGAAAACGGTTTCCCGTCGAGGAGAACAATCCCTATAGACCAAGATTCGCCGTCACCCTTTTCCAGTATCGACCTCGCAGCTCACTTAGGCCTCATTCAGCCACAGAACATAAATCCTTGGATACTCAATCGGTTACCTGAGGAATACGAGATGCCTATAGCCTACGTCCTAATCAACGCCGAGACGGGTTCTGAGACGGAGATTCTGGATGCTCTCAGGAAGATGGAGAACGTCCGGGAGGCCTATGGGGTCTACGGGGTCTATGACATCATCGCCCGCGTGGAGGCGGCGAGTATGGATCAACTCAAAGAGATAATAACTTGGAAGATTAGGAGGCTCAATAAGGTCCGCTCGACCCTCACCATGATGGTGTACCTTTAGGACAAAAGATTAGATCCTAGGAGCCAGTCCTGAACCCCTTCCTCCTCCCGCAACCCATTACGGAACCAGAATATTCATCGTCTGGGGTAGCGGAACCTGCTTTCTCCTCGTTCGTCCCAGATGCGTCGAACTTTCTCGAATATCCTCTAATAAAAGAAGTTCGAGTTCTCAGGAATGGTTGCGGACAAAGTTAGCTGGAATGTACAATAGACGAAGACCTCCAACTATGGGTCCGAGAAATGCCTGCCGACGATATTGAAGAGGGTGAAGTGAGGAGAGCCATAGATAGGTTCTCTGAAGGCTTCGGCTCAGAAGCCATAGTAGAGCTGATATCCGTTGTAGGCAGGGTCCTTGAGGTGAAGTTCTCAGGCCATATGTGCTTCACCTGTGACGCTTACGACTACTTCGACGACTACGCTCTGGTCTTAGAGGAAGCATCTGGCGCGCCGTATGCCGTCTGGGATCATGATTGGATCGAGCCCTACTTTGTCGTCAAGCTAGTCAAGCTGGACTTCCTAGACGAGATAGCAGGGGCCATGAAAGACGCTGGCGGCTTTGTAAGGAGAAGGATGGAGGAGTTCGAGAAAATAGGGGAAGATGAGGATAAACTGTTCAGGGAGCTTTGCTTCTGCATCTTGACCGCTAACTTCAGAGCCGAAGACGGAATCAGGATCCAAGAGGCCATGAGCAACGGCTTTCTGAAACTGAGAGAGGAAGAGCTTGCCGAAAGGTTAAGGAAGCTAGGGTACAGGTTTCCCAAGACCCGGGCTAGGTACATAGTGGAAGCCAGAAGGCTCCATGGGAAACTAGGAGATATTTTGAGGCGATCCATGACTGTGGATGAGGCTAGGGAATGGTTTGTCGAGAATGTGAAAGGCCTAGGATATAAGGAGGCAAGTCACTTTCTTAGAAATGTTGGATTTAGAGACGTGGCCATAATAGATAGGCATGTACTCAGGTTCCTAGAAGATAAGAAATTGATAGAGGGGACGCCTAAGAGTTTGAACAAGGTAAAATATATGAGACTGGAGAGATTGCTTTTAGCGATGGCTAACAGGCTGAATCTAAGTTTAGGAGAACTTGACCTCTACATTTGGTATAAAATGACGGGTAAAGTCTTGAAATAACTTGTCTATGATAGAGCGCCAATATCGGCGCCACAGTGACTCTCGACGACTCTCCGCTATTTCCCCCTGCGCCTCCCGTAGTAGCCTGGCTCTTTCTTGGATCCGAAGCTTCGGAGTCCCCTCAGCCTAAGTTGGGCCCTCAACCTCACAGCATGCTCAAAGGACAACTCACCACGCTTCTCCAAGAAGCTGATGATCTCAAGTGCCTGCTCCATCGTTTCGCATCGCCTTATGAAGTCGACGGCGTCCGGGGCGTATCCCGGCAGAGTTTCGCGTCCTTCCTCCACGGGTTCGGAGCGAATTGACTCGATACGTACCCTCATCCTCCTCTCTTCCATTTCCTTGGCGAGGTGGGGGAACTTCTTTCGGAACTCCTCATCCAACTCCATGGTACTCAGACTCACTAAAGGTTGATGACACCTAAGATTTCAGGATGACACCATTATCTAGTTCACGCCCAAGTCGAATCTGGCACCTTCGAGCACGTCTCGACGAACCATTGCTCTCGGACCTATCCAGGCACCCGCCCCAATCTTGACCCCCGGCATTATGCAGACTCCGATGCCCGTTTTGACGCCATCGCCCAGGAAGGCCCCCAGCTTCCGCAATCCACTATCCACGACCCTGCCCTTCACTAGCACCTTCACAGAACCGTCGTCGAGGCGTAGATTGGCGGTGATGGTCCCGGCTCCGAGGTTACAGCCCTCACCGAGGACGCTGTCCCCCACATAGGAGAGATGCCCGACATGGGTTCCATCCATAACGATACTGTTCTTCACCTCACAGGCATTACCCACATGAACGTTTCTCCCAAGGCTGGTGTATGGTCGAAGATAACAATTTGGGCCGACATCACTGCCCTCACCCACGAACACGGGTCCCTCAAGATAAGCTCCGGAACGAATCCTGGCGCCCCGTCTTACAACCACAGGCCCCATGAGGTGGGCTCCTTCCTCCACATCACCTTCGACACTCGAAGTAATTTTTCTCAGGACACGCTCGTTTGCCTCTAAGAGGTCCCACGGCCTCCCGATATCTAACCACTCCTCCGGATCGACTGGGGAAGCGGCCACACGGGTGCCCTCGCTCAGGAGGGACTGGAGAGTGTCGGTTATCTCGTACTCCCCCCTTGACGACTTGGCCGTATCCTTTATGTACTGGAAGATCTCCGTTGAGAAGACGTAGATCCCTGCGTTAATCAGGTTGCTCTCAACTTGCCCCTTGGGTTTCTCGATGATATTCTCCACAAAGCCTTCTTTGACGGTGACTACACCGAAGTCCCTCGGATTCGCAACTGGCACAACCGCCATCGTGGGAGCCCCAGCAGCCTCATGCCTCCGTAGAATGGTCGAGAAGACACCTGATCCCAACAGGAGGTCGCCGTAGACCATGATGAAGTCCTCACCGTTGACATATTCCTCCGCCATCTCCACGGCATTGGCTGTTCCCGAGGGATGTTTCTGCCTGATGTAGGTGAGGGAGAGGCCTAGGTCAGAGCCGTCTTTGAAGTAGTCTCGAATCTTATCTTCAAGGTAGCCAACCAGAACCGCAGCATCTTCAATGCCGGCTGCTTTTAATGCGAGCAGGGTATGTTCTAACAGTGGTGTTCCTCCGACCGGAAGCATATGCTTGGGTCTGGTGGATGTGAAGGGCCGGAGGCGGAGCCCCTCCCCAGCGGCCAGAACCACTGCCTTCATTGCACTTACCTGTCCTATCTCTTGGCTCTTTGCCCTTTTTTCCTTTCGGGCACAAATTTGCGCAAAGGGTCAGTTCTGAGGACGGCTTCCAGATCCTCAACACTTAGGCCCACGATGTCGTCACCGTAGATAGCGTCTCTCCTCCTCTCCCCTATGTCCTCTGGACTTCTCATGGTGACTTCAGCTTCATCGCTGGTCGGAAGGAGGACGAGGATGTGGTAGAAGTGCACAGTCTCTCCCTCTGCAGTCTTCGAAGTCCACTCTGCCTTGGTTATTTGATAATGTTGAGTCACTTGTTTGAGGACTTCATCAATGCTTGGCGCGTAGACTTGAATGTCGATGTCGCTTCCTCTCCTAGCTGTGCCCCTCCAGACACTTCCTATGAGGCGGGGCTGGAACTTCGCTAAATGGACCATAAGCTGGGAGGCTTCCCTCCTAAGGCGGAGAAGTAGTTTCTCCCTCTCCTCCCCCTCCATCTGCTCAGCCAACCGATCGAGTTCTAGGGCTACGTCGTAGTTGCTGGGAAGAACGTTGACACCCAAGGATTTCGCTGCAGATATCTTGGCGTCCTTATACTCCTCAACTATGCCGGAGTAGAGGAGTCGCGCCGCCTCCCGGGCCACGTTTCGAGTCTTGGTCCTCATCGTCTAGGTCTCAGGCTTCCGATAGTCCACTAGGCTTGAACAGGAGCACCAATGGGAAGCTCTTCCTCAGCTTTCTCCGGCAGGGATAGAAGCCTTGATTTCCTCACACCTACATGGCGGAGGGGTGCAATCTTCTTCGCAATGTTATAGATATCTGAGGCAATCTTCCCGAGGACGGCTTCTTGGACGAATTGGTCGAAGGTTAGGTTCTTCGCCTTCTCTTCGAGGACGCCCCCCACAATCTTTCTAAGCGAACCAATCTGACCTGTATTGAGGCGGGCTAAAGGTAGAATAACTGTACTCAGTCTGAGTGTGTAGCCGCCCCGCGTCTTAGTATCCTGTATAGCGTCGACGCGTGTGCTACCTCGTCGAACTAGGCTCCGGAGGTAGTCACGCGTATACTCGTGTCCACTGAAGATGGTATGCGCTTCGGTGCCAGCCACATCGGTGATCTTGAAGTAGAGTTTCAGGTGCTGTTGAGCGAAGTCGCCAGTGATGTCGTAGAGGGTTGTCTCCACGGTTCGACCAAGCAATTTGTTGGCATCAGCGCATGGCGTTGTTCCGAGGCTAACGCCGCCGAAGTATGATGGTGTCACTATGTTATACCATTCCTTCATGCGCCACTTGTCTTGGACTCTCCTTCCCCTCGGCGGCAATCATTCTCCTCCGATAAGCTGGAAACGGAAGATGAACAGCGACCAAGTTATTTAAATAGTTTTGGACGGTAGAGGAGACTTTACAACATCGATCGATGAGATAGCTACCTGCGCACATGAGAGCATGTCGTCCACGGTCGCCAGTAGCGTACCTAAACCTCTGGCAGAGACCATCTTCATGTAAACGCTTCTCCCCCTCCGAAAGACCTTGACGTACAAGCCTTTTGGCACCTCTATATTATCCGGGGATAGAGCGGTGACCACAGACTCAGCTTCTCTAGATCCTGTGGCGAGGCGTATCACGATCCTGTTCGGCGGTCCCGAGGTCAACCAAGGAAGAAGCGCGCGAAGGTCCTTCGACCTAACCGAAACGTCGGCCCTCAACTCCAGCTCTTCGCCCTTAGGGTTGAAGGCGATGGTGATGCCTAGATTCCTGAAGCGCGGGAGGTCGAAGATGCTATCGCCCACGATGGCGCACTCTTGAGGTGAAAGCTTCTCTTCTCCGAGAATTTTTCTGATTATGATGTGCTTCTCCTTCAGTGGGACTGCGCCCACTCCCTCGCCGGTTAGGAGTCCACGGTCGTCCGCTATGAGCTTGTTCGCGTGGACACGGTCCATGCCCAGTTCTCGGCCGATCCTATCGGCGAGCAAGGATATGCCGCTGCTCAGTATCGTCGTCCGTATTCGATTCTCATGAAGTGTTTGAATCATCTCTCTGGCACCATCCGCCACCGGAACCCTATCCAAGATCGCCTGGATGGTCTCTATCGATGCGCCATCCCAGAGGGCGATGTCGCTGCGCATGAATTCCTGAAAGTCTATCTCGCCTCTCAGATGTCTCCTGTAGTTCTCCTCGTTGTCATGTCCGAAGGCCTCATGGACGTATTGCCAACTGCTGTCGATGGGGACGAGGACTCCGTCGAGGTCGAAGATGACGAGCTTGAAGGGGGTTGGGGCGTTTTCCAACGGCAATCGGTTCGGCCATCTCTTAGATTAGTATTTCCTTCAGCCTCCCACGGTTCTTGACATACCGCCCTGAGGTGGGTGGTGAGAGCCTCGGAGCGGGAGGAGGCGTCTCTGACATGATGTCCCGTTTTCGGGACGTCATCGCAAGTACCGAAGAATCTTCGGGAAAATGTCAATTTTGATATACGGCTCAGAGGCTCAGAGGTCTAGGGCTTAGGCTCAAGAGTCTTAGGTTTATAAAGCATCTTTCATTTAAAAGACTTTGGGATTTTAGATGATAGAACCCCAAAATACTCCTGAGAGGTCGCTGGTAGGGTCTTGTGGGGTATTCTATGTCTCGGCTGAGTTGTCAAGAAGAGACTGGACTGCAATGCCAACTATAAGAAATACAAGAGGCATTGACATCATAGCATCTAAGAGAGATTGTGTCGTGAACATTCAAGTTAAGACCAATAGTTCCAAAAAACCCACGTGGCCTATGAATAAGAGTAATGAAGAATGGTCTGACAACCTATATTATGTGTTTGTAACTTTAAAAGGAAAAAATGACCGCCCCGACTTCTATATCGTGCCATCAAAAATAGTTTCTGATTACATAAGTAGGACTCACAAGAAGTGGACTACTCTAGACCCTGAGAGAAATAAGTATCCTGAAGAAACAAAAGAGGAAAGACAAGAAAGAAGAGAAAAATCTCCAATGCGACAATTCCCTAATCGGATTGAATATTTCAAGGTAGAAGACTGTAAAGATAACTGGAAGATTCTTGAGAAATAATTCAAAAGCTTTTGGAAGCCCGACCCCTAAGCCTAGTCCCCTGAGCCTTAAGGGATTATCACAGCCATAAATTGGAGAGCCATACCTATGATCATAAATCCGATGCTCCTTTTTCCTTTTTTGGAACGGTTCATGCGGTCTTCTATTTCTTCTCGTGTCGTCTTATATTTTTCTTTAATATGTGTCTGGTATGCATCTTCTTTGTCCTTTAGTGAGAAAAACGTCTCTTTTTGAACCATATAAACAGAATAGCCTTCAAATACTAGACCAACGAAGGTGAGAATTTTGGGAATCATATTCCGTCAACATTTATTTTCTCGACCCTAGATAAAAGGTTAAGCCCCTTCCCTGAGTCCCTAGACCGTCATAAAGGCTCTTTTTTGGCGATACCAATATAATGTAATCGGTCTCTTACATTCTTCATTTTCACAATCATGTATAATTGGAATAATCTTACCATCCGCATCCCCTTTAGCAAATTCTTCATCTGAATTTACTGTGGTATGATGGTCATCTGGCGGATATGCCCTATAAGGATGTCCACAAAAAGGGCAACTAAATGGTGTTCTTTCACTAGACTTTTTTCTCCTAGCCATTATCCCTTGCCTCTCTTCCTCTTCTTCTTCTTCTAAGACGCATATTATTAAGGATTCGCCTGAGTCCCCTTCGAGCCGTTCCCTAGACTCCTAGTCCCTGAGAGGCCCTAGACAGTATATCAAAATTATCGAAATGC
>Ga0315312_1002081_pt1 | contig 14317 bp, 11 predicted proteins | sample TDP7_MG_FD_203629 | JGI IMG/M metagenome (GOLD analysis project Ga0315312, IMG submission 203629) | Freshwater sediment microbial communities from Lake Towuti, South Sulawesi, Indonesia - TDP7 | ecosystem: Environmental > Aquatic > Freshwater > Lake > Sediment | place: Indonesia: South Sulawesi... | reverse complement strand
CAAAGTCGCTTCCCCAAGGACTATATCTGGATGATGTCTTCTGCTTTAAGCAGGTGCGCAAGGTAGCTAAGGATAATTCCTTCAGCCTTGATGGAGTGACCTATACCATCCCCAGAGAGCACAATATGGTCGCCTTTAAAGTTCAGATTCATATCCAGCCTGAGATTAAGATAAGAGTTTGGCATAATGGACAGTTTATCTGTGAACTGCCGTATATATCTAAACAAAGAAGGAGGTCTACCCTTTTTATAGATGGAACCCGTCCTGGTGGTGTCATTCTTGCTTCAAGATAAAAGGTGCCATTCTAGCTTCTTGACTACATCTGTGGTGTGCTATTGATGGTATCTGTTGTTCACACGGTGCGTAGAGCATATATCGGCTGATTGAGCTTGTCAACCTGATAAAGACCCTTCGGATAGCACTTTTGTGAAACCTGGCTCAGCTTCACAAGGGGCCTTTCTTGGCGGAAGGTGCAGAAGAGAGTGGATCGGACTAGGTACTAGATAGAGGCCCAAGGGCAGTTCCTCGCTGCCCTGCCTCTTGCTTTTAGCTGACAGCCATCTCAGCAAAATACGCGGGGAAGTATCTGCCTCCGCTTACAGACCTTATGCCGGCTACCAGCTCCGAACTTGCTGCCCTCTTGGGAATAAAGCCATACGCTCCTGCGTTCTTGGCAACAACCATATTCTCTTCCTCGTCATATTGTGTCAGAATCAAGACCTTTGTCTGAGGGCATTCCTTACTTATTCGCTTTGTCGCTTCTAGCCCGCTCATCACAGGCATGACTATATCCATCAGTGTCACGTTCGGCAAAAGCAGCAGCGCCTTCTCAATCGCATCTTGCCCGTTGACAGCCTCGCCTACCACCTCTATGTCCTTTTGCAACGCAAGGACTGCACGTATTCCATCCCTGACCATAGTATGGTCATCTACTACCAGTACTTTTATCTTTCTAGTCACTTCTTCCAGCAGGCTTTGAATTCGAGGCACCAGCGCAGCCGGCTCGATTGGCTTGCTTACATAGTCCTCAGACAGTAGTTGCATTCCCTCAAACCTTCTCCATCCCTTAAAAGGCCGTTCCTCTGGCCGGGCATCGATCACCAAGAGCGGTATGTCTCCATATCTGGAATGCTGTTTTAGCCACTGGTACAGGGAGAATGCTTGCCCGGCCGGAGCTATCGTGCCCAGAACAACGACATGGGGCTCCTCAGCTCTTATCATCTTCTCGGCCTCCGCCTTGCTAGAGGCAGTGACCACCTGATAGGATTTAGCTTGCAAAGTCCGCCGGAAAGCTTCTACAAAATCAGACTCGTCATCTATGATCAGGATCTTTTCATTATTTGCCATTTTACTTCCCTCCCTACACTAGATTTGGTTAGCTGGCTTGCCCTAGCTGTGCTCTGCCGAAGCACTGTCTTAGGGGTGCACATCAACCAGTTGAGCTGTCTCCAGAATATCAGGGACGATACTTTCATTGCCTACTGCCATAATATGGACGCCATGGCACAGATTTTCCTCCTTTATTGTCCTTATCAACCTGGCAGCAATCTCGATCCCTTTCCGAAGTCCCTTGCCCTTCTCCGCAGTGGCAAGCTCATCGATAATGGCTTGGGAAACAATTATTCCAGGCACGTTGTCGTTCATATATCGCGCCATCTTTGCTGAGGCCATCACTATGATGCCAGCCAAGATTTTGACTTCAAACTGGGAAGCATACTGCATAAACCTGCGAAGGCTTGCTAAGTCAAAAATCCCCTGGGTTTGGAAAAACTGTGCTCCAGCAGCAACCTTCTTTTCAAACTTGAGAAGTTGCGGTTCAATGAAATCTGCCTCTGGGTGAACCGAGGCACCAAGGCAGAATTTTGGGGCACCTTTGAGTTCATTCCCTTCCATATCCGTTCCCGATTCCATCGTCTTGGCCATCTTCAGTAACTGTACAGAATCCAGATCGAAGACAGGCTTTGCCGCCTTGTGGTCCCCCACATCGACTGAATCACCGGTGAGGCAAAGCACATTGCTGATACCCCGGGAGTATGCCAAGAGGAGTTCTGCTTGAATCGCCAGGCGGTTACGGTCACGGCAGGTGACCTGAAGGATAGGCTCACCACCGTGTTCCTTCACCAATAGACACCCCCCTATGGAGGGGAAACGCATTACAGAGCTTTGGTGATCAGTGACATTGATGGCATCAACCTTGTCCTTGAGCAAGTCTATGTGGTGAACCATTTCCGCAGTGTCCACGCCTTTGGGAGGCCCGATCTCCGTGGTCACCAGGAATTCACCCGAGCAGAGTTTTTCCTCAAATAACGAATTAGCCATCGCCTCCTCCTACAGCAATATCAGCTTTGATCATGATCCTTCTTGGTCTAGGAATTGTCCGGAAGTTCCTCGGAGGGCGATATCGGCGCATTTTCTCCAGTTGTTCCAGTCTCTCTAGGCGTTTGTAGATCAGGATCCAGGCGCAGTCCATGTCCTTGTTTGCTTCGCACTTACCGTTCTTAGTGCCAGCACACGGACCATTGAGTATCCCTTTGGTGCACCTGGTGATAGGACAAATGCCGGCAGTCTCTTCCAACCTGCAATCGCCACAGGCAGCGCACCGCTCATCCCAAATCCCCCACTCACTAGCCATGCCCATGAAAGAGGTATTAACACCAGGCAACACGGACAGATCCGGGAAACGTTCAGCTATAGCCTGCACCCCAATACCACAACCTAGCGAAAGAATGGCATCTACGTTCCCCACTTTGTCGACAAGTAGATCCAAGAATTCAAGGTCGCACTGTCTTTTCAAAGTGTATTCCGAAAAGGTGTGAGTCCCGTTTCCGCTCTTTGCCTGTGCAACTCGCAATGCGTTATGGAGAAAAGAGACCTCACGCTCGCCACCAGCGCCGCAAACTGTCATGCAGGTGCCACAACCGATGATCAATACCCTCTCGAAAGGGACAATCATTCGCCTTATTTCTTCTAAGGGCTTTTGTTCTGCGACTATCAACTTTTCACCTCCTGCACTATTACGGAGGCTAAATAGAGCCCGCCAATTTCTTCAGCGAACCTATCCAGCTCTCTGGCGGGATCCTCATTTGGGGCGCCTAAGAGAAAAGCCTGCAGGCGCTCTGACTGAAGACCGATCTGCACTAGTGTCTTTCTAACCTTTTCAATACGCTGGCCAACCCAAAAGGCAGTGTTTTCTCTAGCACATTGCTCACCGCAACCAGCGATGAAAACTCCTTCTGCGCCCATCTCGTAGGCACGCAATATATGATCGGCTTCTACCTTAGCTGCGCAAAGAACAGGCGCTATCCAGATGCCAGCTTTAGCTCTCCTCCAAAGGCTTGCTAGCGCACCGGTGCCAAAGAGCCCATACTGGCAGCAAAAGCCAATAATGAGAGGCTTCAACTTCGATTCTGCCGCAGACTTAAGGATATGATCTAGTTCTTCAGTTATATGTCGTCGGTCATATGGCTTGCGCAACACTATCGCCTTAGCTGGACATTCAGCTACACATATACCACAAGCTTGACATTGATCAGACGGTATCTGAATTGTGCCACTGTCATCCAAGCGGGGCGCGTGGTATGGGCAGACCCTTAGGCAGGTAAGGCAAGTGGCACACTTATCTTGAAACAGGATCTCTGCGCCTACCCCGCACCGTAGGCACCTTCTGGCTTCATTAGTAGCGGCTTCCCAGTTATAGACAAGCTCCACCGGCTTGAAGTCCTTCGCTCTTGCTTCAGGAGGAAGAACCGGTGGCTCAAGTCGGCCAGTTTTTTTTATCATCTCTACCGTTTCGGGGAGTAGGTTGCCTGCTAGGCTCTCCCTCGCCTCCTTGCCAACTAGCGGGTACCTATGCTCAAGGTAGTCGTCAATGCGGGAGGCTGCTAGCCTGCCAGCTGCTAGTGCCTCAGCTACAGTCGCTGGCCCAGTGACAGCATCCCCCCCGGCAAAAACCCCTGCCCTATTGGTGGTGAGGGTAACCGGGTCAACATGAATAGTGCTGCCTCTGCCTATGCGAATGCGGAAATCACCTGGGACCTGAGGTGCTTGTCCGATAGCGGCAATTAGAGTATCGAATTCCTTACTGAACTCACTGTCCTTTATTGGTACAGGCCGACGCCTGCCGCTGGCATCCGGTTCACCAAGCTCTGTCCTTACGCAGGTTACGGTTAACCGCCCATTTCTCCTTTCTATTCTTGTTGGTGCCACTAGAAACAGGATCTCTACCCCTTCCTCTAGGGCTTGCTCCACCTCTGAGGGAGCTGCCGGCAATTCTGCTCTGCTGCGGCGGTACAGGATGTTCACCTTACGGGTGCCCAATCGAAGCGCAGTGCGTGCGGCATCAATGGCAACATTTCCTCCTCCCACCACAGCTACCGTTTCCCCTAGAGATGGCTTGAGGCCAAGGTTCACTTCGTGAAGAAAAGTTGCCCCATCTATCACCCCTGGGCTCTCTTCTCCTTCTATTCCCATTCTAAGGCTCTGATGGGCGCCAATGGTTATGAAGACAGCCTTGTAACCTAACTCAAATAGCAGATCCAAGGACACCACTCGCGTATTCGTCCTGATTTCAATCCCCATGTGGGTTAGCCTTTGAACTTCAGTATCGAGTACCTCCCGGGGTAGGCGGTATTGGGGAATGCCTACTCGGAGCATACCTCCTAGCTCTGAGTGAGCCTCGAAGATGGTTACTGGATAGCCGAGCTTTCTCAGGTAGTAAGCACAAGCCAGCCCCGCTGGGCCTGACCCTACTATGGCAACCTTTTCAAGGCGCGTAGTTTCGGCTTCAATCCGGATCATCCTGTCACCACCAAATTCTAAGGCGAATCTCTTCAACGCCCGGATAGCGATAGGTTTATCCACCTGATTGCGCCTGCAGGCATCCTCGCAGGGATGAGTGCAAACATAGCCACAGATAGAGGGGAAGGGGTTGCCATTTCTTATAACTTGCAACGCTTCCATAGTCCTTCCTTGGGCAACCAAATCAACATATTCTCTGATCTCCATGTGTAAAGGGCAGGCAGCTTGACAGGGCGGCGTAAGACTGTGATCAGTAGGAGATTTCTTTGGTTGATTGTCTCGATAGCTCTGAGTACTATCAGCCATGGGCGAATATATCACACCCCCTTTGAACTAGGAATAATCGGAGTTCCACCTCTATTGTACGTGGCGCTTAAGGGTGAGGCAATCAGGAAATTCCCAGAATAGGAAGGGCTTTATCTTTGGAATTCTTAATAGGATAACCCTTGTTTTTGGATGGGAAAAGCCCTGATCCAGAGAGATTGTGGGAAGGTGAAGGAGGGAAGTTTCTTTTATGCTATCACAGGGTGATAACCGCCCTGCGGATGGCAAACTTTATGAGTTCCGTCCTATTGTGGATGTTCAGTTTGTTCATCAAGCTGGTTTTGTACCACTCCACGGTCTTAGTGCTGATGACCAGCATATCTGCTATTTCCCGGGCAGTGTGCCCCTCGACAACCAGCTTGAGCACTTCCTTTTCTCTATCTGTCAATTGCTGATAGGGGTCTTTTTCACCTTCTATAGTGGTTTTCTGCTGACATTCCTCGACGAGAACCGCTGCTGCCGAGGGAGATAAATAGGATCCCCCGCTATAGACAGCCTGAATAGCTGAAGCAAGCTCCGAAAATGCTGCCATCTTGGTAACAAAGCCACGCGCCCCTGCCTCAATAACGGGGATGACATAATCGCTATCATCATACTGGGTCACTGCTAGTACCTTCGTTCCTGGGAAGTGCCTGCGTATCCGTCGCGTTGCTTCCAGTCCGCCCATGATAGGCATGGCCAAGTCCATGAGAACCACGTCCGGCGCAAGCTGCCTTACCTTTTCCAGGGCTTCCCTTCCATCTGCTGCCTCGCCGACTACTTCTATATCGGCAGCTAGCGCTAGCAGAGCACGGATTCCATCTCGCACGAGGGTGTGATCATCAACTATTAGCACCCTTATCTTCTTCATCTGCCACATCCCTTTCCATGGGAATCTTGACCATCACTTTGGTTCCCTGCCCTGGTCGGGACTCAACACGACAACTGCCACCCACCAACCTTACTCTCTCCTTCATGGTGAATAAGCCTGCGCCCCGACCGCTAGGGTCTACCTGTGTGAGTTTACTAGCGTCAAAGCCTTTGCCGTCATCCTCGATATAGAGTAGGCACTCACTGGCATTGCAGTCCAGCTTGATAGAGGCGTTCTTCGCTGCTGAGTGCTCCAGGACATTACCTATTGCGCCCTGGGCAATACGGAAGAGTGTCACCTCAATTTCCAACGGGAGGCGCTCATCTGCGCCTCTGAATTCTGCAGATACGTTGATGCCTTGAGCTTCAAGGGTATCCTTAGCATACCGATGGATTGCAGCAGGTAGCCCGAGCTCATCCAACAGGCTGGGACGGAGTTCCTTCATAAGCTTTACTATCTCGTTGCCGGCGTGAACCGCGTAGGAGTGCGTTTTCCTAAGCCTCTCCATGAACTCAGCATCTTCAATACCCTTCATTTCCGCCATTCCTATAATAGCCCGTAAGCTGAGGCTCAAGCTGGTAAGCGCTTGGCTGGTTTCATCGTGTAACTCTCTGGCGATCCTTTTTCGCTCCTCCTCCTGGGCAGTAAGAGCCTGCTGAAGTAGTCTCCGGTACCTCTCCCTTCCCCTTCTCAAGCGTTCGTACAGCTTTGCCTGCTCAATTGCTGTGCCGAGATGATAGCCAATGGAATTGAGGAGAGATACATCATCTGCGCTAAACCGCCCCACCATATGGCTGGCCACGTTCACGACACCTACAACTTTATCCTTTGCCTTCAGAGGAATGCTGACGAAGCCCTTAAGACCCTCTTTGCTTACCAGATCAGGGTGAGCAGCACGCGGATCTTTGGAGATGTCCTGCAACAGCATGGGCTTACCGGTTCGGGCCACTTCTCCTGCTATCCCCTCGCCTAGACGCATCCGCATCTCCTCGACATATCTGGCGGACAAGCCACGCTGCGCACGATAGTATAGTGTTTGACTCTCTTCATCCAAAAGTAGGATTCCTCCGACGGTGCCGTTAACGGTCTCTAGCACGTTATCCAAAGTGATCCTTAGAATGGCATCCAAGTCCCACAACCCGCTCACCGCACTTGAAATGTGATCCAGCGCGGAGAGCTGGTGATGTCGCCTTAGGATCTGTGTCTCAAGCTCCCTTTCTGCGCTAACATCCCTCCGCAGCTCAACCATCGCTTTGGTTTTGCCATAGCTATCCCGGAGAGGATACGCGGTGATCTTGAGATACCTGTCAGCTCCAAGGATACGGTCAGGATGAATAGCGGTTATCATGCAGCCGCTTTGCAGCACTCCTCTGAGCGGACAGTCCCATAGAGGTGCGCTGCATGGCCTGTCCCTGTCATGGAAGACCTCGTAGCAAAGTCTGCCAATAAGCGACGCAGCTCCCTTCTGGAATCTGCCCCGCACTGCTGAATTAACGAACCTGACCCGATACTTGCTATCGATGACCAGAAGCTCATCTTCCACACTATCCACAATGTCCTGCAGGGTTATGTCTAAGCCTACATTTCTGACTTTTCGTTGAATAGCTGTGTCCTTCCTGCCCATCTCTGCCTCCGCCCTTATATGCACAAGGTATAGCAATAACCAAGCCTTGTCAAGTGTGGATAGGCTACAGGAGCTCAGCGCCTAGTTCAAAAACTAGCTTAGAGAGGCCGGAATGAACCATTTGGCTTTTCGCTCAATTTCAAAAGTCCCGAAACAAATTGGACACATGCTTTGATAACTGTGTGGCCATCAGGCCAGCCTAGAAATTGACCCTCCCAGCAGAGAAGGCCAGTAGAGAAAAACAGAGCTTTTCGGCGGTGCCACAGGGCCTTTTTTGTTCACAGTGCCTCAGCGGGCGATTTTACGGGGCTCAACGAAGTTGACAAGTCTGGAGGGGTGTGTTATATTATTGTTGTCCCAGGTAACTGGAGTAGTGGTGGGCTGAGGAAGAAGCAACTGAGTAGGTGAAGAGCCGAAAGGGAGCAACTGAGTCGGAACATCAAGGAGAAGCAAAGGTTACCTGGGATGTTTTTTGCTATGAAGGCTTCCTATCTCCACTCGATCATTCTGGGGGATCACCTTCGGCTGTTCCTTTCTCCCCAAGGATGCCTATGAAAGGCAGGTTGCGGTATTCCTGGGCATAATCGAGCCCATAGCCCACTAGAAACTCATCCGGTACCTCGAAGCCGACGTACTCCAGGGGCACGTCCACTATACGACGCACTCGCTTGTCCAGCAGAGTACACACTGCCAGGCTAGCCGGCCCCCTAGCCTTGAGGTAGTTGAGCATGTAGTTCAGCGTCATGCCCGTATCCACGATGTCCTCTACCATAATGACGTGCCTGCCGGCCACGTTCAGGTCCATGTCTTTGGTGATCTTGACCATGGAGCTATCCTCAGGGCTGTAGTATGATATGGCCATAAACTCCACTTCAAGTGGAATGGTCATCTGGCGAATCAGGTCAGCCATGAAGCAGAAGACGCCTCGCAGCACACCTACCATGATGGGGCGTCGGTCAGCATAGTTCTTGGATATCTGCTCTGCTAGCTCCCGCACCCGGCGTTGGATTTCAGCACTGGAATATAGCACCCGGCTGACACCACGTCCCCGGCTCTGTGCCAGCGGACCCAAGCCATACTTGGCCAGCAAGCGGTCGAAGTCTCTCTTGTAAAGCAAGGTTATCTTGATTTCGGGGTATAGTTCCCTGAGACGCCGTAGCTTGCGGTTCTTCTCCGTGACCAGGCTTTGCTTCAGGGTGGTAAGCTCCACATAAAGGTCAAGGCCCGGCAGGTAGAAATCGGGGGTGAACATCTCCGTTACTCTATCGCCTTCCCACCTCAAGGGGAAGGAGCGGGGCTCATATACCCACTCTATGTGGTAGAAATCCAGTAATTGAGCAAACTCCTCCTCGCTTGGGTGAGCGAAGGTTGCTGTTCGGACTTGCCGTAGTGCTGCTGCCTCGGCTTCAGGCTGGCTCTTTCCTTGCTGGGCCTCCTGGCGCAGCATCTGGTTTTGAATACTTATGGCGGCTAAGTTAGCCATAGTGGTCACGAAGTTGATGTCAACGTGGCTAAAGTCAGTATGCTCTCGGGCATAAACTCTGATGCTACCAGCCGCTACGCCGCCAACCATGAGCGGCACACCCAATATAGACACAATGCCCGCTTTGGCTGCTAGTTCGGGGTACTGGATGCGGCTGTCATGGCCTACATCGGCGATGGCCACCGGTTGCCCGGTAAGCACCTCGGCCAGGCTCTTATCGGCATCGAGTACGCCCTTGCGCAGGTAGGATTGAGGCAGCCCCCATGAGGAACTGTGGATCAGCTTCTTCCTGGTAGAATCAAGCAATACCAGTGAGACACCAGCCTGCATAGCCTTGGCAGTGCTCCGGACAATGGCGTCTAAGACCTGTTTCAACGCCAAGTTGGCATTCACTACCGTTGCTGCTCGCCGAAGGGCCTTATAGTAAGCTCGCCCTTTGCCTGCCGGCAATCTAGTCCTCATGATGCCATTGTATGGGCGTAAGATTTGCATGTCAATCGGCGCCCTGAGCCAAGGGCCTAGCCAGGGATGCGATATATGCAGGATTCAAATTGAACAGCCTTCCCTCTTCTTCAAAAATACCCTTTTCCTAGCAAAAATAGTAAACTAGATAACGGAATTTCAAGGACGCCTCTCTTAGAGTTGTTCGGTTAACTGAGGAAGCTGGAAAAGGCAACTGAAGTAGCTAATAATCAAGGGTGAGTTCTTTCTTGCACAGAAGAGAACTGGACAGGGTTTTCAATCCTCGCTCGGTAGCGGTAGTGGGGGACAAAAAGGCTAATGACTACATGTGGCTTCGAAACCTGAGCACCTTCAGGGGAAAGGTCTACTCGGTTCAGATTGACCCTGAGGAACTGCCAGGAATAGAAAGGCTGGGGATAGAGAACTACGGTAGCTTGCTGGATATTCCTCAGTCTGTTGATTACGTAATTGTTGCTGTTCCAAGAACAGTAGCTCCTCAGATCATCAGCGATTGCATCAAGAAACAGGTGGGTGGAGCAACGCTTTTCACCTCTGGATTTGCGGAGACAAACACTGAGGAGGGAACAAGATTGGAACATGATATTGCCCAGATGGCAAAGGAGGCCGATTTCAATCTTATCGGCCCCAACTGTATGGGAATCTTTAATCCCAGAATCGGGCTGCGACACGACAGTGGTCAGTATTCCGGGGAAGGAGGCCCGGTAGGTTTTATCTCCCAGAGTGGTACACATGCCATCTTGTTTAGTCTAGCAGGAGAGTTACATGGGATTAGGTTGAGCAAGTCAGTAAGCTATGGCAATGGAGCGGTCCTGGAGAGCACAGATTACCTGGAGTACCTGGCTAATGACGAAGAAACCAAGATAATAGGCATGTATATTGAGGGCGTAAAGAGCGGGAGGAGATTCTTCCAATGTCTGAAAGAGACGGCTAGGAGGAAACCAGTGCTAATTTGGAAAGGAGGCAAAAATGAGGACGGGGCTAGGGCAGCGGCAGCTCATACTGGTTCCCTGGCTTCTGTTCCAATCCTATGGGAGACGATGATCAGGCAATGTGGGGCCATTAAAGTGGATAGCCTAGAGGAGATGATTGATGCTGTGGAAGCATTGCTTTATCTTAATCCCCCTTCGGGCCACAGAGTCGGACTGGTGGCACACAGCGGAGGACAATCGGTAGTGATAACTGACGCCTTTACACAAGAAGGCCTAGCAGTTCCCCTGCTTAGTGATCGCTCTTACCAGGAATTTGCCTCCTTTTTCAACATTATAGGTGGGAGCTACCTTAATCCGGTAGATATATCCTGGAACGTGCTTTCCACAGAGGATTTAGTGAAGACATTGAATATCCTGAGCAGCGATGAAAACACCGACTGCTTGATCCTGGAGCTATGCCTCCCTTTCTTAGCCCAAATCTGGGAATATTATCCCCCCTACCTGGACACTCTCCTGGAGACTCTGTTTGGCTTCAGGGCAACGTGTAATAAGTGCTTCTCCATTGTCCTTATTGCCGGTCAAAGGGAGGCAGAGGCATTGGAGATCAGACGAAAGTTAATAGAAAGGGGGTTACCCAGCTTTCCCACCTTTGAAAGAGCCGCCAAAGCCTTGAAAAAGATAGCGGCATATTATAGATTCCACCGTGACCAAGATTGATATCCCCCTCTCATGATAGTCGTCAGAAAGGCTCCTTGTTCCTCCGAGGTGAGAGTGCATGGACCTATTGCGCTTAGCTGAGATAGATAGAATGAACATGAGAGACTGTTCAAAAATGTAGTGCCGGTCTTTAGACTGAAAGAAATGTAGTTGCCCAATTTATTGGGCTAACCTTGCCTGATAAATCAGGCAACTACAAAAATTTGGGGGCGAAGAGCTTCCAAAATACCTGAAATTGAGGCTAAAATCAAAATCAAACAGTCTCCATAAGTTAAGGAGGTATCAGAATGAAAAGATTAGATGGCAAGATTGCTCTAGTAACAGGTGGAAGCTCAGGAATCGGTCGGGCTGCTGCCTTGGCTTTTGCCAGAGAGGGAGCAACGGTTGTCATCGCTGACGTCCTGATTGAAGGCAGTGAAGAGATAGTGCGGATAATCGAGAAGTCTGGTGGGCAGGCCATCTTCTTCAAGACTGATGTATCGAAGTCGGACGAGGTCGAGGCATTAATAAAGAAGACTGCTAAGACTTATGGTCGGCTGGATTGCGCTTTTAACAACGCTGGCATTGGGGGAGGTCGGGCGGCAACAGCCGAGTGCACTGAGGAGGAATGGGATCGCATAATTAATATAAATCTTAAAGGTGTATGGCTGTGCATGAAATATGAGATTCCGCAGATGCTCAAACAAGGTAGTGGAGCCATTGTTAACACAGCTTCAGTGGCAGGACTAGTGGGTTTCCGGGACACCCCGGCCTATGTCGCCAGCAAACACGGGGTGGTGGGGCTAACAAAAGCAGCCGCGTTGGAGTATGCTACCTCCGGGATTCGTATAAATGCCGTCTGCCCTGGTGTTACTCGCACGCCCATGATCGACCGTATCGTGGCCGCTCGGCCGCATATGGAAAAGGTTTACACAGCCATGCACCCGGTAGGACGGCTGGGTGAACCGGAGGAGATCGCCGAGGCTGTGGTGTGGCTTTGCTCCGATGCAGCTTCCTTCGTCACTGGCCACGCCATGGTTGTGGACGGCGGATTAGTGGCCCGATAAGTGACTAGCAGGCAAGCGCAAAATAGGCTGGGGGTTGCCACAGACCCCCAGCCGTTTGTTGAGTTTAGAGTACTCAGACTTTAAGGCAAACCCGTGGCTAAGTTGTAGTAAATGCCTTTTTGGTCATCTTGGCCACTGTTTTGCCTTCCTCCAGACACTCATTGCTTATGTCTCTGGGTTGGCACCTTATAGCCAACTTGTCAGTTGGGCTAAGGCAGCACAGTGAATATCAGGCTTAAGACCCTCCAGAAATCCGCTGACGCATGGAGAGAGGACGACGCATAAAGGCTGGTTTGCCTAGTTTGGTCTCGTCTAAACCCTTGATAACATGGCGAAACGCTTCATCTTTCTGCGTTGCCTCTATTGCCTTGGGAGAGGTGAATCCGGTGGCTATCAAGGTAATCCTCACCGCACTATCCATACTTGGATCAAGAGTCACTCCAAAAATGACGTTGGCTTCAGGGTCTACTGCCTTCTTAATTACCTCCGCTGCTTGGCTGACTTCGGAGAGTGTGAGGTTAGCTGCCCCGGTGACAACGTACAAGACACCCTTTGACCCCTCAATAGATGACTCCAGTAAGGGGCTAGCAATAGCTGATTGAGCAGCTTCCACACATCGGTTCTGACCAGAGCTATGACCAATGGAGAGCCAGGCAGGACCGGCGTCGTTCATAATAGACTTTATGTCAGCGAAATCAAGGTTTATTAGTCCAGGCAGAGTGATAACTTCGCAAATAGCCCGAACCCCGGTCATCAGCACATCATCGGCCACTTTGAAAGCGCTATCTACCGTTGCGCTACCATCGGTGATGGATAGTAGGCGTTCGTTGGGAATAACAATCACCGAATTCACCTTGGCCATAAGCTGGCTAATGCCCTCATTGGCTACCTGCATACGACGCACCCCTTCAAAGCCAAAGGGTCTGGTAACTATACCAATGGTAAGAGCCCCAGTTTCCTTGGCTATCTCAGCGATTACCGGGCAAGCACCTGTACCCGTGCCTCCCCCCATGCCGGCAGCTATAAAGACCATATGAGCACCACTAAGGATCTCGCGTAGCTCTTCACGGCTCTCCTCCGCTGCCCTTCGCCCCTTTACCGGATCACCACCTGAGCCTAACCCCCCGGTTGCCTTCTCCCCAAGTTGAATTCGGGTTGACGCCTCGTTCAGCATTAAAGCCTGAACATCGGTGTTCGCCGCGATGAATTCCAGCCCTTGGATTTTTGCCTTCACCATACGGTTAAGGGCATTGCAGCCTCCCCCTCCCACCCCTATGGCTTTAATTCTGCATGGCACGTTCACGTGCATTGTCTTAGCCATGTTCTTTGTCCTCCTTTTTTATTTTTATTGATTTCTCTCAATTCCTTAGGTGTGTCAATTGTTATCTTCATTTGTAGTATGGTTTAGCCTTGGCCCATAGCCTCGACAAAGCCGGCGGGTCAAGGTCGCTTCTTCGCAGCTCGTTCTTCAGTTCCTCCTCAAGCTCAGCGTCATATATGAAGACACACTCTTTTGGACAGGGTGCCGGCAAATCGTTAGGCTCCATAGTGCCCCGCCAAACCAGAATAGTGTCTTCATTCTCGTCATAGATTTGTCTTACAATTGGGTCTGCAGGGAAGGATCGAACTAAAACCTTGTCACCTGCTGGCATTCTAGCCTCCCAAACAAAATTTATTTAAAATTAGCAGTTCACAAAAGGATTTGCAAAAAAAGTCTTCATAGTTCCTATAAGTATCTTGACCAATAATGGTAACTCTATTATGATTAGAACTGTAAAAAAGGAAATAAGAACTCTAAGGTGAACTAATATGGCAAAGAAGGCCAGAACGGAACGGTTGCCGCCTTATGTATCCTATTCAACATGGACTAAACTTCTGAATGGCTTGGTGAATTTCCTACCTGACGTAATTGACAGTTCAGTATACAGCCAATTGCGGTTTTCCGGTAGTGACACCAAGAAACTACGCACCGCATTACGTTATTTGAACTTGATAGACGATGCCGGGGTACCAAGTGAAAGACTTCATGATCTGGTGCGCGCCTACAGGGGTGAGGGTGAGTCA